>APMI01001551.1_pt1 | contig 309497 bp, 281 predicted proteins | sample 667938 | NCBI WGS metagenome assembly APMI01 (sample SAMN01084076, study PRJNA167559) | wastewater metagenome | biome: Wastewater | place: Denmark: Ejby Moelle, Odense | collected 2011-11-28
TCTGAATATGAATTTTTTCTGCACTTGCCAGGTCAAAGGCTGAAAGAATATTGCCTTCATTGCTTTTCAGTTGCTGAAGTTCAGATGGGAGTGAACTTGCAGACAGTTCGTTTTCATCTGTCAGAATAACGCTGCGTTCAATCACATTTTTCAGTTCACGGATATTGCCTTTCCAGGCATGCAGCTTCAGTGCTTCGAGATAAGGTTTTGAGAAACGCATGTTTTTCTTACCCGCTTTTATGGCAAACTGTTCAAGAAAATAATCAGCCAGCAATTCTATATCAGCCACCCGTTCTCTTAGAGGTGGTAATGAAATACTGAAAACAGAAATCCGGTAATAGAGATCTTCCCTGAACGTTCCTTTTTTTATCTCTTCCTGCAAATCCCTGTTGGTTGCTGCAATAATGCGGACGTTTACCCTGGTTGTTTTACTATCGCCCACTTTTAAAAACTCACCGGTTTCCAGTACTCTCAGCAATTTGGCCTGTAATGCCAGCGGCATTTCACCAATTTCATCCAGAAAGACAGTGCCGCCATCTGCTTCTTCAAAAATTCCTTTACTGTCTTTTACAGCACCTGTAAACGCACCTGCTTTATGACCAAACAATTCGTTTTCCAGCAACTCATTGCTGAATGCAGAACAGTTGATGGCAACAAATCCTTGTCCTTTCCTTTTGCCGGCATTATGAACAGCATGTGCAAACACCTCTTTTCCTGTTCCTGTTTCACCCGTTAATAAAACGGTGGCATCCGTTGCTGCTACTTTTGTTGCTGCTTCATAAGCAGCCTGGATAGCTTTTGATTTGCCGGGAATAGTGTTAAAGGAATATTTGTTTCCCAATTGTTTTTCGAGTTGCTGCACCCGTTTTGACAGTGCTACTTTTTCGGCTGCTTTGTACAGGAGGGGAATGATGCGGTTGTTGTCGTCTCCTTTTGTGATATAATCAAAAGCTCCGTTTTTAATGGCCTGCACACTGTCGGGAATATTACCGTAAGCTGTAAGCAAAATGATTTCAACAGCAGGATATTTTTCTTTGATGGTCTTCGATAACTCTACCCCGTTCCCATCGGGAAGCTTCACATCGCATAGCACCACATCAACCTCGTTATCCTGCATTTTTTTTAACCCTGCTCTGCAATCGGCAGCCTGTATCACATCAAAACCTTCCAGCGAAATAATCTTTGATAAGAGTGTGCGTAGTTTTTCTTCGTCGTCGATGATGAGAATATGATTCAACATACTTTATGCGTGAGATTTCGGTTGTAAATATACACGAATGAATGATGGTGCTGAAAGCAGGGGCAGACGCATATGGTTTATTGTTTGGAATTTGGGGTTGTGAGAACCGCCGCCAGCGTTTAGAACGGCTGACAGGTTGAATGACTTTATCCAACTTTATCTATGCCCTTGAGTGGGCTTTGACCGGGAGTTGCAAGCCTTTATAGACGAATTGTCTTGTACTGAAAAAACTTTGCAGTTAGAGTTGCTTTACCTGATGTTTATTGTCACTTTTTGTCCCGATGCCACCACGGTCGGGATGTGAACACCTGCCCAATCCTTCGACGGCTCAGGAGAAACCCCGTCTGACCGGTCGGGTAGTGCTGCCCGAAACCGGAAGCAGCCTTGATTAAGCTGAAGTGCTACTTTGTTTGGCAGGTTGATTTATTGTTGAAGTATAAAATGCTAACATGGTTTTTGATATGGGGCACCTGATGAGAGTTTACAGACTCTGCCGGGTACTCTTTTCTTTTTGTTTGGCCAAAAAGAAACAAAAAGGCCCCCGATTTTGAATGACGGCCCAAAATCGGAAGCAGCTCCGATTAAGCTGAAGTACTACTGTAGTGAAGAGCTGAAGGAAGTCGATTGGGGATACTATGTGTTGCAGGTTGAGCAAAGGCGAAAGGCTGAAAGCGAAAAGCGTAATGCTGAATGCAAAAGGCGGGGGTGCTTATAGTTTCCGGCTGAGCGAACCGCCGTCAGCGTCCGGAACGGCTGACGGGGTGAGTGGGCTTTTCCATACAGTAAGCCCTTTTTGGCCATTCACGGTAATTATGGCTATTCATGATTAAAACGGCTGAAACGGCCGTTTCATTTTCAATCCTTTTTTGTACGGAGTAATCTTGTGCTGTGGTGTTTATGCTTTATTGCTGCAGCAGCTGAGCAGCGATGAAGAACTGATCCGGACAGTAGTGAACATCATTGAACTTTTATTTTCCAACTTTTTTAAAACAAGATTTTATGGCACAACAAAAAGGGATACTGCCATTGCAAGGAACGATTGGCAATATCACATTTTATAAAAGCCAGGACGGATACCTGGCAAGAGAAAAGGGCGGACTGAGCGCTGAACGTATTGCCAATGACCCGGCCTTTGCCAGAACAAGGGAAAACGGTGCTGAATTCGGACGGGCCGGAAAGGCCGGAAAAATCCTCCGCAGTTCACTCCGTGGATTGCTGGTAAATGTATCGGACGGTAAAATGGTGGCGAGGCTGACCAAGGAAATGATGCGGGTAATCAAAGCCGATGCCGTTAATGACCGTGGACAGCGTAATGTTATTGACGGCGAAGTGTTGCTGCTGAATGGTTTTGATTTTAACATCAGCAGCAAACTGGGTTCGACCTTGTTTGCACCCTACACCGTGAGTGTAAACAGGGTGAGCGGATTGCTGACGGTGAATGTACCATCGTTTATACCGGCGAACATGGTTGCTGCACCGGCAGGTGCCACCCATTTTAAACTGGTATCGGCCGGAGCTGCTGTTGATTTTGAAAACAACGTGTACGATGTTGTACAGCAGGCTGGCAGTTATACTGCACTTGACGGCACCACCACCTCTGTGCTGGCGCTGGACCACCAGTTGCCTGCCAACAGCACACACCCGCTGTTTCTTGTAATGGGTGTTGAGTTTTACCAACAGGTGAACAGTGTGTTTTATTCACTTAAAAACGGAGCGTTTAATGCGCTGACTGTTATAAACGTGGATACACCGTAAACGTTCATTTTTTCACTTTTCAATTTTTGCACATGAAACTGGAGCTTGTAAGGGTGTACCTGCCCGGCGGCACGAACGGGACCATTTTCCTGAACGGAAAGAAGGTATGTTCAAGTATTGAACTGCCGTGGAAGAACAACGAACCCCGTATTTCGTGTATCCCGGAGGGTGAGTATGCACTTCGTAAACGATACAGTCCGAAGTTTAAGGAGCATCTTCTACTGGAGGATGTACCCGGCCGGAGCCTGATATTAATCCATCCTGCCAATGATGCTTTAAAGGAACTGAAGGGCTGTATTGCCCCGGTTACCACTGTAACAGGAGAAGGGAAAGGAACGGCATCAAGAGCAGCATTGAAAGAACTGCTGCAACTGATAAGCCCTGTTTTAAAAAAGGGCGAGCCAATTTTTTTACACATTCAACAGAAAAAAGATGAAAAATACAATTGTAAAGCGTGTGAAGCGCCGTACTCCCCGCTTCTTTAAAAAGGTACGCAATATCAGCGTCATCCTTGCCGGTGCGGGTGCATCGATATTAGCTGCACCTGTGGCCTTACCTGCGGTGCTGATCAAGATAGCAGGTTACCTGGCAGTGGCGGGAGCAGTTGCAGGAAGTGTGAGCCAGACAGCGGTTACCAATGAACGTGAGTAGCTGTATGGAACATGGCTTACATGTTAAGACAGGAACTGCGGGTGGTACACTCCTGATTATACTCTGGAATATCCAGGCTTCTGATTTATTACGGACGGCGGTGCTTGCTGCTGTTGGAGCGGTGGTGAGTTACGGGGTTTCGTATTTGATGAGGAGGTTGATTGGGAGGAGGCCGAAGCGGTGAAATTTGGAAGCCCCGACGATGGTGTCGGGGCTTTTTTTTGTGCGATTCAAAAGGGGGTATTTGTCACTTTTTGTTTGCCCAAAAAGTAACCAAAAAGGGCCCCGATTTTGAATGACGGCCCAAAATCGGAAGCAGCTTTGATTAAGCTTTTGTTCTACTGTAGTTAAGAGCAGTTGAAAGTCGATTGAGGATACTATGTTTAGCAGTTTGAGTGAAAGTTAAGTGTATGATTTTTTGCAGAGGGTTGATTGTTGGGATGATGTAGTTTGTGCGGTACGCAAAGGATTATTTCTTACTTTTTGCCCCGACGCTGCGGTTGGGATGTGAACATTTGCCCAATCCTTCGACAAGCTCAGGAAAAAGAAAAAGGCCCTCCGCAATTAATATCCAGCATGATTATTCGCTTGTTTGTTTATTGTTTTTTTGAGCTCATGAATGAATTCATTTGCGGGAAAAACGCCTTGATTTGACAGCGTTACTACTGTGGTTAAGAGCTTGAGGATTTCTATTGTGCAACTCTGGTGTTGCAATATGGGTGATAGTAAACAGTAAGATTTTATGTATTGTTGATTGATTAGCGGGAAGAGGTTGTTTGTGATAAACTCCCGGGGCCGGTTGCAGCAGACCCCGGGCGGACATAAATGGTGTCGGGGCTTTTTTTGTGCGATACATAAAGGAGTATTTGTCACTTTTTGTCCCGACGCTGCGGTCGGGATGTAAACATTTGTCCAATCCTTCGACAGCTCAGGAGTAACCAAAAAGGGGCCCGAAAACCAATATCCAGCATGGTTTTCGGATGATGCCCTGATTTAGCAATAACACAACTGTAGTGAATGGCATTAGAATTTCTATTGTACAACTTATGTGTAGGAGGTTGTGGGCTGGTCAGTGTAAGATACTATGTGTATAAAGTTGATAAGGTGAAAGGCTTAATGCTGAAGACAGGGGGCGTTCCAGGTTTTAAGGTTTTTGAAACCTGAGTGGTCGGCTGGTAAGAGGTTGAACAAACGGCAAGAGCTTTTTTGTGGATCCTGCTGCCGTTTATGATTTATATATTAAGCTTATACATAAGTAAAATGTTGCAACTGTTTATTTTGTAAATTCGTCCTTAACAATAACCTTATCAGATTAATCATCTTAAACATTTTATTCAATCACTTATGAGAAAGTTATTGCTATTCCAACTCGTCCTGGTCGTTCTTTTTTTACAGAAAGCCGCTGCACAATGCAGCTTTACAGTAAACACAACGCTTACCCATGTATCCTGTTACAATGGAACCAATGGTTCAATCACCGTATCAGTAACCGGCGGTACAGCCCCGTACCAATACCAGTTGGCAGAAGCGGGTGCAGGTGCATGGCAAAGCAGTAATAGTTTTACAGCCTTAACAGCAAGCACCTACCCTGTATCAGTAAAAGATGCCACAGGATGTATCAAGACTGTTTATGTAACCATTACCCAACCCGCCAACTTAGTTGCGGGTCATGCCGAAACCGATGCCACCTGTACCGGCAGCAATAACGGGAGCATCACCATTACTCCTACAGGAGGAACAGCGCCATACACGTATAGCTGGACAAAAAACGGAACAGCTTATTCCACTTCTCAGAACTTAAGCGACCTTGCGCCAGGCAATTACCTCCTTACACTTACCGATGCCAACGGTTGCAGCACATCACCTATAATAACCACACAAATAAAGCCCATTGCACTTACCGGTTTTAATCAGGATGTAATTGCCAACGGTACGGGTGCTGCCAATGCGTCCACAACACAGCCACTCGACGATCACAGTTATGTATTCTATGCCAATGGATATAGTAACGGAACAACAACCGGCACCGGAGGTCTGCCTGCATCGGGCTCATTTACCAGCGCACAGAGTGCATCGAGAACCTACCAACTGGCTTCTTATACAGGGAATAATTCATTAATACTTACCACCACACCCACCACTTACGGAAGCGCCAACAGTGGTACATTAAGTTTTACCAGTCCCTTCCAGAGTCCGTATGCCACGCTTTATGTTGTTGGCACAACCGGAAACGGAACGGGTACTTTAAATTATACTGTGAACTATGCTGATGCAACCACATCAACAGGTTCCATTTCTTTTCCAGACTGGTTTCTTGCTTCAAGCACATCCTCTTCTATCAGGGCATTGGGAAGCATTGATAGGATTTCTTGGGCAAGCCCAGGTACGTTTGACAACAGCACCAGTTTTAACTTATTTGAAGCCCCTATTTCCATTTCAGCAGGAAATCAGAGTAAGGTTATCAGTTCAGTGAATTTTGTCTGGGCCAGCAGCGGAACTGCCCGTGTTAATGTGTTTGCAGTTACCGGTTACACTTCCACTACCAGTGGTATCAGAATAAACGACGGTGCTTCTGTGAATGTAACCCCTTCGGTAACCATAACCAACAATGCCCCTTCCAATACGTTCTGCAGCGGTCAATCTGTTACCTTTACTGCCAACCCTGTAAACGGAGGCAGCAGTCCATCGTACCAGTGGAAAAAGAACGGCACTGATATTTCAGGCGCTATTTCATCAACCTATACAACCAACACACTTGCCAATAGTGACCAGATCAGCGTTGTTTTAACAAGCAGTCTTGCCTGTGTTACCACTTCAACCGCTACCAGCCCTTCGGTAACCATGACGCTTGGCACTGTAACAGCTTCAGTAAGTAACAGTGCAACCAGCAACAGTATCTGCGGTGGAACATCTGTAATATTTACTGCCACGCCTACAAACGGAGGCAGCAATCCTTCCTATCAATGGCTGTTAAACGGCAGTTCAATAAGTGCTGCCACTTCTTCTACTTACAGCAGCAGCAGCCTTGTAAACGGCGATCAGATTAGCGTACGTATGACCAGCAATATTGCCTGTGCTTCAGGTAGTCCGGCCACCAGCGGTATCATCACCATGACAGTAACTGCCAGCGGAGAACCTGCTGTTTCCATTACCTCTGTTCCATCCGTGAGTTTTTCCTCAAGCAGCACTTTTGCAGGCGGCTCGCCAGTTTACCAATGGTATAAAAACGGTTCGGTTATTGCTGGTGCAACCTCTTCTACTTACAGCACTTCCACTGCTGTTCCGGGAGATGTGTTTTCACTGAAAATGACCTCCAACTATGCCTGCAAAACAGCACCCTCTGCCATGAGTAATTATATTACCATGACCAATTCAACATTACCGGTAGTATGGGAATGGTTTACAGCAACAAAGAACCAGAATTTCGTAAAACTTGAATGGAAGGTCTCTTCTGAAACCGAAACCAAGCAATACCTTGTACAACGTGCAACAAGCAACAGCAGTTTTGAAACTGCCGGTACTGTAACAGCCAGGAACAGTGGCAATGCGACCACTTACCAGTTTACCGATTACCCTGCGCTACAAGGGACAATCAGTTACAGAATTATTGCTGAAGAGCTGAACGGTAAACAGCAATATTCTGAAATAAGGCAGGTTGATTTTACACAGACAAATAGCTGGGCTGTACAAAACAGCAGCGGCTACTGGCAACTGAGCAGCAGCAAACCTGTACAATACGTATTAACCGATGAACTGGGACGGGTGCTGGTTAAAAATAAAATGAACGGGGGTTATATACAGATTACAAAGCCGGTTTCGGGAAATGTGTTTGTATTAACTGTAACCTGTGAGGGTAAGACAACGCACCAGACTTTGCTGAGATAAGATTTTTCAAAGTTATCATGATAAAAGACTTCCGTTATGGAAGTCTTTTTTTTGAAAGAAAGCGTGTTTGAAGTTTATGGTTCATTGTTTGAGGTTGGGCGTGTTGGTGTTGAAAGTTCAGCAATTGTATACGGGGAAAGAAAGCAACAGTTGCTTTTGTTTGATACGCTGCGAGGGTGCTGAATTTCTGCTGGGTACTTTTTCTTTTTGTCCCGACGCTGCGGTCGGGATGTAAACATTTGCCCAATCCTTCGACAGCTCAGGAGTAACCAAAAAGGGGCCCGAAAACCAATATCCAGCATAGTTTTCGGATGATGCCCTGATTTAGCTTGTGTACTACTATGGTGAAAGGCTTGAGGATTTCTATTATGCACCTCTGGTGTTGCAGTATGGGTGATAGTAAACAGTAAGATTTTATGTATTGTTGATTGATTAGCGGGAAGAGGCTGTTTGTGATAAACTCCCGGGGCCGGTTGCAGCAGAATCTCCGGGCGGACATAATGTATCAGTTGCTGATACATGTATGCCGCAACGAGTTGCGACTATCTTTCTTTTGCCTTGATGCAAAAGAAACAAAAGATCAAGACGGAACATATTACCCCCATGTTCCGTCGGAAGCCCTGATTAAGCTGAGGTACTACTGTGGTGATGAGCTGTTGTAATTCTATTGGGGATACTATGTGTTGCAGGTTGTGGGAAGGGTGAAGGCTTAACGCTGAATGCTTAATGCATAATGCAGAGAGTTTGAGCAAAACGATGAAGTGTTTTGTTGATTATGGCTGGAGGAAGTCGTAAATGAGATCTTCGTGGATGCCGGTGAAGAGGGAGAATTCTTTGACGGTGATGAAACCGGATTTTGATTTGCCGAGGGCTTCACGGATGGTTTGGAGAAGTTTGCGTGAAGTGCGGCTGCTGCGGCCTGTTATGTTCTCCACATCTTTCGGATAGAGTACAACACGGGCAGGTATGCGGACGGGCTGTTGTTTCATAAGAACTGTGGTTTTGTATTAACTGGTGCAAAGTTTGCATTTCTGCTGCTGTGATGAAACTGATTTAACCGCCTGTTGCAATATTGTTTTCAGAATTGTATTTTACATAGAGGGGCGGGTCGTGGAAATACACCTGAAAGTTCGTGTAAACCGGGTTTTCTGGCAATGGATCAAAATAAAGCTTTGTGGTTCACCAACTTTATACGTTATGAACCATTTTATTTCGCTGCAGGAGGCTATTGACATGACCCGTTTGTACAGAAGCAACTATGAGCAGATACTGCAACCTGCTTACCAGCACCAGGGCATACTTGCATTATCGGAAGCCTTTGACCGGAATGCGTTTGATGTGTTATTAGCCAAACCCGGCTGCTGCGGGTTACGTATTTACTACGGCATGAGTACAGACTTTAAGGTGCATGCAGTGATTGTACCGTATGATGCAGACGGGAAGGATATTTTACCTGAAACAACCAGTGCATTGCGCACCACTGAAGGAGAGGATATTGTGGAGCGGGGCAACCGCTGCCCGGATATCTGCCCGGATGAATCGGTTTTAAACAGCTAAACAGGTTGCGATGTTTTTTGATCTGAATGCATTGTTCAGTCTGACGGTAGGTATCGGGGCCGTTGCAGGCTGGATCAGGTATAAGAAAACTGATCCTGCCTACCGGCCTTTTATCCTGTTACTATGGGCAGGACTTGCCAATGAACTGTTCAGTATTGTTTTAATATTCAGGGGATATTCCAATGCGTTTAATTACAACCTGTTTGTGCTTGCTGAAGCTGTACTGATTACAAGACAGTTTGCAAGCTGGGGATTGTTTGGACAGAGAAAAACATTTCCATTGCTATTACAGACCTGTTTTATTGTTCTGTGGATTGGCGATTACTTACTGCGTGGTGAAATGAATGTTTATCTTTCTTATTACATCATCGGGTATTCAGCCGTAATTGTATTACTGAGTATTCATATGCTGAATCATGTTTTGTTTAAGGAGCCGGGTATGCTGCTGAAGCATCCTGTGTTCCTGATCTGTATGGCGTTTATCATTTATTTCACTTATACGATTATTACAGAAACATTCTGGGTGTATGGTCTGAATAAAACGACTTCCTTCCGGATACATATTTCGGAGTTGTTTTCATATGTAAACCTTATCACTAACCTGATTTATGCTTTTTCAATACTATGGATACCAATGAAACGACAATATATACTGCGGTCTTAATCAGTTCGGCCGTAACCGGTTTACTCCTGCTTTACTTTGCAGTAACGATGTACAGGAGCCACAGCAAACACTTCCGTTTGCTGCGAGGCTATTTTTATGATGAGATGGAACTGCTGGAAAAAGAACGAAACCGTATAGCCCGGGACCTGCATGATGAACTTGGCCCCCTGTTAGTACTTACCAAAATTCATTTAAGCCAGGTGACCTCCGTTAACAGAGAAGACCGTAAACGGATTAACACCGCCATTGAAAATACAGAACGGCTGACAGAGCGTTTTGGCGGCATTGCAAGGAACCTTACACCACGTATGCTGGCGAGTAAGGGACTTGCTGCTGCACTGGAAGAGTACGTTGAGCAATACAACGAAGCGAGTACGATACAGATGCAACTGGATTACCGCATACAACGCAGGCCGGATCATTATTATGCACTGCACCTGTACCGTATTGTACAGGAGCTGATACATAATGCAGCGAGACATTCGGGTGCAGATATGCTGCATATACAGCTTGCAGAACACCGGAACAGGATTTACCTGCTATATACCGATAATGGTAAAGGAATAAATGAAGCTTCTTTACAGAAAGGTGAAGGACTTGGTGTAAAGAGCCTGCAGAACAGGGCCGTGATGATGGGAGGAAAACTGGAATTTAAGAGTGATGCCGTACATGGAACAGAATATTATTTTGAAATACCGATAAATGAATTTTATGAAGGAGGAAACAAGCCTGGTGATCGCCGATGACTTTCCCCTGTTCAGGGAAGGCATCAGGTTATTACTGGGAAATACATCTGACTATGTGATTAAAGGTGAGGCAGCCAACGGGAATGAGTTGGTTGCGATGGTTGAAGAGTTTCACCCGCAGGTGGTGATTACAGATATTGACATGCCGGAGATGAACGGTATTGAAGCCACCAAAGAAATTAAACGGGTGTACCCGGATACAGGTGTTATTGCGCTGACGATGTATGGTGATGACCACCTGATCAGCGACATGATTGAAGCCGGTGCCAATGGCTATTTATTAAAAAGCACAGGCATGGAAGAACTGCAGGAAGCTATTGGAGCTGCCAGAACCGGCGGAAGTTATTTCTGTAACGCAACAACACTGCGGCTGACGAAACTGTTTGCAAAAATTAAACAACCAAAAGAAAAAGAAGCTGTACAATTCAGTGAGAAAGAAAAAGAAATCATCCAACTGATCTGTGAACAGTATGCCAGCAAACAGATTGCCGGTATGACCCAACTGACACACCGTACGGTTGAAAAATACAGGGACCGTATTATGGAAAAAACGGGATCGAGAAACGTGGTGGGGATTGTGATTTATGCCATCAGGCACGGACTATACCAACCTTAACTTTCTAACGGTATGTACAGGGGAGATGAACAGTTACCGTTATGATTCAAAAGCGTTCAAATTATTTCAGTGAACCAGAACTGGAACATCTTCATACATTAAAGCTGTTACTGAAAGAACAGCTTACTCATCATTTTACATTAAAGGAACTGTGTTCAATTACCGGGATGAACAGGTTTAAACTGAATGCCGGGTTTAAGGAACTGACGGGAACCAGTATTTACCAGTATGTGCTTTTGTGTAAGGTTGAATGTGCGTGTGCAATGCTGCAGCAAACGGATTTGCCTGTGAAGGTGGTTGCGATTGAATGCGGGTTCAGGAACGGGAAGCATTTTATGACGTTTTTTAAGAAGCGAATGGGGGTATCGCCGGGGGCTTACCGTACAATGCGGCTGAAGTTGGAATAGCGCAATGAATTGCGGCTATCTTTCTTTTGCCTTGATGCAAAAGAAACAAAAAATCAAGACGGAACATATTACCCCCATGTTCCGTCGGAAGCCCTGATTAAACTTTTGTACTACTGTAGTGAAGTGCTTTTGTAAATCTATTTGGGATACTATGTTTAGCAGTTTGATTTATTGTTAAAGTATGAATGCTAAAATGGTTTTTTATATGGATGCTTGATGAGAACTTGCAGACACTGCTGGTTTCTCTTTTCTTTTTGCTTGTCCAAAAAGAAACAAAAAGGACCCCGATTTTGAATGACGGCCCAAAATCGGGAGCAGCTTTGATTTAGCTTTTGTGCTACTGTTATTAAGAGCAGTTGAAAGTCGATTGAGGATACTATGTGTAGCAGGTTGATTTAATCTTAAAGTATATAATGCAAAATGGTTTTTGATATGGATGCCTGATGAGAGTTTGCAGACACTGCGGGTTTCTCTTTTCTTTTTGTTTGGCCAAAAAGAAACAAAAAGGCCCCCGAAAACCAATATCCAGCATGGTTTTCGGATGAAGCCCTGATTTAACATCAGCACTACTGTGGTGAAGTACAGCTGGAAGATGATTCGGCATCTTGTGTGCGGCAGGTTGAGTGATGGTATAGATTAGGATTTTTTGTGCAGGTGGTTGTTTGGTTGAAAGAAGTTGTTTGTGCGGGATGCAAGAGATTATTTGTCACTTTTTGTTTGCCCAAAAAGTAACCAAAAAGGGCCCCGATTTTGAATGACGGCCCAAAATCGGGAGCAGCTTTGATTTAGCTTTTGTACTACTGTAATTAAGAGCAGTTGAAAGTCGGTTGAGGATACTATGTGTAGCAGGTTGATTTAATCTTAAAGTATATAATGCAAAATGGTTTTTGATATGGATGCCTGATGAGAGTTTGCAGGCACTGCTGGGTACTCTTTTCTTTTTGCTTGTCCAAAAAGAAAGAAAAAGGACCCCCGCAATCAATATCCAGCATGATTATTCGCTTGTTTGTTTATTGTTTTTTTGAGCTCATGAATGAATGCATTTGCGGGTAAAACGCCTTGATTAAGCTGATGTGTTACTGTGGTTAAGAGCTGTTGAAAGTCGATTGAGGATACTATGTGTAACAGGTTGAAGGCTTAATGCAGAATGCGAAATACTGAAGCTGTGTACAGAATTGAAACCTTTTATTGTGGAAATGAAACCTGATTGATTTGCAGAGGATAAAAGGAATTGAGAAATTTATGATTGAAGGGGAGCTTCATTAAACTATATGAAATGAAGAAGACCCTTGTATATACCTGTTGCTGGTTACTGATGCTGCTGTTTGTTTATGCAGCGATGAGTAAATTATTTACCCTTCCGCAATTTACGGTTACACTTGGTGAATCTCCCCTGATTCATAAGGGAGCAGGCACACTGGCGTATGTTATACCCATAACAGAGCTGGTTGTTGTACTGCTCCTGTTTTTTGAACCAACGAGAAAGGCTGGATTTGCAGCTTCATTTTTACTGCTGCTTTTGTTTACGGTTTACCTGGAATATATGCTTGTGTATGCACCTGCCCTGCCCTGCAGCTGTGGTGGTGTGATTGCCAAAATGAGCTGGATGCAGCATGTATGGTTTAACCTGTTTTTTACGGGGCTTAGTGCAACGGGATTTTTGTTACTGAAACATAAATGACTTACGTAAGCAGGCGATGCCGAAAACCTGGATAAACGAGTAGGCGTTTAACAAAAAAATGATGAAATATGAAAAAGTATCTGTTAGGTATCACTGCTGTTTTATTTGCAGTGACACTGTTTGCTTTTACACAACCGAAAAAAGTGCAGGTGCAGAACCCGTTGTGGTATTATAAACAAACCACAACTGCGGGACATAGCACTGCATCGAACTATGAACGTTTGACAGACCAGGATGAAGATGCACTTTGCCCCGGTGAAAGCTCTGTACGTTGTGTGATTGAAGCTCCTGAACTTGGCAGCACAGGAACACCTGATCTTGCCAATATGGACCAGGTGATTTCGTTTAAGCCTTAATTACAAAAAAAGGCTGTATCAAAAGATTTTTGTTTCACACAAAGTGAGCAAAGAAGACAAAGTACACAAAGAAAACACAAGGTTGTGAACTCCTGTTTTTTTGTTGTGTGAACCATTCTCAGATACAGCCTTTTAAGTTTACTAATCGTTTTGTTGAATGCCTGTCATCTGAATCACCAATTGAGGAATCCTGAAGGTATAACGGGGGCTTTGCGGTGTAAGTGTGAAGGTTGTGTTGTTGACCACCCGTTTAATGGTTGTTTCGGTTGCCGTTGCCAGATTTAACCTGCGGAGATCGGACCAGCGGATACCTCTTAATACTAATTCCTTTCTACGTTCTGCAAGTATGAGTGCCAATGCTTCTGCTGAAGATGCAGCAGAACGATCAGTAAATGTGCCGGTTTTCCATCGTTTTACTAAAAAGGTATTGAGATCATTCATTGCTTCGTTTACCTGGTTTAAACGTGCCCTGCACTCGGCACGGATTAAATACAGTTCTGCAATTGTAAAGCCATTGAACAAACGTGCAGAACCATCATAACTTCCTTTAAAAGTTTGCGTACCGTTTGTATTGAGTTTAAAGAATGCCTGTTTGCGTTTATCATTGATATTATACGAAGCATATAAAACCGAATCGGTTTTGGCATTGATGTTTAAGGTGTTTGAAGTGATCATGACTGCATGAAAAATAACTTCCCTGTTAAACTGTGCCAATGGCCGTGTGGCGGATGTATTGATTGAATTATAATCGAGCAGGAAAGCGTTTATACGCAATGCAGAATCGGCATACTGCATTGCTTCGTTGTACTTACTCATCTGCAGGTATGTACGTGCCAGTAAGGCAAAGGCTGCCTGCTTTGATGGCCGTGTTTTGATGGCCTGTGTATCGGGCAAGAGGGATGCCGCCAGTTTGCAATCGTTAATAACCTGCTGGTATGAATTTTCGAGGGAGGCTCTTGTTGTTTTTTTATTCAGGTCTGCATCAAGCCGGAGCGGTATGCCGGGTGCGGTTGCGGGAGACTGTTCATTATACGGAACAGCAAATACCTGTAATAACTGGTTAAAGGCAAATGCACGAAAGAACAAGGCCTGCCCTTTTACATTATTGATTTCTGACTGCGAACCTTCGATTTTACTGTTTAATGCATCGGCTACAATATTGGCCGTGTACACAATGTTGTATGTTAATGACCATGCATTGCGTTCGTTTTCATTAAAGACATCGGCCTCCCATATATACCCGTTTTTTTCAGCAGCGGGACGGGTTTCCCACTCGGTAGTTGTGACATAATAATCATCGGAACCGATTTCGGTTGCATAGGGCCAGGATGCATTTAAGAGTGTACTGTTATCGAGCAGGGCCTGCAGATCGGATGAGGTTTGAGGAACAACCAATGATGCAGATGGTTTTGTATCGAGAAACTTTTTGCATGCAGATATTGCAAGCAAAAGGATGATGAGTGTGAGGAATTTTATTTTGTGCATGAGCGATGTTTTTGAATTTATTAATTCCCTGCCCTAAAGGGCAGGGCAAGTCAGATTAAAAGGTTGATTTTATGCCCAGCGAAAAAGAACATGGAAGCGGATAACCCCCATTGAAATAATCAGGATCAATGCCCTTTTTATTTGCACGCCAGATGATGCCCAGGTTACTAACGTTGAAGGAGAACTGCATTTTGCTGAAGGTTTTGTTGCCGGGTGCTGCAAATGAAAGAATGAGATCCTGCAGGCGGATATGATCGCCTTTTTCAACGAGCACGGAAGATGTGTTGTAGAAATAATCCCTGTTGGTATTTGTATTGGGATAGAGCATGGATGGGACATTGGTGAATTTTTCATCGCCGGGTTGCTGCCAGCGAAGCAGATAATCGGGGTGGGCATTCATGTTGTTGAAGAGCTCATTATAACTAACGGAAGGACGCATGAAATAATAACCCAGCTTGTACATGATATTGCAGGAAAGTGACCAGCTGTGCCATGACCATGTATTGATGAGTGAACCAAAAACAAGCGGAATGGCAGAGCCGTTGTATTTGAGATCGTTTACCGTGAGATTAACCAGTGAAGTATAATCTTTACTAACAGTGCCATTGAGATAACCCTGCGGATCGCCCGTGAGCGGATCGAGACCAGCCCAATGCTGGCTGTAAATACTATAGAGGTATTTGCCCTGCAGGGGACTGATGGCCAAACCCAGGTTTAGAAATGCAGAAGCATTGAGGTTAACGAGTTTGTACTCTGTAACCTTTGAAGCAACATAAGAACCGTTGAAGGTTGTAAGCCATTGGAGGCTGCCGATTGTATTAATGGAAGTAAGTGAAAGCTCAAGCCCATTTGATTTCATGGAAGCCACATTGCCTTTGAACGAAAATGTACCATTTGTTTGCACGCCGGTTGTAGGATCAACCGGGGAAAGGCCAATTAAGCCTGTGCCTTTTTTGATAAAATATTCAAGCGAGCCTTTTAAACGATCATTCACCATTGCAAAATCAAGCGCCATATTTAGAACGGCTGTTTTTTCCCAACGAAGCTCAGGGTTGGGTGTGTTTTGTACTGTTGCATAAGGCAGTGATGTAAAGAGGGCTTTTGTAGCATAACGGATGGTGGTAACCGCTGCCATTGAATTATCGATATTGCCATTGTAACCCCAGGTAAGGCGGAGGCGGGCAAATGGTATGTTGTTGAGGTGCCAAAACTTTTCTTTGCTGATGTTCCATGCCAGACCCGAAGACCAGAGCGGCACCCATTTTTGATTGGTGCCTACGCCGAAAATATTGGACGCATCTTTACGGGCACTGAGGGTGAGTGTATATTTTTTCCTGAACAGGTAACTGGCATTGGTATAAAGGGAGAGAAAATGCAGGGTTTCGTTTGCAAAGGATAAGGGATTGGGAATGGGGCGTGCCGGTGCAAGCCCGCTATAGATGGGGAGGTTATCGATAAAATTGACGTTGTAATAAGTGAGCGTGTTTTCATTGTAGCCATAGGTACGGAAGGTATTTGAAGCGGAGGTTGTGCTTCTTACCTCTGCCCCGGCAATGATGTTGAGCTGCTGTGCTGAATGCCAAGACTGTGCATAGTTGAGCTGCGTGCGCCCTGTATGTGCATTGATGGAAGAAGATGACTGATCGAGTATGGAACCAAGGGGTATGTTGAACACTGCAGTTGCCGGATTGTAATAAAGGTTGATGAGGTTACGGGTGTAATAGGTTGAGGTATTAAACAGGTTGCTCCTTACAGACTGCTGTTGCTGCAACTGGTACAGCAGATTGAGCGAAAAGAAACGGTTGATGCGGATATCGATTGATGAATTGATGCGTTTTTCGGATAAGGTGGTTTGATCGTGTGCATTGTTTAACTCATCGTAAGGTTTGTAATACCAGCTGAGGAGTTTGCCGTTACCAGCTGTATCGATAAAGGGCCAGCGATAATCTTTTACAACCGGCAAGGCCTGGCCGTTAGCACCGACTAACTGCGCATAGGGATATATGTTACCAGCATAGCCAGTAACGAGGTTTGAAGCCGTGTTTGCATTCCAGTACCGGGATGAGGTAAGTGAAAGACCGAGTGAATACTCGAGCCAGTTAAAGGGACGGAAGGATGTTTGCGAACGAAGCGTAAACCTGTTGTTTTTGTTGCCCACCTGCGAGGCTGTTGATTGATCGTAGCCTGCAGAAAATAAGTAGGTAAGATTTGCCGAGCCCCCTGAATAGGCCAGCGCATACTGCTGCGTGAATGCAGGACGGTAAAAATATTTTGAAAGGTCGTTCCGTATATTGACGAGCTTGAGACTGCTTAACTGCTGAGCAGCAAGGGCAGCGGAGATTTTGCCCTGTCGCTCCGCAGTGAGTATTTCAACGGCGGGGGTAAGTGCAGGCCAGGTGGTAGTATTGGAAATTTGGGGATCGTAAAAGCCATTGCTGAACAGCGTTTGTTCCAGGCCGATATAATCAGCTGAAGGAAGTGCCGGGTTGTAATACAGATCGGGCTTTTTGGTTATAGTAGTATTGATGCTGACCTGGAGGGAGGGCTGCGCACTGTAACGGCCTTTTTTTGTTGTAACCACTATTACGCCATTGGCAGCCCTTGCCCCCCAGATGGAAGAAGCGGCTGCATCTTTAAGGATGGTGACAGATTCAATATCGTTAGGATTGATGGTGGACAGATCGGCCTCAAAAGGAATATTATCGACCACGATTAAGGGAGCTGCATTGCCAAAAAGTGTGCTGCGCCCACGGATGGTGAACGCACCGTTTGCTGCGGACCTGCGATCGAAATAAATATTGCTGACCCCTTCGAGCCTTGACAACAGCGAAGTGGACATGCTGCGGTTTAACTGCTCGGTATTGATGAACTCGAAAGAACCGGTGCTGCGCTCACGGGGAAGACGCTGGTAGCCTGTGCTGATGGTAATATCGGCCAACTGGGTGGTTTTGCGTTTGAGGATGATGGTGAGGAGGCCCCGCTCGTTATTGGGTACCTGCTGCGACAGGTAACCAATGGCTGAAACAACCAAGGTATCGTAGAGGGTTGTGTTGTTTAACACGAAGCTGCCATCGGGGGCAGTAAGCACCGTTGTGTTTTTGTTTTTGAGCAAAACGGTTGCTGCTTCGACGGGGAGGCCTTCTTCATTGATGACTTTGCCATGTATTGTTATCTGGCTACAGGAGAAAAGCGGGATTAAGACAAGAAAAGACAAGATTTTTAAATACATAAGATTCAGTTGATTTGTTAGAATTAAGGTTTTGGTTACAGGTTGCTGCCAGGATTAGCGGAGAGAACGAACACATTGAGCCATTTCTGTGTTTTTACAAGGGTGAGGCCATAGGCTGAAAGCGCCTGCTGCAATAATTGCTGAGAAGAAAATGCAGCCAGCGGAATGCTGATGTTTATATTGCCGGTGATGGAGGTTTCATTGATGTAATACGGGTTTTGCGGACCGGGTGAATAGCCTGTGTTTAATGCATCAATGAAGGTTTGAAAGGAGGCATTGCTGAGCTGCCAGTACTCTGATGCGGCTGAAGCATCTGTAACCAGCGGTTGCTGCAGCAATGCCAATGAGGTTGTAGAAGAGCGGATGGCCCAGCAGGTAAAGAGGCGGTTTTCCATACGGCCGTTGAGGTTGAAAAAACTGTTGTAATCATTTACCATGAGGGCTTTTTGTTTTTGCATTGGAGTGCCAGCCGGAACAGTGAGTTCGTAAGTAAAAAGACAGGAATCTTTGTGCTGCTCAGTAGCATTGGGGAGCAGAAGAATGGAAGAAGGGTTATTGAGCTCCAGCAGAACCAAGCCTGAAGGGAAGCCAAGAGCTTCCTGGTAGAGGCTGAGCATGGGGCGATTGATGAACCAGCGGCGGGTAAGGCCACTATCTGTTACAGTGCCACTACTGCCACCCCTGCCGGGAAGGCGGCCAGCCCACTGGCTGCGGTAACGGAGATAGGCTTGCGGAGCACCGTTGCCGTTGAAAAAGAGGGGCTGGCTGGTATTAACGGGATCGGCATCGGCCTTGAGGCGGAAGGAGGGTTTATTGCCTGCCAGCCAGGAGCTGATGGATTGCTGCGAGGCATTGCCACTACCGGTGATAGCCTGCACTACCCCACCCGGCGCTAACCAGATTTGATGAGGCAGGTAGCGGTGGGGAAAGTATTGTTTGAGCAAGGTATTGGCAGTAAGGAAGCTGAGTGAAGAAGCATTGATGTTTTTATGTGCAGCCAAAAAGGATTTGATTTTTGGAGATGGTTCATTTGCCACCATGATAATTTGCAGGCTGGCGCTGAACTGCTGCTGCAGGCTGTTTAACGCAGGAGTTTCCCGGATGCAGGCGGGGCACCAGGTGGCCCAAAAATCGAGTATAACAAAGGAGTTTTTGAGCAGTACCGGGTTGATGGTATGCTGCGATGAAGCCAGGAGTTTTTTGAAGATTGCCGGGGGCAATGTATCGCCCACTGAAAGTGGTTTTGGCTGTGCCCGTAAAACGAAGGGGCAAAGCAGTGCCAGGCAAAGAATGAACTGTTTCATTTTGCAGATGATTTAAGCTACACTTTTTGTACCCCAGCTAAGCCCCGCTGCTTAAACCATTAATTGCACTCACGGCAGCAGGGCAATTAAGCATGGAGTATGAGAAAAGCGTTACTGTTAAAAAATGTTTTAGGGGAAATGTGTGTAAGTATATTGCTTACCAATTAAACTATAAGAACTGGAATATTAAACGGGTTGCTTGGGCTTTTTAGGAAATAGTATAGCAGCTTTGTTAACTGATTCAGAATTAGAGCATGACTTAGCTGTATTAACTGCCAGTACAAAAAGGATGTAACGCAACTTATTTAAAAGCTGCCAATGATGATTTGATTTGGTGGGTGTTTTAGCTCTCATTCTTTGTGTTTGGTTATAATGAGAGTCTTTAAACGGATAGATTATATAAATGCAATAGGGTTAAAACCTACCCGCCTTACCTCCAGGTTCTGACGAAACCTTACTTTCATTTCTGAAAGTTGAACTGTAAAAGCATAAGTAGGCCCAACCCTATTGCAGATGCAATATAGGGATTGGGCATTCTAACTTACTCTCGCAGTTCAAGAATTGTCAGATTCGGAGGCGAGACTCGTTTAATACCTCTAATAATCATAAAAATAAATAATATTATTTGTAACACAAAATAGTATAATATATATTCTTAAATAGAACATATAATTCTATTGTGTAGAACGTATTGTTCTAATTTTTAACTATATTCCTTATTCGTTTCTTTCTTTGAATAATGACAAAGGATAAACGATATAAAACCGTAAAAAATTTAATTACGGATGGGCATATAAAATCCTTTGATGAAATTTTTGATACACTTCCTAAAAGCATAGTTTATAAGGATCTTGGAATGAATAATAACCGCTTCAATTTTTTACTTGAAAATATTGACCACTTTGATTTAAAAGACATTTTCAGGATTGCCGCATTGATAGAAATTGATGAGAAAGTTTTACTTGATTTAACTTATAAACAATATCAGTTAAATAAAAAAAATAAGATTAAATCTTAGCCAAAAGTTGTTTTGATATTTATTTAAAACCACAGTTCATAATAGGCACTTTCTTACGAACACAGCATTTGTTATAAATTATATTCAAATCTTAATTACTAATAAAGTACTTACAGAATTGCTTTTTGAAAGCCTATTTTATAAATTTAATGCTCAAAGTAAATGCTAACACTTTTATACTTTCTATGACACTGTATGAATTTAATGCCGCTGATGAATTAGAGCAACTTGAAGCCGTTTGGCAATATGGAGTATTAGTTGCTGAACGGGAGGATGAAATAAACCATTATAAACTTTACCAGATTGATGCGTATTGAAAATAATTAAGTTTTTTTAGTGAAACTAATTTTGAATATACCCATCAGGTTTATTTGTGGTTTTAAGTGGAATTATTTTAAACTATATTTACCAAAATTTGACAAGTCAAAACAATTAACGTGACAACACAATTCGGAAACCGCATAAAGGAGCTGAGAAGTGATCAGCGTTTGTTACAGCGTCAGGTGGCGGCTTTACTTGAAATGGATACCCCTTTGTACAGTAAAATTGAACGGGGTGAACGTATTGCAAAAAAAGAGCTCGTTGTGAAGCTGGCAAGATTATTAAGAGTTGATAAAGAACAATTATTAACGCTTTGGCTGGCCGACCAGGTATATGATGTAATTAAGGATGAAGATGTTGCGAAAGAAGCACTTAAATCTGTATCAAAAAAAATTAAAAAGAAGTAATGAACGGAGAATCTTTAAATATAGAACAGGACAATCTTGCTAAACTAAAAAAGCAATTTCCTAACCTTTTTACAGAGGGAAAACTGGATTGGGAAAAACTAAAGGCCACTTTTAGTGACGACATCAATTTTGCGAATGAAAGATATGTATTGAACTGGGCCGGTAAAAGCGATGCCTTTAAGGTATTACAGGTGCCCACTACAGCTACGTTGAAACCATTACCAGAAGAATCAATAAACTTTGATACAACTGAAAATATTTTTATTGAGGGCGAAAACCTGGAAGTGCTGAAAGTGTTGCAGAAAAGCTATTACAATAAAATAAAGTGCATTATTATAGACCCGCCATATAACACTGGTAGCGACAGTTTTATATACCCTGATAAGTTTAAAGAGAATAAAGCGGACTATGAAAAACGTATTGGGGAGAAAGACGAAGAAGGTTACCTAATGAAAGAGGGCATGTTTCGTAAGAACAGCAAGGACAGTGGCCATTATCACAGCAATTGGCTAAGCATGATGTACCCCCGTTTGTTTCTGGCTAAAAACTTATTGAAAGATGATGGAGTAATTTTCGTACATATTGATGACAATGAAGTTCACAATTTGCGGCTAATCATGAATGAAATTTTCGGCGAGGAAAATTTCATAGCTTCATTTATTTGGGATGGTGGACGAAAAAATGATGCAAAAAAAGTAAGTGTTGGACATGAATATATTTTAGTGTTTGGAAAAAGTAACGCTATTAATGAAGAAGAAAGAGAAATAGACCCTACTCTTTGGAAAGAGCGAAAAGAAGGCATTGATGAAATTTATAGTAGGTACGAATTGTATAAAAAGCAATTTGGTAATAATTGGGAGCAGGTTAGCAAGGCCCTTCAAGAATGGTACAAAGGGCTTGCCGATTCACACCCCAGTAAAAATCATGAACATTATAGAAATGCAGATGAGACAGGAGTTTATTTCCCAAGTGATTTATCGGGTCCTGATGATGGAAGAAAAAACAGACCAAGATATGAGGTTCTACACCCCATTACAAAGAAACCAGTTCCAGTTCCTGCAAGGGGATGGCGTTGGGAAGAACCAAGAATGAAGGAGGAGTTAAAAAAGGGCAGAGTACATTTTGGTATTGATGAAATGTCTATTCCAAATTCAAAAGTATATCTTAAAGAGAACGAATATCAAGCGCCAAGCAGCGTTTTTTATAAAGATAGAAGGAGTTCGAGTAATAATTTGAAGCAGCTTATGGGAGAAAAAATATTTGATTTTCCCAAAGATGTTTCAGTAATAGTAAGGCTCCTTAATCTGGTTTTAAGAGAAAATGATATTGCAATAGATTTTTTTGCAGGCTCTGGTACTTTAGGTGAAGCAATACTCGAACTAAATAAAAGCAAAAAGATTAATTCGAAATTTATCTTGGTTCAACTTCCTGAGTTAATTGAGGAAGATTCAAGAGCATTTAATGCCGGATATAAAACTATTGCAGAAATATCAAAAGAAAGAATTCGTAGGGTTATTGCTAAAATTGAAAAGGAAAAAGCAGAAAAGCCAGATATGTTTGATAATGGCAAACAGGATTTAGGCTTCAAAATTTTTAAGCTTGTTCCTTCCAATTTTAAAATATGGTGCAGTGCAGATATAAGCGAAGAAAACTTAGTACAGCAATTAGAGGCATTTACCAACCCGGTGAATGAAGGCAGTCCTGAGCAAAATATGCTGTATGAATTAATGCTGAAAGCAGGTTACCAGCTTACAGATAAAGTTGAGCATACTGGCAATTACTTTGTGATTGCAAATGGTGAACTCATCATTGCATTGCAGAAAATAGATGACAAAACTATACAGCAAATAATCGGAGCAAAACCAAAGAAAGTTGTCTCTTTAGATAATTTGTTTACTGGTAACGACCAGTTGAAAACAAATACCGTACTGCAAATGAAAGATGCAGGAATAGATTTTAAAACAATTTAAATGCAACAAAATGGGTATTAAGTCTATTCACATACAAAACTTTAAATCCATTAAGGATTCTGGTGTTGTAGAGCTAAAGCCGGTTAATGTTTTGATTGGCGCCAACGGTGCAGGTAAAAGTAATTTTATCAGCTTTTTTAAATTCTTAAATAAGTTATATTCTAAGGAACTACAAACCTATATAATCCAAAATGGCCGAGCAGATAATTTTTTATTTTTTGGAAGGAAATATTCTAGTTACTTAAGTGGCACTATCACTTTTGACAACGAATATAGAAATGAATATGCTTTTACTCTGATTCCTGAGCAATCAGGTAGTTTAATATTCCTGGATGAATGGAGTAATACAACTCAGGGAGATTTACAAATTGAGAACACAATAAGAACAGAAAGTGAATTAAGAAATCACGGCTGGTTCAGGTCGGGTTATTTAAGGGATAATTTGAATGCTTTGAAACTTTTTCACTTTCATGATACAGGATTTAATTCCAAAGTAAAACAACCCTGTAGTTTAAGAGATTATGCTTTTTTACAGGAAGATGGTGGAAATATTGCTGCTTTTCTTTACAGGCTTCAAGAAACGCATCCTGACAGTTTTAGAATGATTGAAAGAGTTGTACAATCAATTGCACCTTTCTTTGATAGTTTTTATTTGGAACCAGATGAAATTAATCCCGAACAGATATTTCTGAGATGGAAAGAAAAAGGGTTTGACCAGTTGTTTACAGCACACAATTTATCAGATGGTACATTAAGAATGATTTGTTTAGCTACGCTATTGTTGCAACCAAAACCACCCGCTACAATTGTTATTGATGAACCTGAACTTGGTTTGCACCCGTTTGCAATTAGTAAGTTAGCAGCGATGTTACAAAGCGTTTCTGATTCATCACAAATAATTATTTCAACACAGTCAGTAAATCTTGTAAATGAATTTGCACCGGAAGACATTTTAGTGGTGCAAAGAGAAAATAATCACGAAACGGTTTTCAAAAGACAGACAGAAGATGCGCTTGCTATTTGGTTAAAAGATTATTCAATGGGAGAATTGTGGGAGAAAAATATATTGGGAGGGCGGCCAAAATGAGAACAGTAAATATAATTGTAGAAGGCCCTACCGAAGAGGAGTTTGTAAACAACTGCATTGCACCCTATTTAAGTGGTTACGGCATAATTAACTCCGTTCCTATACCACTTGAAACAAGCCCAGGTTATTATGGTGGCGATATTACTTATGAACGGTACAGGGACAATGCTTATAAGCTTTTGGTTTCAGACCCAAATTGTATTGTTACTTCTTTGATAGATTTTTACGAACTTCGTAACGATTTTCCTGGCTACACTGCTGCGCTAGCCTTGTCTTACAGAAACGACAGCGTACAATTAATTGAACAAGAAATAAGCAATGATATTAATAATCCAAGATTAATACCGTATATCCAGCTTCATGAGTTTGAAGGGTTGCTTTTTTCAGATATTAAAGGTTTTAAAATGTACTTTCCTAAAATTGCAAATCACGCTCTATATATAATAAATCGGTATCCCAATCCAGAAGATATAAATGACGGACCAGCAACAGCACCTTCTGTAAGGATGAAAGACCTTTTTTCCAAAATACCAAAGCGATATGTAAAACCTTTTCATGGTCCAATGATTGCTCTTGAAAATGGAATAACACCCATTTTAGCAAAATGCCCAAGATTTAAAAACTGGATTGATACAATAATAGTAAAAGCAACAGCACTGTGAAAATTCATTTCGATAGCAACCAGGAATATCAATTAGTTGCTATAAAATCCATCACCGAAATATTTGAAGGACAGCCTTTAAACGGCGGTGATTTTGAGTTCAGCTTCTATCAGGCAGGTGCATTACATTCTGAAAATGGGTTTGGCAACAGACTTACATTATCTGAAGAGCAGATTTGGGAAAATGTAAAAAATATACAGCAGGCAAATGAAATAAAAAATAACAAAGAAGCTCTTGACGGCATGAACTTTTCCGTAGAAATGGAAACCGGCACTGGTAAAACCTATGTGTATTTGCGGACCATTTTTGAATTGAACAAATTGTATGGGTTTAAAAAATTTGTGATTGTAGTGCCATCTGTAGCTATAAGGGAAGGTGTTTTGAAAAACTTACAAATTACGCAGGAACATTTTCAAACCCTGTATGATAAGGTACAGGTAAACCCGGAAGTGTATGACAGCAAAAAAGTATCAAACCTTCGTGGCTTTGCGAGTGGCAATGCCATCCAGATTCTGGTAATCAATATTGATTCTTTTGCCAAAGACGAAAACATCATCAATAAAGCCAATGACAAACTAACGGGCAAAAAACCTATTGAGTTTATACAAAGCACCAATCCCATTGTTATTGTGGATGAACCGCAAAACATGGAAACAGAAATCAGGAAAAAAGCTATAGATAACCTGAATCCACTTTGCACTCTTCGTTATTCCGCTACCCATACCAATTTATACAACCTAATGTATTCACTCAATCCCGTGAAGGCTTATGATTTAGGGTTGGTAAAACAGATTGAAGTTGATTCAGTATTAAGCGAAAATGATTTCAATAGTGCTTATATACAGGTTGAATCGATTAACCGTGCAGGTAATAGTATTACAGCCAAGATAAAGGTTGATGTAAACACACCAGATGGAGTAAAGAGAAAAACAGTTACCGCTAACGCCAAAAGAAATGATTTGTTTGAACTGAGCGGAAGAAACGACCGTTACGACGGTTTGAAAATATATGAGATTGATTTTGGAAGCCAGCAAATAGAATTAACAAATGGTGTTGTGCTGGGTGTTGGGCAAAGCCAGGGCGGCATGAATGATGAAGTAATGAAATTCATGATTCGCAAAACGGTGGAAGAACATTTAAGAAAGGAAAAGCAGTTTCGCAGCAAAGGCATAAAAGTACTTTCCTTATTTTTTATTGATAAAGTAAAGAATTACCGAGAGTATGATATTAATGGAAATAAGCTTCCGGGGAGATTTGCCAAATGGTTTGAAGAAATATACCAGGAAGAAATTTCAAAACCTCAGTTCAAAGATTTAATAACAAATAAAGTAGAAGACCTACACGAAGGCTATTTTTCACAAGACAATAAAGGCAAAGTAAAAGATACTGGTGGAGAAACACAAGCCGATGATGATACGTACAAACTCATCATGCAGGAGAAAGAACGGCTGCTTGATGTAAACACACCACTGCGTTTTATTTTCAGTCACTCGGCATTAAGAGAAGGATGGGACAATCCCAATGTTTTCCAGATTTGCACTTTAAATGAAACAAAATCTGAAATAAAAAAGCGGCAGGAAATTGGCCGGGGATTACGCCTCAGTGTAAATAATGATGGACAGCGGATTTTTGACAGGAGTATAAACAGGCTCACTGTTGTTGCCAATGAATCTTATGATGAATTTGCAAATGCTCTGCAAAAAGAAATTGAGCAGGATTGCGGTGTGGATTTTACAGGCAGAATAAAAGACAAAGGCAAGAAACAAAAAGTAACCCTTCGTAAAGGTTTTGAAGCAGACCCCAAGTTTTTACAGATTTGGGATAAAATAAAATTTCATACCAAATACAGTGTTAATTACGACACTGCCGAATTAATTACATTGGCTGCAAAAGCTGTAAAAGAAATACCAGAAACTAAAAAGCCATCTATCCGCAGCAATAAAAATAGAATGGAAATTACAGAAGAAGGTGTCAAGGGTTTACTGCTTAGTGATAGCGGTAATGATGATTATGGCTTTCCTTTAGAAATACCTGATATACTTGGTTATATTCAATCAAAGACCGAATTAACTCGTTCCACCATTCTTGGAATCATAAAGAAGTCAGGCCGTATATCTGAAGTATTGATTAACCCTCAATTATTTATGGACAATGTGGTAGTTGCTATACGGCAAGTACTGTATGAATTAATGATTGAAGGAATTAAGTATGAAAAAATCGGCGGTAAGGTGTATGAAATGAAATTGTTTGAAATTAACGAACTTGAAATCTACATTGACAAATTCACACATACAGTTAAAGCCCCGGATAAAACCATTTATGAAAACCTGATTCCATTGCAATCTGATGTTGAAAGTCAGTTTGCAAAAGATTGTGAGAGCAGCGAGAATGTTGAGTTCTATTTTAAGCTCCCTTTCTGGTTCAAAATCAATACACCTATAGGCACTTACAATCCAGACTGGGCTGTTGTATTTAGAAATGAAAACAAGATATATTTTGTAGCTGAAACAAAGAGTGCCGGACAAGAATTAAGAAGCAGTGAAAGACTGAAAATTAAATGCGGAAAGGAACATTTTAAAGAATTCGTAGACATTGTATATAAACAGGTTTCTTCTGTTTCCGAACTGGCAAAATGAGTTTTATTGAATTATGGAAAGAATTATACACAACAACTTAACGTACACCTGTTACGAGTATCCTTCGGAGAAAGAATTTGAACAGGCTATTGTACAACAGGCACCACATATTTTTGGCAACCAGTCAATTTACATTGATATAAAAAAGCGGATTGGTGATAGCATTATCACAATACCCGATGGCTATTTGATTGATTTTTCTTTTGAGCAGGAACCAAGGCTATACATTATCGAAAATGAACTTTCCAGCCACGACCCCTACAAACATATCGGTTCACAGCTGCTCAAATTTGCTATTTCTTATAAAGTAAGCGGCAGAAAAATAAAAGCTTTTCTGCTGGAGCATTTAATGGTTGATAAAACAGTTCTTGCAAAAACAGAAAAAGGATTAATGAGTGCCGGTTACAGAAACATTGATGATTTTTTGGAGAGCATCATTTTTGAAAAAACAGTTGCAGCTATTGTAGTAATCGACCAGTCAACACCAGAACTGGAAAATGTGCTGAGCCAGCTTACAATGGATACTGACATCCTGGAATTTCAGACATTTATAAATGGCAATCAAAAGATTCACAAATTCACGCCTTTTAATGCAGACATCAGGGAGCTTACTGAATCTCCAAAATCGGATATAAAAGCAGAAGATCTGAATACAGTTGTTGTTGCAGCAAGAGAAGAAGGATTTGAGCAGGAGTTTTTGAAGAATAATTGCTGGTTTGCCATCCGCATACATGCCTCAATGCTTGATAAAATTAAATATATAGCGGCCTACCAGGTAGCACCTGTTTCTGCCATTACATATTATGCAGAGGTGTCGAAAATTGAAAAGTGGAACGATACCAACAAATACATCCTTTATTTTAAAGACAAGGCAATTAAAATTAAGGCAATACCTTTAGATAAAACAAAGAAAGGGCTTGCACCACAAGCACCACGATATACATCATTATCATTGTTGTTGCAAGCAAAAACATTGACAGATGTGTTTTAAGTATTATAATGCCAATAATTTTAGTGTTTTTTATCCGATTTATTTTGAGGCTTTTTAACATGCATATAATATATTTATGATAAGATTGCCAAGAGAAGCTATTTGTAAATAACTTGCTAAAAGCCTAGGTGTTAATTAAGTTTTTCAACATTGAGCTCTAAATTTTTGATTAATAAATAATATTTCTATTCAAATCTTAAATAGGAATTATTTCTAAAATATATACAATGTTGCAACAAGAAATAGATTCATTGGCCAATGAAGAAAAACTTACATTTTTACGTAAGACGATTAAAGATCTTACTTGGGATCAGGTTAAATCCAATAGCCTTTTAACCTTATACTCAAGTATACACTCTGAAATTATTGCATATGAAAGTTCGTTATTTAACCTCTTAATTGCTGGAGTTGGATTATTTTTTACAGGTCTTTTTTATGGTATGATAAATGGCAAAGCAAATTTATTAGCACTCTTACCTTCAATAATTGCTATAACATATGGATTAATAATTAACGGCAGTGCAAGTATTTTGAGACTAGCTCAAAAAAAATCAGAATTAGAATTGCTTTATCAGAAATCGGGACATAAATTCTTTGATTGGGAAACCTCCTCAGGAGCAGTTGTAAAATCAAGGAAAATTGAGTTAGAGAATGGTTTTATAATAGGATTCTCTGTTTTGATTTTTATTTTAGGTATAATTTTTACAATTACTGGTAATTTGGTTGAAGGCATTCCTATAGGAACAGAAAAGGTCGGAAATGAATTGCTGTTTTCAAAATTCTTTATCAAATGTGCAATATTAACTGTTGATCTATTAGCATTTTTTTTTGCAATGCTCACTTTTATTAAATATGTTGCAAGAAGAAGGCTTTATCAAAGAAAGTTGTCTGATTTAATAAAACTTCTAGAAAAATTCGATTAAATCTTACCTTAATAATTATAGATTACTAAGTACATATTGTTCTCTGCTATTAACCCAATTTGTAAAGACGTGACTTTTAAAATTGTTAAAAGACAGACTGTCAATAAATTTGTTAATATCATTTTCTTTATTAAATACTGGAGTATTATATCCTACACTAATAATATTGCAATTTTGTCCAAAATGCTTTTTTATTGGGAAAATTAGAATCGGCTTGTTAAAATACATACTTTCACAGATTGTATCAAAGCCGGCAGTACAAAATAAAGCTTTGCATTTACTAAGCTTATCAATAAAATGTTTTTCTTCAAATTGATGAAAAATAATCTTATCCGATGAATCAAATATTTTTTGTTGCGTTTTGTCTAAGAAAATATGCAAAACTTCATGATTGTTTTTTTTATGCCAATTAAGTAAGTTGCTTAAATAAGCTTCTTGCGACAAATATGCCAAGAAATAATCTTCATTTGAACATTTGCTGGAAATAACAACTTCCCTAAGTAAAGGAGGGAATACCTGAAAATGGTGGCCTATATTAGGCATTCTGTAACTTGATAAAGCCCAAATATAGTCAGAGTTAAAAGCAGTTATTCTTGTATAGAGTTTTGTTGCAATACGCTCTGTACTTTTTTTATCTGGAAATTTATATTCTGGATGTAAATAAAGATATTGATGCCCAACAGATATTGTTTTAATTTTTCTTCTGTAAAAAAACTTATAGAGTCCAAAAATTGGTTCATAAAAATTAAAAATTAGATCCGGGTTATAATCAGAAATTATCCTGTGTGCCAATTTGATACTTTTCCAATATGATTTTAATGCAAGAATATTCTTGTAAATACTCTTGGAAACTGACACTTCATTCTTAAAACTCGTGTATTGTTTTTTGAAACTTGTGATTTTATAAATATTACAATCTAGTTTTTCAAGTTTTTCTATTGACTTATTTGATTCACCAATAACAATAGCACATACATTGTATCCTTTATTCTTTGTTAAAATTTCATATAAAGCTACGGCTTCAGACAAATGGCCATTACCTTCCCCTTGAACAAAAAAAATGACTTTTGCTTTTTTTGAAACCATTTGCTTTTTTGAAGTGTAAGTTAGTTGAAAAGTTTCTTTTTTAGTACCACTCCTACAAGTACCATTTTGTTTTATATGTAATTCTTTACGAGATATCTTTATATCACCATTTGTTTCCAGTTGCTTATTGAAAATGATAATTTTAAAAAAAATTTCTTGAAATTAACGGAGGCAAGACATACAGGAAGAATATACGAATGAGAGAGGAGTGAATATTTTTAGGCAATAAGGCGCATGAGGTGGGATATTATAAAGATAACTGGGGGGGGTGATAAGATGATTTGATAGCTGTATAAATATTGCTTTGATATTGTAGACAAACTTTTGAAACCTATTAAAACACAAATATTAAAAAGACTGATTGAGATAAATAATCTTATAACCGAAAAATACAAACACTAAAAACAGTTAACTAAAATGAAACTACAACTTGTCTCCTTTCGGGAAAATGCAAACTCCAAAGTAAAATTTGATTTAACTCTTAAATTATTTAATGAATCAGATGCAGAATTGATTCTATTTCCGGGGCATACAATTGATAAAGCAAGCGAATTGGAAAAACTTGCTACCAAGTTAAACAACAAAAAAACCACAGCATTCCTTGAATTAACTGAATTAGGTAACAGGGGAATCAAAAACTGGGCTTTTAAGATTGAAAACAACAAACTTATAAATTGTTACACACATCAGCTTTTTGCAAGTTCTGATGAAGTAAAAGACAACCCCTACCTTGTTGAAACGCTTTATAATGAGATTAAGAACAACCGTATTCATAAGGTAAAGTCGAAAAAGATATGCTTGCTGTTATGTGGCGAACTGAATATGCTCACAAACCTTCAGAACGAAAGCAACAAAGTGATGTATCGCACAGGTAGTGCTGCCCTGGCTAAAGGTTTTAAAACTATGTTTAACAAAGTGGATGTCGTTCTCAATCCAATGCATTCACCCATGGGTAACCAAGGTAAAATGCACAAGAGGCGAATTTTTCTTTCTGCCAGAGACAGGGCATATTTTTCTACTGCCAACCTTGACAAGAAAGGAAAATCGTATGAAGAAAATTTCAGAACAACCAAGGCTTTACAGTATGGATATTATAATGGAAAGCCCATAGAAGCAATAAATGAAGTTGCAACTACCGATTATGTATTGAGAGAATTTAAAATTTGATAATGAGTTTTTATTGTTTAATTACTGAAAACACTTTTTTATGCGAATCTCGAAAAACGATTACCTCAAAGCACTCCAGACAAAAGGAGTTTTAAATGAACGCAGACTCCTTGTTTTGAATGCTATTTACAGTTGCCCGCAACACAAGGCCACACCGGCAATCATTGAATACAAAACTGGAAAGAACATTCACTTTGTCAATTTAATATTTGGCTCACTTGCAAAAGCTATCGCAAAGAGTTTAGGTGTTGAACGTAATACACCTTACTTTGATTCCCCCGAATGGTGGCCCTTAATAGCAGAAGGAATAAGTGAACCCGATGGTTTTTACTGGCAGCTTCGAAAAAATTTTATAGCTGCGCTGCAGGAGCTTAATATTATAAATGAAGAACATGATTTTCCAGATGAAGCCAATATGAGTATGTTGAGCAAGGTTGAAGGGGGATTAAAAAAAGTTATGGTCAATTCTTATGAGCGCAACAGACAGGCGAGAGAGGAGTGCATAAAAGCAAACGGTATTGTGTGCAAAGTTTGCAATATTAATTTTGAAGAAATCTATGGCCCGGTAGGCAACGGCTTTATACATGTACATCATGTTGTAAAGATTTCAGAGAAAGGGGGCAAGAAATATAAAATTAATCCTGTTACCGATTTACAACCTGTATGCCCTAATTGCCATGCAATGCTACATAGAGGAGAAAAAGAATTGAGTATTGAAGAATTGCGGAAGATGATAAGGCATAAATATTAGAAGCTGTTTATTTGCCTGTATGAATCAATGGTATTATTTTCGGCACCGTTTCCTGTAAGAACCCAAAAAAAATGATGTAGAGTTCAACACCAAAGCTCCCTAGCCCCGGTTCGTAACTCATGAAATACCATATAAAAACGGGTAACTGAATAACATTTCAATTTCAGCCCCATGCTTTTTTTCTCTTTTCGCATTCAGCAAACGGCAGACGCTTGTTTCTCTTTTGCAACTCTGACAAGAATGTAAAAGCCTGTTCTTTTAAAATGTGTTTTTCGTTTACCATTACATCCATTATCCAAAGGATACCGCAAACTGTAATTTTCTTTTGTTCAGCAACTGTTCTTAACCGTTTATCGCCTGAGAGTAATATTGCCTGCTTTTGTTGTGCAAAATAAACAGCAGACCAATCCTGCTCAGAGAGTTTGGTTTCTTCTTTACAAAGTTCCTGTATTAGCAGCAGTTGCTCCTGTGAAACTGGAATGACTTCAAACTTGCCCGAATTTATATGCGGTTGAATAAGCTGTACCTGAGATTCGTAGAGCTCAGCCAAAATGAGGTCGGTTGTGCAGAACTGATACTCCAATGCCAGGCAATGACCGAACATACCTGTATTAACCAGGTCGATCAGAATATTTGCATCTTGAATGGCGATTTGTTTCATGTGATGATCTGACGTTTGTTTTAATTGCCACATGTTATTCGCCAAAAAATTATCTGCATTTTTGGATAGATCAGCTTGTTCATTTTATGGCTCATTTCATAGATAGCTTTTGTCCGGTTCTTTTTATTGATCAATTGCATCTAACTGTTCACGAAATTGTGCCAGTTTTAAACCTGCAAGATTTGCAGCTTTACTAAGGCTAACAATATCTTCTGCTGCCAGGCGATAAACAAGATGTTCGAACCTGTAGCTTTTTTCAACACCCGGATAACATCCTAAGCCTATTTCCTTTTTATTGGAAGCTATAGAGCGCCAGAAATACCCAGCTGAAGCTTTACTGATAATGCCTTTCAGTTGTGCCCGCATCATGATAGCCTGTACAGATATGCCAAACTGTTCTTTGATGCTTACCAGTTCACCCAAGGCTATGTTATATCTTTTATATCCAATAAGTTTTTCGAGGCAGTCATCAGGTAACAACATTGCCCCTGCAAATGCATGACAAATACGTTCCTTATCGGCACCTTGTTTTATGTTTAATACCAGGTGTCCTAATTCATGTAAAGCAGTAAAGCGTTTCCGTTCGACCGTATAGTCTTTATTAAGTACAACAACCGGTATATTGCCTACGAAAGTGCTTAATCCATCAAACTCTTCGGGAGCATCAATTTCAATGACACGAATGCCATTTATTTCGAGCATTTCGATAACATTAGGGATAGCATCAAAACCGAGGTGCCAACCTTTCATGAGTTTTTTTGCTGCGTCCTCCACATCTTCTACAGATTGAATTACAATTTCCTTTACAGGATTTTTGAATACAGTGTGTATGTTAAGCAAATGTTCCACTTCGAGGTAGCGTTCCAGAAAGTCTTTAATTTTTTCTTTTATGCTATCGACTTTTTTTTGAGAAAGGCTTGCTTTTTTTCTGAATTCTACCGGAGCCAGTTCGATTTGTGATTCTCTTAGAAAATAATCGGGCTTTACCTCCAGTGCATTGGCTAAGGCCAGAAGAACTTCACTGGCAGGGTTCATGAGGTTTTGTTCATATTTACTTAAAGCCTGTTTTGAAATGTCAATTGAAAGATTGTCGGCTAATTCCTGCAATGACCATCCTTTCATTTTACGGGCAGACTTTAAGCGTTCTGCGAAGGCGTGCATACTGGTTGAGTTTTTTTGTGATGGTTGACAAATGTACAAATATTTTTGATTTTGTCAACTAATTTGTAATTTTGGTTTTATTGCAGGATGTATGGCAATAAAAAACCGTGACACCGGAGGCGACACGGCAGACGAACAATTCTTTTGGGAAAGCGGGTTGTTTGTTTGACGCAAATATAGGCGAAAGTGCAGTATTTGCAGCCTCCTTGGGCTGAACGGGTAGATGCCTCAGTATGAAATAATCTATCCGACTAAATTCTTAAGCTATGGCAAAGAATGGAAAGTCCGGCGACGGACACAGAAACGGCCAGGTAAAGGAAAGGAGTCAGACGTATAACCCCAAAACAGAAAAGTGGGTTAAACGAGATACCGAAACAGGAAAATTCCTGGACGGAAAATCTGATGAAAAACCTTTTAAGGGCGTACGCAAGGAGAATTAATATCCTGCTGAAAAACCTGAACCCTCCGGGTTGAGAGTGAGGGCATACAATAACCTTACATTATTTTGTATGGACAGAAGTTTATACAAACAAAACGATAAGGCTACATTATGTTCCAAAGGAAGCTGTGTAACTGTTTACGGTGAAACAGCCAGGCTGATACAGGGAGTAGTATTGTTTACAGTGCTATTTGTATCGGCAGCATATATAGCAAAAGCCTTACGTTAATACAGCTTAAATTAAGCCGGGCTATAACCCGGCTTAATTTTGCTTAAAAAAAATAATGTGTAACCCGGCAGAAATATTATCAAGCAAAAAACGCAAACCATAAAAGGGTTGTGTCTTCTGATCTCATACTTCCGAATGGAATGCTGAGCACGTTGTGAAAACAGAAAAAGCATTCACAAGTTGAAAAAAGTTTATTTTGAAGACGTTCAGGATTGCCCACTTTCAAGAAGTAAATGATTTTGAGCGGTTTGATTTATAAAAAGGTTTACAATTAAAAACGGATCTAATTTTGTACCTCTATACCTGTATGAATACAATTGATTTTAAAAAAATTGTTGGGCAAAATATCAGGATACTGCGGGAGCAGGTGGGACTAACACAAGAATTGCTTGCAGCTACCTGGTAACTAGCCCGGAGCAGGTTACCTGTTACGAAAAAGGAAGCAGGAGCATCAGCACAGAGCAGCTAAGTAAATTGGCGACCCTTTTTTGCATACATGAATATGATTTTTATGAAGAGGAACTTTTAAAAAGGAAGTTGAACCTTGCTTTTGCTTTTCCAGCAGATCAGTTACAAACACAGGACATTGAATGTATAGCCCGCTTTAAAAAGATTGTACGTAATTACCTGAGCATGCAAAGTGTTCTTGCACATGATTGAGCTCTTTAATGAAAAAGCAGGCAATTGCAGTATGAATTCTTGTTGTTTTATTTTTTGATCAGATAAATTTCCGGCAGAATGATTTTTGATTCTTTGTTGTTATCCTTATTATGCCAGTAAAGAATAAAGTTGATACTGGCTGTTTTTAGTTCATACCCTTTCTGCAAATAGGTTTGCAATGTGTTTTTAAAACTATTTGAGTATTTTAAGAGTAACTGGCCTGATGTATTTGCCAAACCATCTGCAGTTACAGACAGCGGGCTGCCGCATTGCAAACCATTGAAACGTTGCTGTACATATTCAAAGTAACCGAGGTAAATATCCCTGTGCCCCAATAACAAAGCCAGGTGTTCCGGTTCCGGAAACGGATTGTTATTTATTTTGTAATTCAATTCCGGTGATGATAAATGCTGAAGATAGTTACCGTTATAATGGATATGGAGGTTTGACTTTGTACGTGTGATGGCAACATATAATTGCCGTTTGCTTTCGTCTGTAACCGGTGAGAACTGGTTGAGCATTATGAACACATTATCAAATTCCTTTCCTTTTGCTTTGTGTATGGTAGATGTATAAATGGTTTCAGTATTTGTATTTACAAAATCTTCCATTTTTGATTCAACCAGGAATGATTTCCAGTCGCTTTTATACTTTCTGCGTTCGTTAATGCTTTCAAACTCTTTAATGATGTTCATTGCCAGTTCCAGTTTATTGCTTTTGCCGGCATGCGTTATTAATTGTTGTTTAGCCAGTGACCATGTTTCGGGGTAGATGACGGAGGAATTTTCATCTTTTAGTACAGCATCAGAGAAATAACGAAGTTCGTAGAGGGTGCTGAGATTAAACCCTTCGTTGCTCTGAATGAGCTTTGCCTGTACGTCGTATTTTTGAAGCAGACCTGTTAATAACATGGCTTCTTCGTTGGTACGGGTAAGGATACAGGTAGTGCCGGAAAGTGCAGCATCCTTCACTGTATTTGCCAAAGGAACAATGAGGTTTGAGCTGCTGTATTGAATGATACTAACAGCGCCGTCCTCTTTTTTAACAGGGAATCCGGGTTGTGCTTTCAGGCGTTTTTGAATGGTTGATGCCCATTGATTTGAAACAGAAACTATACTTGTTTTGCTCCTGTAGTTTTCGGTTAACTCATATTTTGCGGAATTGGGTTCCTGTACCAACTGTTGCATGTATTGAGAATCGGAACCACGAAAACTAAAAATATTCTGATCATCATCACCCACAAAGATTACCCGCATTTCATCGTTGACCTGCATTAATGATTTAACGAGGGCAAATTCACCGGCATTCATATCCTGTGCTTCATCAACCACCAAAACAGTTTTGGTAACCCGGCTGGGTTCGATCTCACCGCTTTTAATTTTTTCAACGGCTGTTGCAACAATATTTTCAGACTCCTCAAGCGAGCCAACACGCCCTAATAAATCAAAACAATAAGAATGGAATGTTTTGATTTCGATAAAAGCAGCGGCGTTACCAATTAATTCTATTAACCGCTTTTTAAATTCAGTGGCGGCTGCTCTTGAAAAGGTGAGCATCAGCAACTGTTCCTGTTTTACATCTTCTGCCAACAACAGAGATGCAAGCTTATGAACGAGTACTCTTGTTTTACCACTGCCCGGACCGGCAGCCACCATAATGTATTTATGATCTTTATCGTTGATAATTTCGAGCTGGTTAACTGACAGGTCGCCAAAGAGCTTTTTAAATTTTTCAGGTGTTAAGGTGCGTTTGATTTCGGTTTGCCGGCTACCCGGGAAATATTTATTGAGGAAGGAAGAATAATTTAAGCCAAAATAATCATCCACAAATTGTAAGGCTTCGTTGTAATTCCTGATCATTTTTTTTGCATACTCGCCTACGATGTGTATCTGCTGGACTTTTTGCTGGTAGAATTGTCCCAGTTTTACATAATCGCTTTCGGTGTATTGTTTCCTGTTGTTTTGTTCAAGACGATCGATTGACAACCTGTTATGTACAACAAGGAAACCACCTTCGATTTTAATTGCTTCGATACGAGACAAGTAAAACAGTGTGTCTTCTACATCATCAATGGATGTGGTACTGTCGAAAATTTCCTTTTTGGCTTCTGCCATTTCTTTGAGTTCCAGCACAGAAAACTCAATGAGTATTTCCTCTTTGCTTTCATCGGATTTCAGTTCGAGTGATTTTTTAAAGAGGTAATCTGTTATGATTCTTGCAAGGTGATGGCGTTTCTCCAGTTTATCACGCAGTTCGTTTTTGGGGATGACTGATATTAACTGTACGTGGTGATTGGAGCCTTCCTGAAACTGTTTTTTTATCCAGTTTTTGATTGCCCAGAAATTGATAATTGTTTTCAGCCGTACAGGGGTTGACTCTTTGATGCCATCGAGCAATGCCAGCTCATTCAGTTCCTTAAGATTATAAACTGCTTCTTCATTCTTAAGATGAGCGAGTAAGAAGCTTTCCAGCTTCCTGTATGTTTCGGTTATTAAGAGTGAGCGGTTACTGGTTTCTCCATTTTTTATAAATGCAGTGAGGTCTTTTGATTGTGCCAGAATTTTTTCTTCTCTCAGCAGTTCAATAATGCGAATAACTTTTTCTTTTACAACACCCAATTGATCGGAGATGTAATCTATTCTTGATTCGGCCTGTTCATCTGTTGAAAGCCGTTTGCTTTTACTGGAAAAAAGTTTTTTAATAATCCGGATCGCATCTTCCTTCAATTCTGTTTGAATTATTTTTGATTCATTGATACGGTTAATAGCCTCCTGGGCGGTTTTGCTTAATATACTGTTTGCAAAAACCCTTGGCGAATTCTGACCTCTCTTGAGATAACTAGCATCTTCCAAAGCGGCAATAGCTGTTACAACTCTTGTTTCTATTTCTTTAATACTATCGTCCCATCCTGCTTTGCGTGCAATTTCCAATGCAGAGTTTGAAGCTTTGCCACTTGTTCTTGTGAGGTCTTTAATAGCTCTCCAAACCTGGTTGATTTCTTTACTGCTGATTTTGGTCTGGTTCAGTAAGATAAAATGTTTGTCGAGGTCTTCTTCATTGAAAAGTACATAGCAATCTGCATTTATATTCTCATCTCTTCCGGCACGACCCGCTTCCTGGATATAGTTTTCCAGCGAATCAGAAATATCGAAATGAATAACAGCGCCTACATCGCTTTTGTCTACTCCCATTCCAAAGGCAGAAGTGGCCACCATGATATTTACTTCGCCTGCCATAAAAGCGTTCTGATTGGTTGTTTTCTCTTCCTTATCCATTTTGCCGTGATAAGGTTTTGCAGAAAATCCATCTTCGGATAGTTTTTTTGCCAGGCTGTATGCTCTTCTCGTTCTTGATACATAAACAATAGTTGGGCAGTTTTTTGATTCAATGATGTATCTGAGCTGTGTATATTTATCCTCTTCATTGTTTTTTTGATATACACGATAATGAAGATTGGAACGTGAAGAAGCAGTTTGAAAAAGTTCAAGGTTCAGATTCAGTTTTTCTTTGAAATAAGTGCTGATATCTTCAATGACTTTTTGTTTTGCAGTTGCAGTAAAACAAGACACGGGAATGGGTTCTTCCAGGTTTTTTTTGATTTGTAACTCACGCATAAAATCGCCTATGTACAAATAATCGACCCTGAAGTCCTGACCCCAGGAAGAAAAACAGTGTGCTTCATCAATCACAAACCTTGCAATTTTTCTTTTCAGTAACAGTCTTTCAATAGTTACTGAACGTAAAGATTCAGGGGAAATATACAATAAACAAGTACTTCCATTTTCGACCCTTTCAATTGCCTTGCTACGTTCAATAGGATCGAGCAATCCATTGATGGTAACAGCTTCAGTGATTCCTTTTTTTTCCAGGTTATCGACCTGGTCTTTCATCAGCGATTGCAATGGTGATATTACAACTGTGAGTGCTTTTGCAGTTTGTCCAGCAATCAAAGCAGGTATCTGAAATGTAATAGATTTACCACCGCCGGTGGGAAAAATGCAAAGCAGTGATTTGTTGTTAACAGCAGCCTTTACTGCATTTTCCTGTAAGGGTTCCTGATTGTATGATCTGAATCCATCATATCCGAAGTTCTCTTTCAGTACAGGGAAAGGATCAAAGGCTTTGTTGCAATAATTGCAACCGGTTAAACAGGGACTGTTTCTTAATAAGAAATAAATCTGTTCAACGTCGGGATGATTTTTTAACACCCAAGGCGGAGTAACGGAAAAGCGATCATTGCAATTAATTAATGAAAGAGCATAGGCAAAGGATAGTGGTTTGTTTTGAATCAAGGAGCTTATATCGGAATTTGCACAAATCCGGTTACCGAATTCAAGTGCTATCAGTTGTGCCAGTTCCGGTTCGTTTAGTTTTTGCCCGAATTGCAGATACTCAAAAAAAGCAGCAAACCCCTGCAGATTACCAACAAGGTTAAAAAGAATGTTTTGAAAAGAAGGGGATAATTGATGAAAAGCATTTACTTCATCAAAGAACAACTCTTTTGCTTTTACTGCATCATTAAACGGATTGTTTCGATGTTCGGGGTCTAACTTATCATCTTTCAGTAAATGGTGGTAAGGTTTTTTTGGAAACAATAAAGGCGAAAGGTAGAGCGTGTCGATTGCTTTGGTTGTAACTGCAGCAATTGCATTGTTGTTTTGCTGTAAATATTTCAGGTCGTGCTGAATAATATTATGACCACAACAGAACTGAGCGTCTTTTATAAATTGTACAAATTCATTAATCGAGTTGTTATGAAACTTTGCTCCATCGGAGCGGATACAACCAATGTCAAGAATTTTTTTACTATCAACACTTGTTTCAGTATCAAAAAAAACAATGGAATTCATGTGGGTTAGTTTAAATAAGGGGGTACTATTTTCTTAGTCAGGATTGGATTTCATTCAGAGTGTTGTTATCGCATTTTATAATTCCACTTTTTTTGAGATACAATTCTTTGGGGTGGTGGCAACTGCAATTTAGAACAGGCATGAAAACCTGTTGTAGTTTTGGAACTGGTGGATTCTTCATGTAAGTACAACTTATTTCGGGTGTTTATTAACGGGTTCAATATAGGCAAGAATCAAGCTAAAAACAAATGATTGCACGAATTGGTGAAAGCATCTGTTAGCAGAGAAGAGGATGACCGATGGGCGATGGCGGTTGGCGGGATGAAGAAAGCCGGGAGCCGGTAGTAAGGAGCCGATAGTGGATAGTAGTTAGTCATTAGCCAGTTGAACCGCCGCCAGCGTTTGGAACGGCTGGCGGGGTGTGGTGGTGGAGATTTCCTTTTTAAAGGATAATGTTTATCGTTGAGGTGGCCGGGAGTGCCCTACCATTGAGACAGGCTATACTGACGTAACCGACTTAGCCAAATGATAACAGTAAACAAATAACGGCGAGTTTCTTGCAGGAGATGCGCCCTGAGAATAAAGTAATCAAGCATATGCATTGAGTATTCTATTTTCTATATCTTCAAAGAAAAACCATGCAAAAACAAACTACCCTTTTTATTAGTATAACACTGTTGTTTTTTACTGTTTTACAGGCAACAGCGCAAACGAAACAACCACAGCTTTCAGAACAGGAAACAAAGGCATTGCTTTGTCATAAGTGGCAAGCGGTTTCTTTAACTGTTGGAGGTAAAAAGATACCGATGGAAAAAGACGATGTTTACTACCTTACTTTTTTCGTAAACGGAAGGTTCCTTGATTCGCAGGAAGGAGATATCAACGATAATGAAAGATGGACTTATAACCACAGCACCCAAACAATTATAACCAGCAACATGCCCAAAAAAATAGCAAGGATTACAGATACAGAACTGGTATTAAGGATTAAAAATAAACAGGGCGTGGCAGTTTTGACGCTTAAGCGTGTGGATTAATTTAAGAAATTTTTCCCGTTTGGGATTTGTAACAGCTTCCCTGATGTTCAGAAAAGGACAGATATAAAAAATTCTATTCTGTTAATTATCAACTGATTGAATATGATTCGACAGAATTCGCTAATTTTTTAGAATTCAGTTACTATATTTGCTTTGCATTACTCAAAGAGTAAAGGCACTGGCAGGTGGCCCGTCCATTCAACCGCAATGCCTTAAGTTGCGTTCCTCACTTACGAAGTGGGGTTTTTTTTGCCATCTACTGTCCATCCCGGTATTGTTTCAGATACTTACGAAATTGCCCAATATTGTGTGCGTCTATGCAGTACGATGTTACCAGTAACAGATCAGGTGTAAGTTCCCGTAAAATGATAAGAAAGCTAAGTGATTGAACCCAATAAAAATACTGCAACTGTCCGTCATCATTTATCCTTTCAAAATAGGAAACCAAAGGGCTTTGCCAATCATCCAATATTGGTTTAATCCAATGAACCCTGTTAGCCCTATCCCTGTCGTATTGCCTTTTATCGGTATATTGGCTTTTTCTTGTAACTACATGCACAAATCCTTCAAACTTACCCTTGAAAAGAGGATGCTTTGAACGGTTGGTATTAAATATAACCCTCCTTCCCCTATGTATCAGTGGTGTAATATGAAAATGATTGAGGAAATGACCGTACATAGTGTATAGCTGGTCGGGTGTTGGAGCATCAAAATCCAGGTCGGCCTCATCAAACAGTATTTCTAATTCATCTAACGACATTTCTATAATGTTTGTTTGGGCTGATGGTCAAAAATGTTGAACTTATTCTCCCAGGGTTCTGTTCCTTCATCCAATAAATAACCGGATTTCGTTTCTATATACTGCACCAATTCAACTTTCGCTTTATTGGCATTGGCTTCTTTTTCCAAGCCCCTTGCTTTAAATGTAATTGCCCCAATAAAAAGATCTGTTAACTGTAATAACACATTTTCATTTGAGTGAATATGCTGAAACGCTTTAAACGGAGAGTTGCCTTTATACTTATTATGCAGTATTTCTTCGATTTTCTTCAGCCTCTCCTTTCCTCTTGTGTCTTTTATATCTAAAAAGACCTTGTATTCGTTTGCCGGGGGATTGGTTGCAGATTGCAGGAGAAAGTAGATCAGCTTATAATAAAAATTATCGTGATCGCCCTGATTAAACTGTTCATGATCTAACTTGCTTTTGTATTTCACCAATATGCAACGGAAGAATATTTCTGCATCGAAAAAAAAATCCACCAATGCTTTATATAAGGGTAAACGTGAGGCTGACACGTTGTTCCATTTTATTTCTGTTGGTGTTTTATATCTGAGCTTTAACTGTTTTATTTGCTCTTTTATTTGAGAGTAGCTGCCCGTATTGATTTTGGTATAACCAATGCACATAACCGGCATTCCATCATGCTCAAGGTGACAACTCTCATCTATATATAAATTGTACATTTTGCTTTTATTCTTGTTTATCAAAATTCTATTCAGCTATCTGCATTGCATAATCGTATCAAATATCGGGAGTTTAATTATGTGATACAATATGCCCCCCTGTACATAGAACAAGTTTTTCTGTTGCATGTTCTTTTAATCATACCGTTTAAGACTTAAAGAATTCATTATGCTGTTTTAATAAATCTTTCGCAGGTAAAAACTTACCTGGCAATTGAATTGGCTTTCCTTCCAGTTTTAAAAAGTATTGTTCTATATTTTTTGCTGGTTTTTTGCTTTTGAGTTTAGAAGAAATTTTAATGGTATAGTCATCTGCATCAATTGTTATTAATCCACTATCAAATGCTTTATCGTGCAGGGCATTTAAGCAAAGACCATTCATAGGATTTAACCTGTTGTTTTCATTTTTACTCCAGGGAACAATGTGGCTTGCAATTAACAGTTCAGGGTTATTGATGCCAGTAATACAGCAGGTGCTGTTATAGGTTGCCAATACAACTGTGCGAAATACTGATTGATTGACTCTTGTTTTAACCAACCCTTGTTTTTCTTTTCCTTCTTTTGGAAGATCGTCCAGGTTAATGTTATTCAATGCTTCAACTATTGTGTGTTTCTTTTTAGCCAGGAGATCTTCGCTTGCCAACAGCGCTGCATCCCAGTTATTGTAAAATTCATTCCATATTTCTTCATCTAGCTTGCTTGTATTTGGCAGGCCTTTAATGCCCCTGGCTTTAAGCGAAGGATCGAAGCTTGCAAAGTTTCCCAGCTTGCGTGCAATGGAGCTTGGTGTACGAGGAATGATTTGTGAAAGTGCAATAATACCTGCATTGCCTTTGTGCATTTTACCAAATGGTAATTTGCAGTAAAGATTAACTGCGAGAATAAGTTCTTCCCTTGTCCAGAGTGTTTGTCCTTCTTTCATGGCGCTATTTTGGTTTCCACAATTTAAGGTAATCTGTGGTTGCTTTTTCGCTGGTGCAGCCAATTTGTCTGAGAATACAAAGTGATTAAAGAGACAGAGAGTGTGAGGCGTTGAGATGTTGAGGTGCGAAGAGGAATTCAATAAAAACGCTTCAGGGTTTTACGGGCACTCTTCTTCATAACAAACAAAGGAGCAGTTTATATTTAAACATTGTTGAAGCAATTGGTTTGTATTTGTGGTTGTTGATGGGGTGGAGATTGCTTCGAAGCCGGGCTGGTGGTTGGGTTCAGGAGATTTCTCATCCAGGGGCCCGCTGCTTTGAGCTTCGCTCGTAATCTTCGCTCTGCTCGTTTACCCCCTGTATTCGAAATGACAGATGGGAGTATTTCACACCTTGAGCCACATAGAGGACAGGTAAAGGGTTGATCGTTCATTAAAAATGTTTCAAGTGGTTTTAATTGTTTGTTCATAAGTGCAATAGTAGTTATTGATTGGGTTGTTGTATTTGCGTTTGAGTCACGTTGAGAAGGGGGGAGAAAGCCCGTAGCCGGTAGTGGGAGTAGTAAGTTTGATTACACGAATTGAAACGAATTACACGAATTGGTGAATGCAGCTGTTGGCAGAGAAGAAGAAAGCCGATAGCCGGTAGCCGATAGTGGATAGTCATTAGTATGAAGGTGGTCGTAGCTTCGTAGTGGTATAGATTGCTTCGCCAAAATACAGGGGCTCGCAAAGACGCACCGGGTGGGGGGAAAGCAGAGAAGAGGATGGCAGATGGGCGATGACAGTTGGCGGGATGAAGAAAGGTGGTAGTTGGGAGTGGATAGTGTCGGGCGAGGTGCTTCGGGTACAGATTATACCAGCAGACCAATTATGTATCTCAAAATATAGTACAATATTTTGTACAAAATACAGTACATTTGTTTAAAATTATGGTTATGCAGGCAGTATCAATATCTCAGTTGAGAAGTAATATGAAAAAGTACCTGGATGATGTTTCAAAGTCTTCAGATGTAATTGTTGTTTCCAGGACATCAGAGGAAGAAGCTGTTGTAATTCTATCGATGAAAGAATACAACTCACTTAACGAAACGGGGCATCTTTTATCAACAACTGCAAACAGGCAACGCCTTCACGATTCAATCGATCAATTAAAAACCGGCAAAACCCGAAAATTTAAATTGTAATCTGCAGTTATGAATTTTGAGTTTACGGAAAACGGATGGGAAGATTTTCAATACTGGATTGAAACAGACAGCAGCATTGTTGAAAAAATCAAGGATATTCTTAACGAAATCAAAAAAACACCTTTTCAGGGCACAGGAAAACCAGAGCCATTACGATATGACTTAAAAGGCTATTGGTCAAGACGAATAACCGGCGAACACAGACTTGTGTATAAGGTTGAGGGTAAAAAAGGGGTAGATCAAAAATGCTATATACTTCAATGCAGATTTCATTATGACTAAGATTGCTCCCGTCACATGCTGTAAGAGCGTTGTGCTTTGCTGAGTATATAAGCCATGGGGTAAAGGTAGGTGAAGAAGAAGGTCAGGAGCTAGGAGTTAGAATTCAGAAGAGAGAAAGAAGGCAGAAGCAGTTCGTGGATAGTTGATAGTTCGTGGATCATGGCAAGAGGAAAGACGGGAGGGAAGAGAGCCGATAGTCGGGCGATGGCAGTTGGCGGGTAGCGGATAGTTTGATTACACGAATTGAGACGAATTACACGAATTGGTGAAAGCATCTGTTAGCAAAGAAGAGGATGACCGATGGCAGTTGGCAGGGGGTGAAGAAAGTCGATAGTGGATAGTCATTAGTGATGAAAGGTGGCTGTTGCTTCGTAGTGGTATAGATTGCTTTGCCAAAATACAGAGGCTCAGCAAAGACGCACCGGGAGGGAAGAAAGCCGAAGTAGTTAGCGGGGATTACCCGGAATGGAGAGGTTGTGCGACGTAAAGAGAACGTTCAAAAAAAGCTTCAGGGTTTTACGGGTACTCTTCTTCATAACAAACAAAGGAGCGGTTTTTATTTAAACATTGTTGAAGCATTTGGTTTGTATTTGTGGTTGTTGATGGGGTGCAGATTGCTGCATTCCGCAGCGAAGGTCTCTTTGTTTTTCCTTATTTAAAGTCTAATTGATATAACAATTTTAAATTCACAACTATTGATAACAAACCTGGTTTTTGATTTATAGATCAGGCTGTAAAAATCAGTCGTTATATCACAACACATTCTTCACTACGTTATAAATAATTTTTGCACTGCCAAGCGTATAATAATGTAATACAGGTACGCCAAATTCTTTCAGTTCTTTTGATTGCTGTGTAAGCCATTCCTGGCCAATTTTTTTACAATCATCATCTGTTTTTGCTTTCAGGATTTCATTGCTCAGCTCAGTTGGAATATCAACATGGAAAGTTCTTGGAATAACAGAAAGCTGCTTCTTGCTTGTTAATGGTTTTAAGCCCGGAATAATCGGCACATCAATTCCCATTTCACGGCATTTATTTACAAAATCGAAAAACTTCTTGTTGTCAAAAAACATCTGCGTCATGATGTATTCAGCGCCTGCATCAACCTTATCTTTCAGGCGCTGCATTTCAATTTCCATGTTGGGCGATTCGAAATGCTTTTCGGGATAACCGGCCACGCCTGCACAAAAATCGGTACGGAAACCATCCCGGATATCTTCTTCGAGATAAATACCATGGTTGAGATTAATGGTTTGTTTCAGCAAATCAATTGCATATTTATGCCCATCGGTATGTGGTTCAAAAAACGTTTCATTCTTTGCCGCATCACCCCGAAGAACAAGTACATTCTGCACTCCAATAAAATTCAGATCAATCAATGCGTCTTCTGTTTCACGCTTGGAGAAACCGCCGCAGATTAAATGCGGAACAGCATCAATATTATAATGATTTTGTATAGCCGCACAAATACCAACTGTGCCGGGGCGTTTTCTTACTTCAACTTTTTCAAACGTACCATCTGCTTTTTTCTTAAACACATGTTCAGCCCTGTGATAGGTAACATTTACCCACGATGGTTTAAACTCCATCAAAGGATTCAGTGTATCAAAAATGGAATTGATGGTTTTGCCTTTCAATGGTGGCAAAATTTCAAATGACACCAATGTGTCTTTTGCCTTCGCTATATGTTCAGTAACCTTCATGTTATGCTCAATTCCTGCAAACTTATACCAACAGCCGCTTTTATTCAAACAAACTTTAACCAGGAAGGCTCCTTTAAACAGATGTTTTCACAAATCAGCAAGGTTTAAGATGCTGCTATTCTCCCGAAATCAGGTATTTTCGCAATCATAAATTTTTACTTTGAGCTTAACTATTCATACACAATCGCTTGTTAAACGTTACCGCAGTCGCACAGTTGCCAACCAGGTAAGCATTGATGTAAAACAAGGCGAAATTGTAGGGTTACTGGGGCCTAATGGTGCAGGTAAAACCACAACCTTTTATATGGTTGTTGGCTTCATTAAACCCGATGAAGGAGAAGTGTTCCTTGATGATCTGAATATAACCAAATATCCAATGTACAAACGGGCACAGATGGGAATTGGATATTTGCCACAAGAGGCAAGTGTGTTCCGCAAACTCACTGTTGAAGAAAATATTTCTGCAGTATTGGAAATGACTGATCTGAGCAAGCAGGAACAAAAAGACAAACTGGAAGATTTGCTTACCGAATTCCGCCTGCATCATGTACGCAAAAACAAAGGCGACTCATTAAGCGGGGGAGAAAGAAGAAGAACTGAAATAGCAAGGGCATTGGCCGTTGATCCGAAATTTATCCTCCTGGATGAACCATTTGCCGGTGTTGACCCGATTGCCGTTGAAGATATACAGGCCGTGGTTGCCCGTTTGAAATACAAAAACATTGGTATTTTAATTACCGATCATAACGTAACCGAAACACTTTCCATCTGCGACAGGGCTTACCTTCTCATTGAAGGAAAGATATTTAAACACGGTACTGCAGAACAATTAGCCGAAGATGAACAGGTACGTCGTCTTTATCTCGGAAGAAATTTTGAACTGAAAAGAAAAGATTACCTGCACGAAGAGGCAAATAAAGCCATATCGGAGCAATCTGAAAAAAGCTAAGCTGATTTTTTTCCTTAAACTTTTATTTATCTTGCCGGCATCAACATGAAGCTGCTCAGCCCGGCCATATCACGACTTGCCCGCATGCGTCTCTGGCGCATCGAAAGCTGGATGAATAATCCGGTGGCAGCCCAGCGTGAAGTGTTGCAGGATCTTGTTACTACTGCACAATACACACAGTTTGGTCACCAATATAAGTTTGAAAAACTGTTTAACATCACTGAGTTTAAAAAAACAGTCCCTGTACATGAGTACAATGACATTAAGCCTTACATTGAACGGATGATGAATGGTGAAGAAAATGTATTGTGGCCAACACCTGTAAAATGGTTTGCAAAAAGCAGCGGTACCACAAGTGATAAAAGCAAATTCATTCCGGTTAGTGAAGAGAGTTTGCAGGAAGGTCATTACAAAGCAAGCAAGGATGTGCTCACTTTGTATTATAGTAACTTTCCTGCATCTGATCTGTTAACTGGCAAAGGTCTGGTTATTGGTGGCAGCCACAACGTTAACCAGCTCAATGAAGAAATACAGTTTGGCGACCTGAGCGCTGTGCTGATGCAGAATGCCCCTTTCTGGAGTAACTGGATTCGCACTCCAGATTTAAGTATTGCCCTGATGGATGAATGGGAAAACAAGATTGAAAAACTGGCATTAAGCACAATTAAAGAAAACGTCAGTTCAATTTCAGGCGTACCAACATGGACATTGGTTCTTTTCAGACGAATATTAGAAATAACTGGCAAGAAAAATATTGGAGAAGTATGGCCACAGCTTGAATTGTACCTGCATGGAGGAGTTTCGTTTGTGCCTTACAGGGAGCAGTTTGAACAGATTATTGGCAAACCAATCAACTATCTTGAAACATACAATGCCAGCGAAGGTTTTTTTGCTGCCCAGGACAAACCGGGTGAAGACGGCATGTTGCTGCTGGCCGATCATGGAATATTCTATGAGTTTATGCCCGTATCGGAATACGGAAACCCTTTCCCAAAAACATTCGGATTAGATAAAGTTGAAGCAGGAAAAAATTACGCCATCATCATTACTACAAACGGAGGCCTGTGGCGATACCTTGTTGGCGATACAATTCAGTTTACTTCAACTGAGCCTTACAGAATAAAAGTAAGCGGCCGTATTAAACATTTCATGAATGCTTTCGGCGAAGAAATAATTGTTGATAACAGCGATAAGGCCATTTCCCTTGCATGTGAACAAACCGGCGCAGTTGTAAACGAATACACGGCTGCACCTGTTTATTTCAGTCATTCGGGTAATGGCGCTCATGAATGGCTGATTGAGTTTGAAAAAGAGCCCTCCAGCTTAAACGATTTTGTTTACGAACTTGATACAGCTTTAAAAAATCTCAACAGCGATTACGAAGCCAAGCGTCACAAAAACATTGCACTGCGTTTACCTTTTGTTCATCCCGTACCAAAAGGAACATTTCATGAATGGTTGCGCAGCAGGGGAAAACTGGGAGGACAACATAAGGTTCCCCGCCTCAGCAACGACCGCAGCTATTTAGAAGATATTTTGAAATTCAAAAACACAGATAGATAGTTCTGTTTTAATTACAAGCATCCTGTTGCTGCCAAAAAGCAAAAGAATACCTTTACTTTGCATCATCTCAATTATACTATATGAAACTTCTTGAAGGAAAAACAGCCATTGTTACCGGCGCAGCCCGTGGAATTGGTGAAGCTGTTGCACTGAAATTTGCAGAACATGGCGCTAATGTTGCATTTACATTTGTAAGCGACAGCAGTAAAGAAAAAGCAGCAGCACTTGAACAAAAGTTAACAGCACTTGGCGTTAAAGCAAAAGCATATCAAAGTAATGCCGGTGATTTTGCAGCCTGTGAAGCATTTGTAAACGATGTGCTGAAAGAATTTGGCACCGTTGATATTTGTGTAAACAATGCCGGCATTTCAAAAGATAATTTATTACTCCGCATGAGTCCCGAGCAGTTTGAGGAAGTAATAAAAGTAAATCTCAACAGTGTGTTTTACATGACCAAGCAAGTCATCCGCCCAATGATGAAAGCAAAAAGCGGCAGCATCATTAACATGAGTTCAGTTATTGGCGAAATGGGCAACGCAGGCCAGAGCAGTTACGCTGCAAGTAAAGCAGGCGTTATTGGTTTTACCAAATCAGTTGCAAAAGAATTAGGCAGCCGCAATATCCGTTGCAATGCCATTGCTCCCGGTTTTGTTGAAACAGATATGACCTCTTACCTGAAGGAGGGCGAGGCTGCAGATAAATACAAAGCCGGAATTCCGCTTGGCCGTTTTGCAAGTGCTGAAGACATTGCTAATGTTACGTTGTTTCTTGCAAGTGACCTGAGCAGTTATGTTACCGGGCAAACGATCAGTGCATGCGGTGGTTTAAATATGTAAATTCAGTTTTGTAAAATATAAAGACCCCGACTAAATTACCACAGTAAAGCAAGTTGCCCCTTATGATTGAAACCATGAGCTAAACTCCAAGGTCGAAGCCACGTTGGCTACCCTCCACTTACATTTTTCTCCTTCCTGATATTTTACATATCGCTTGATTATATCCTCATTTATACCAACCATATTCACAAAATAAACTCTCCACCAGAAATGATTTACCTAATACAAACGCTTCTTCAACATCGAACAACTCTTGTCATTCGTATGGCTGTTTTCCCCTTTTTACTGTTCCCGTGTGCAACGAAACTAACACTTCGGAGGAATACTTATTACCAACATGGACAAAATCAACCCCTACATTTAATTCAATTAGTTCGCAACCTAACCATTTTCTATACACCCTCACAACACGATTCATCATCATGTCAACTTCGTCTGTTAAAATACGAAACCGATGCTTCGGCCCCAAACAATGTGATGGTCGCATTATAAATTGCGTGTGTCTTTTTTATATTTACTCGTACCAAATTAAACCATTTGGTATAGTCCCACCGAAAAACCCACCGCCTTTGGCGGTGGGTTTTTACATCATTTTAAATTTTTTGGCTCTTTTTTCAATTATTGTATTATAAAAAATGACCTTTTAAGTTTAACAACGTTAAAAAACAGGAAAACGGGTGATCGTAATCATGCTGCTCAAACACTTTGCAACATAGATTAGCATCGCTAAATAGTGCTAAGTGTTAATAACGATTTGCGACCATTATTTTGCCATTGTCTGCGGAGCTATATCTGCAAAACAGTCTTCCACTTTATATAAAATAAGATTGAAATAAAACTTAAGGGTTATGACTGCCCACACTACACACCACCACGTTCATACACATGAACTTTCAAAAACAGACCCACGGGTTAAGTTACTTGCCGCCAAAATAAAAAAGGAAAATCACAAGCCCGATGCTTTGATCGAAATCCTTCATACAGCTCAGAATGCTTTTGGCTATCTTCCTAAAGAAGTGCTGATATATATAGCCCAAGAACTGAAATTGCCGCCTTCAAGAGTGTTTTCAACTGTAACTTTTTATCATTTTTTCTCCTTAAAGTCCAAGGGCGAGCATACTTGTCTTGTTTGTACCGGCACGGCCTGTTATGTAAAAGGAGCACAGGCTTTGTTGAACAAAATCGAAAGCCAGTTTTCATTAAAACCCGGACAAGTTACTCCCGATAATAAGTTAGGGGTAGCTGTAGCCCGTTGTATTGGCGCTTGTGGACTTGCCCCTGCTGTGGTAATAGATAATGAAGTACAGGGCAAAGTAACAGCAGACGATTTAATTAATTCTATTAACGGTAAAATTGCGACTATATGAACCGAAATGAATTACAAACCATGGCCGAAAAGGCAAAGGAAAAACACAAACAACTGAAACACAAAATCTGCGTCTGTTGCGGTGCAAGTTGTATTTCGTCCGGATCAGAAGATGTACTGAAAAAACTACAGGACGAGATTAAAACAAGAGGTTTGGAAAACCAAATTGAAGTTGTTCCTTCTGGGTGTATGGGCCCTTGCAACCAGGGGCCACTGGTTAAATATATGCCCGAAAACACGATTTATCAGCATATCAATTGCGAAAACCTTGATCGTGTCATTCAAAGCCAGATTGTTGAAAACAAACCTCTTGAGGATTTGCTGCTTTTTGCCGATTCAAGAGAAAAACCGTTTGTTAACGCTAATGAAGATCCTTTCTTCAAAAAACAACAAAAAATTGCTTTGAAAGATTGCGGCGATATCAATCCCGAGGAAATTGAAGACTATTGGGCTGTTGGTGGATATAAAGCATTGGACAAAGCTCTTTTTTTAATGAGCCCGGAAGAAGTGATTGCCGAGGTGAAGCAAAGCCGGATCCGTGGCCGTGGCGGTGCCGGTTATCCAACAGGCTTAAAATGGGAATCTGTATATAAATATGTAAGCGATCAGAAATACGTCATTTGTAATGGTGACGAAGGCGATCCCGGTGCTTTTATGGATCGTAGTGTGCTGGAAGGAAATCCCCACCGCATACTTGAAGGAATGGCGATTGCGGGTTATGCCATTGGTGCAAGTAAGGGCTTTGCTTATATCCGTGGCGAATATCCACTGGCTATTAAACGTTTTGAGCTGGCTATTAAACAGGCAACCAAACACGGGCTGCTTGGTAAAAATATTCTTGGAAGCAATTTCTCTTTTGAAGTAGAAGTAAGAATTGGTGCGGGTGCTTTTGTATGCGGAGAAGAAACTGCTCTTATTGCTTCAATTGAAGGAAAACGTGGCACTCCCAAGCCCCGCCCACCGTTCCCAGCCGAATCGGGTCTTTGGGGCAAACCCACACTCATTAACAATGTAGAAACTTATGCAGCAATTGCTCCAATAATTGTGAACGGTGGCGAATGGTACAGTGCAACAGGTACTCCCAAAAGCGCTGGTACAAAAGTGTTTGCCCTTGCGGGTAAAATAAACTATTCCGGACTCATAGAGGTTCCTATGGGCACCACTCTTCGTGAAATTGTTTTTGAAATTGGTGGTGGCATCCAGGGTGGTGGCGAATTTAAAGCAGCTCAAACCGGCGGCCCTTCGGGTGGTTGTATTCCGGAGTCTCACCTTGATGTAAGTATGGACTATGAATCACTGGTTAATCTTGGTTCAATCATGGGTTCGGGTGGTTTAATTGTGATGGACAAGAGTTCGGATATGGTTGATGTAGCTCGTTATTTCATGGAATTCTGCATGGATGAAAGCTGTGGCAAATGTGTTCCCTGTCGTGTTGGTACTAAAATGCTGCACGATCTGTTACAAAAAATTTATGACGGCAAAGCAACACAAATTGACCTCGACAGGCTTGAAGAATTAGCCGTATATGTGAAAGAGGCCAGCCTTTGCGGTTTAGGCGGTTCTGCTCCTAATCCGCTGCTTAGTACCCTGCGGCATTTCAGGGAAGAATACGAAAGCAAAATTTTGAAAGAGGCATAAACACCCATCAAAACAAAAAGTATGAACAAGATTCCTGTTATCATAGACGATAAAAGCTTCGAAGTTGACCCGCACAAAACCATCCTTGAAGTGTGCAGGGAACTCGATATAGAAATACTCACTATGTGCCATCTGAAAGGGCTTACAGATATTGGTGCATGCCGTCTTTGCCTGGTTGAAGTGGAAGGCATCAACAAACTGCTTTCTGCCTGCACCACAAAAGTGGCCGCCAACATGGTGATTAAAACACAAACCGAACGCATTAAAAAATACCAGCGCATTACCACCGAACTGTTCTTTGCTGATCGCAACCATGTTTGTGCTGTGTGCGTTTCAAACGGCAAATGCGAACTGCAGAATCTCGGTTACAAAGTTGAGCTTGACCGCATCCGTTATCCTCACCTCTTCCCGCAATGCGAAGTGGATACTTCTCATCCTTGGTATGTAATGGATCACAACCGTTGCATTATGTGTACCCGTTGTGTAAGAGTTTGTAACGAAGTGGAAGGCGCACACAACTGGGATGTAATGAATCGTGGTCACCAGGTTCGCATTATCTCCGATTTTAATACCCCTTGGGGCGAATCCTCCACCTGCACATCCTGCGGCAAGTGTCTGCACGCTTGTCCAACCGGTGCCATCTGGCCCAAAGCCATTGTGCAAGGACAATTGGAAAAAAATCCCGGTATGGTAAACGAATTAGTTGAACGAAGAAAAATGAAACTCTAAATAATAGTTCATGAGCAAGAAAAAATTAGCAACAGTATGGTTGGGCGGGTGCTCCGGCTGCCACATGAGTTTGCTTGATATTGATGAACGCATCCTTGATGTAGCCAAACTGGCCGACATTGTAAAAAGCCCGGTTGTTGACGGAAAAGAATTTCCTGAAGTAGATATCGCTTTGGTGGAAGGCTCTGTAACAAGTGATGAACACCATCGTGAAATCCTTCACATCCGTAAACATGCAAAAACATTAATTGCATTTGGTGATTGTGCTGTAATGACTAACGTTACAGGCATGCGCAACTATTTTAACCTGCAGGAGGTATTTGATACAGCTTATGTTAATGCCGTAAGCAATGATAAAGAAGGACACATTCCTGATCATCCTTCACTACTACGTCTCAACGACAAAGTTGTTCCTTTGCAGGATGTGGTGAATGTTGATTTCGTAATTCCCGGTTGCCCACCCGATGCCGACACGATTTTTTATGTGTTGTTCGAGTTCCTGAACGATCGTATTCCTAATTTAAGTAAGGCAAAAAAATTGAAATATGGATAAGCGTAAAATATTTATATCCCCTGTAACCCGTATTGAAGGACACGCCAACATCACCATTGAACTGGATGATAACGGCAATGTAAGCGATGCGTTATTTCATGTAAACGAATTCAGGGGCTTCGAAAAATTTTGTGAAGGCCGTATGTACACCGAAATGCCAACCATCACACCTCGCATCTGTGGCATATGCCCCACAAGTCACACACTGGCAAGTGTAAAAGCCTGCGAAATGATACAAGGTATTCAGCCAACATACACAGCCAATCTTTTAAGAAGGCTGATGCATATTGGTCAGAATCTTTCTTCACATGCATTATCATTCTTCCATCTTTCTTCGCCCGATTTTTTATTGGGTTACGATAGTGATCCTGCCAAACGCAACATTCTCGGCATCGCAGAAAAGTTTCCTGATATTGCTGTACGTGGTATCCGTTTAAGAAAATTCGGGCAGGAACTGAGCGAACGCATAACCGGTAAAAAAATTCACATCATGGGTATTGTGCCTGGTGGCATGGCTTACCCGCTTACTGAAGAAAACAGGAAGGCCCTGCTTGAATGGATTCCCGAAGCAATTGAAACCGTTCAGCTTGGTATCAACATCATTAAAAAATTTCATGAAGACAATCCTGAAATGGTGGCAAGCTTTGCCAACTCTCCAACATTATACCTCGGTACTGTAGGCCCCGGTGGAGAACATGAACTCTATGATGGTAAACTGCGTTTCATGGATGGCGATGGCATCATTCTGCAAGACCAGCTTGATCCTGCTAAATATCTTGATTTTATTGCAGAACGTTCGGTTAACTGGTCGTACCTGAAATATCCGTATTACAAACCGTATGGTTTTGATAAAGGTTTTTATCGTGTTGGTCCTTTAGCCCGCTTAAATGTGTGCAGCCGCATGAAAACACCTCTTGCACAGGAAGAGTTTGAGAAATTTAAACACATGAGCGGAGGCAAACCCGTACACGGAACATTCTATTATCACTACACAAGATTAATTGAAGCGCTCAGCGATGTGGAAGATGCTGAACGTATTTTAAATGATCCGGAAGTAACATCTCTTCATATACAACACCACGGCCGGTGGAACTATGCAGAAGGCATTGGAAGCTCAGAGGCTCCGAGAGGAACATTATTCCATCATTACAAAACCGACGAAACAGGTAAACTTCTGAAAGTAAATCTGCTGATAGCCACAGGTCAGAACAACCCTTCTATGAACCGTTCGGTACTTGAAGTGGCCAAACAATATGTAAAGGGCGACGATATTAAAGAAGGTATGCTTAACAGGGTTGAATCAACCATCCGCTGTTACGATCCTTGTTTATCCTGCTCAACACATGCCCTTGGCCAGATGCCAATGGTGATTGAAGTAAGAGACAGAAAGGGCGAACTGGTAAAACGTGTAGAGCGTAATTAAGGAAATAAGTACTTACCCAAATCCATATATCACATTCCGTAAAATAGAATTTTGCGGAATGTTTTTTTATGGCTTATTCGTTTGCTCTTTTTTTCTTCACAAACGAAATCAATAATCCGCTGCTTATAATACATCCAATTCCTATCAACGAAACCCAGTCGGGAAACCTGTCGCCCAGCAGCATACCAATAAATATGCTGAAAACAATATTGGCATAGCCAATGGCTGAAACAATTCCGGCTTTATCGGCTCCATATGCTTTTGTTACAAAATACTGTCCGAATAACGCAGAAAAACCAAGCAGAAGAATCAGCCACCACTCCTGTTGTTCTGGCCAGCGCCAGTTAATAAAAAACAAATCGTCTGAAGGAAGACCGAATAAAACTCTGACCGATATAAAGAATAAAGGAACCAGCACACCGGTTAACACAAACGACAGTACAATTATTCTTGTATCATAAAATTTTGTTAGCCTGCCAACAGTTAAATAAGCTATTGCCGATGAAACCCCGCTGATAAGACCAGCCAGGTGATAATACCACGGCAAGTGAACGCTTGGTTTATATATCAGTAACATTCCGGCAAAACCAATCAGCAGTGCAACAAGCACTCTTCTTCCTTCATATTCCCGGAAAAACAGAAAAGAAAACAAGGCAATAAACAATGCCGAAGTAAGATTGTAGCTCATTGCTGTTCCAAGCGGAAGGTGAAGTACACAATAAAGAAGTGTATAAAGCGCAAGGGTTCCCATCATACCTCTGAATATTAATCGGCCTGTTTTTCCGCCAATACTCTTTGGTTTGTTGCTGATAAAACTTACAATTAAAACAACAAGGCCAATACTGTTTCGCCAGAAAACAAGCTGCCCGGCATTAAAGCTTTGTTTCAACGCTTTTGCTGTACCGCCCATTACAGAAAAACCTAGTGCTGCCAGCAGCATAAACAAGATACCCTTATATGTAGAAGAAATATTCACCAATTTCTGTCCGGCAGAAATGTAAAAAGCCTGCTGGTAATTAATTTGTATATAATGAAAAGCATGTGCCCGGAAAGTCAAAGATAAACAGGTGAAAACAAACAGGAAAAGCTTTCCACGGTTGTGAAAAAACTTTGTACTAAAAGGAAGTGGTTTAAATGATTTTTTTACTCTATCTTAGCGCAGCTCTTTAAAAAGAAAAAGGTCACCTGTAGAAACAGCTGACCGTTAACGATTGCTTGCCATATAAAAAAGAGATCAATTAATATTTTTACAGCTTTTGAAGCTGTTTATCACCGAGGCCGTTACTTTTGCTTACTCAACGATTGCTTGCCCTATGATTTTTTCTTGCCTTGAATGATGGTGTAAAATTACCCCATCGGTTTTTTACCATCAAATCAAAATACAAAGGCTAATATGATGTCAAAAACTTTGTATAGTGCTGAAATGTAGGATGAACAAGGCTTTCACGAAAAAAACAAATTATGTCCAACAGGGTTTCAGATACATTATTCCAATTAGTTCACACACTTGAAAAGGCGGAAAAGCGCCACTTTAAACTCTACATAAAAAGAAGCTCATCAAAAGAAGACCTTAAAATCATTCAGCTTTTTGACGCTTTAGACAGAATGCAGGAATATGATGAAGCTGTTTTACTCAAAAAACTTACCGAAGGAAGCAAAACAAAACTTGCCAACCTTAAAACTCACCTTAACAAAGAATTACTCGCCAGTTTAAGGTTGCTTAAAACCACCGATAATGTGGATTTGCAGTTGAGTGAACACCTTGACAATGCCCGTATTCTTTACAACAAAGGTTTAAAACAGCAAAGCCTGCGCATTATTGAGCGTGCCAAAGAACTGGCAAGAGCAAATCATAAATTCAATTCACTTGTTCAGTTAGTTTCACTCGAAAAAAAAATTGAAACCCTCCACATTACCCGAAGTACTACGGAAAAAACAGAACGCCTGGCCGAGGAGGCCCTGGCTATCAGCAGCCACGTTGACAGGGTTACCCGTTTTTCAAACCTTGCGCTTTTGCTTTACCGCTGGTTCGTAATTAACGGCCACGCAAGAAACCAGGATGATGAAAAGGATATAAAAACATTTTTCAAAAGCTATTTACCAAAAGATATGGAACAGGTAAATGGCTTTTATGAAAAACTATATCTCTATCAAAGCTATTGCTGGTACGCTTTTATCCGGCAGGATTTTTTAATGTACTACCGTTACAGTCAGAAATGGGTTGATTTGTATGATGAAGATTTATTACTCAAATCAATTGAAACAGGGCATTACATTAAGGGCATGCACACCTTGCTTAATGCGCATTTCGATCTGCGCAACTTTCGCAGGTTTGATGAGGCCATTGCACAGTTTGAACGCTATTCTAAAACCGATGTTGCAAAAGAACACGACAATTTCCGCACACACACTTCCATCTACATAAACAGCGCTAAACTGAACGGGCATTTAATGAAAGGAACGTTTAAAGAAGGAATTGCGCTTGTTCACGAAATTGAAGATCGGCTGCATGAATATGCATTATATGTCGATCAGCATCGCATTCTCGTTTTCAATTATAAATTTGCTTCAATTTATTTTGGCAACAGCGACTACAATACGGCTATTGATTACCTGCACCGCATCATCAACGAATCAATTGACCTGAGGATAGATCTGCAATGTTACGCCCGTTTAATGCACCTTCTTTGCCATTATGAACTGGGGAACTATGAAATACTCGATTCGCTAAGCAAATCTGTTCATCGATACATGGCGAAAATGAAAAATTTAACGGTTGTTGAAGAAGCAATCATTCGGTTTTTGAAAACAAACTTTAAAGCGCCAGATCAGATCAGCGAATCATTAAAGAAATTGTTAGACCAGATCAAACACCTGGAAAGAAACAGGTTTGAAACGAGGTCTTTCGCTTATCTCGATATTATTTCCTGGCTTGAAAGCAAAGTGTATAAAAAAACAATGCAGGAAGTTATTTATTCTAAATACATGAAAAGCAAAAAGAGATAACGCTGTTTAACTGTTTATTTGTACAACAGGTATTTTTTTCGCATTGTTTTATATTGCACCAGTCCGGGCTCCCACGACTGTTGAATTTCTTCGACTGATTTTCCGGCAATAATCTGCTTTTTAAATTTCGAATCACCAGAAAGGCCATCAATATTGCCAATTTGTTTGCTGATAGTACGGTCAAAAAAATGTTCTTTGTCGGGGTAAGCATTATACAGTTCAATCATCCATTGAATATTGATCCGTTTGTTTTTACGTAAGATGCTTACATCATAATTTCTTAAATCAAGACCATAACAAATTTCGTTCATGTATAATGGCGTTTCGCTCATTCCCGAAATACTTACAGGTGTATAAGAAAAACTGTATTTATCCTTCAGCTTCGGGCTTCCCAATATAGTAAATGGATACATGGTTCCCCTTCCATGGTTCAGAGCTGTTCCTTCAAACAAGCAAGTAGAAGGATAAAGAAGGATGCTTTGCTGTGTATTTAAATTGGGTGAAGGTTTTACAGGCAACTCGTAGTTCATATCGTGCCTGTAATCTTTCATTGGAATAATTTTTAGCCGACATGTTTTTTTATTGGGCAGCCATCCTTCGCCATTAATCATCTGAGCAAATTCGGCAATTGTCATTCCGTGAGCAATTGGTATGGGAAACTGGCCGATCCCTGATTTTAATTTCATATCAAGCACCGGGCCATCAATCAAATAGCCATTGGGGTTGGGGCGGTCAAGTATCATCAGCTCCTTATTATTATCAGCACACGACTCCATTACATCCCTAAGAATATTGATGTATGTATAAAACCTGCAACCCACATCCTGTATATCAAAAACAACCAGGTCAACATCTGCCAAATCCGATGCAGACGGTTTTCGTTTTGCCCCATATAATGAAATGATATTGATGCCCGTTGCTGCATCTTTTTCATTAGAAACCCTTGCTCCATTGCTTGCATTACCACGAAACCCATGTTCCGGGCCAAACACTTTTACAATATTAATTTTTCGTTTAAGCAGGCTGTCAACAAAATGCTTATTCCCAATGATAGTTGTTTGGTTGGCTAAAATAGCTATGCGTTTGTTCTGTAAATAAGGAATATACTTTTCTGTTTGATCTGCGCCGGTTAATATACCGTTTTCATGCTTGGTGAAAACTCTTTGTGTTTTCATTTTTGTAGAAGAAAAAAACAAAACAAGTGTTGGAATAATTAACAGTTGATAAAATTTCATACAATTATTTTTTTAAGATCACTCCGGTATTAAATATGTCTGAAGGTTTTAATATTGTGTGTTTTATTGTTCAACTCTTTCTGAATTTTTTTGAGTTACTTTTCCAAACCAGACAAACACCGCTGAAAATGCAACAAACAAACAAAGCAACACAATGCTGTTAACCAATACTTTTGAAAACCCTATAACAGAAACGTTCATAAAAGGGTATGGATAAAAACCAGACAGCTTTCCTCTAATTAAAATATAAACCAGGTAAATAAGAGGGAATATCATCCATTGGGAAATTTGCCCGTACTTAACCAGCTCCTTTCTTTCATACAAATACCAAAATATAATTACAAACACAGGAACAACGCTATGCAATAGTTCATCTACAACCATTTGCAGCCCCTGCGGTTTCCAGAGATGTCGTAACACAAGCTGGTACACAAGTCCAACAATAGTAATATATGTTGTCACGGCCGTTAAAGTACCAGGTTTATTTATCAACCGGTTTTTAGACCCTAACAGAATGTATGTAAAATAAACAGCCGCAAGAGAATTTGTAAGTATAGTAAAGAAACTGAAAAACCGTATAATTGTTTCTGTTATTGAAGCCGTGCGGTTTTCAAGCATCAGATAAAACTGTGTTACTACAGCAAACCATGCAATTATTGCAAAGAAAATTGAGATTGCTTTTTTCATTGTTTTTGGCTTTTATTGCTGTTTTAATGTGTACTTCTTCTTGAATATAAAATTTTTTACCGGAGCAATTTTACTTATACCGGCTTTGCCGGTTTTTTTAAATTTTCTCAAGCCTCTCCACAGCACGCTTCAGGGTATTGTTGTTTTTGCTGAAACAAAAACGCACCACCTTGTCGTCTTTGCCATTTCGATAAAAAGCCGAAAGGGGAATTGTTGCCACGCCTGCTTCTTTTGTTATACGCACAGCAAAATCACTGTCGCTTTCATTGCTTATACGATTGTATCTTCCGCAAATGAAATAGCTTCCTTGTGTAGTAAACAAATCGAACTTTGTACTTTTCATCAGCTCAATAAAGTAATCACGCTTTTGCTGCATAAATCCGGGCAATGATAAATAGGCTTCTTTGTTTTTCAGATATTCTGCAAGCGCAACCTGCGCAGGGGTGAAACAACTGAAACAGTTAAACTGGTGTACCTTCCTGTATTCCTTCATAAACGCTGCAGAGGCAATGCAATATCCAAGTTTCCATCCGGTACAGTTATAGGTTTTCCCAAACGAAAAACAAACAAAACTCCTCTCAAACAATTCAGGATATTTCAACATGCTTTCATGCGGAAGTTCATCGTAAATCAGATGTTCATATACCTCGTCGCTTATAATAAAAATACCGGTTCCCTCTGTAATGCTTTTTAGTTCTTCTATATCGCTCTTGTTTAGTACGCTTCCGGTAGGGTTATGGGGCGAGTTGATAATAATTGCTTTTGTGCGTTTATTGATTGATTTGCGTACAAGTTGCCAGTTGATTTTATAATCAGGATATGTAAGCGGCAGCGTTACTGCGATACCGCCATTTATTTCAATGTTTGGAATATAGCTGTCGTATGCCGGTTCAAAAACAATCACTTCGTCGCCCGGTTGTATAATAGTGGTCAATGCAGAATAAATGGCATAGGTTCCGCCGGGCGTAATGGTGATTTCTGAATCGGGGTTGATTTTTGTTTGATAAAGAAACTCTATTTTTTCAGCAAGGGCCTCTCTTAACGCCATCAGGCCGGGCATTGGTGCATATTGATTATATCCATTCCGCATTGCTTCATTCACTTTTGCAATTAATTCATCGTTCATTGGAAAATCGGGAAACCCCTGACCAAGATTAATGGCTTTGTGTTCTGCCGCAAGCGCACTCATTACGGTAAAAATGGTAGTGCCAACAGCAGGAAGTTTAGAATTGATTATTGTATTCACGTTTATCTTGTAAATACATAAAATTAAAAGGAATCTGATTACGATTCCTTTTAATTAATTACCGCCCGTTTTCAGTAAAGAAGCTTTCTGTTTAATTGCTGTTATAAATTGAACCATCTGGAACACCATCTCCATTCTGATCAAACCCGGTTACTTTTATTTTTATTTTCAGGTAACCATTGTCTCCGGTTGTACCATAATGACTAACGATGTAAATGAGTCCATACGCTGTGCGGTCGCCCATTTCTGTTTTTACTGCAATTACTTTTCCTTCAAGTTTTGTTCGGCTTTCAACTTTTTGTCCAAATCCTTTTATTTGCTTTACAACAGCCGTGAGCTGGTTATTGTTCTGAATTTTTTCAAACTGTTCGCCGGTTAAAGCTGTCATTGCCACTTCTGATTCGTTTACATCTTGCCATGAGGCCGGAGGAATGTTTTTGTCTTTATATTTTGTCCCTTTGAAAAAATTATAAGCGAAGGCATCATTCTTTACATACGATGGAGTCAGAAAAGCATACATAGGTACCTGTTCGTTAAAGGCATTTGTTGCTGTAAAAATCAGGTCAACCGATTTTGTGTTTCCTGCAGCATCAATTTCATCCATAATGGATCCTTGCAAAACATTTATATAACAACCGAATTTTTTATTGTTCTGGCTGCCAAGATTTGCAGTTCCGTCGGCATTATATACTGGGCTTTCCACAACAACGGCTACTCCTTGGGCAAGATCGTTTTGTGTTACATAAACAGCCGGGTTGTCATACGGTTGTGTTGATTGTGTACTAGCCTGCTCTGTTGATGGCGAGGTTGTTTCTGTTTGAGTATCAGCGCTTCCTTGTTGTGCATTTTTCTTAAGTCTGAAGCGAAGAATTGGTTCAAAAATTTTAATCACAGCTTTTGCATTGTTCACTGCATTCTGAACATTTGCCGAAGTTTGCTGCGATTGGTTAACCACTTCATTGCTTGCTTCGCTGATTTTTTGTGTTTGCTGATTTATTTTCTCGGTTGTTTTTACAACTTTTGATTTTTTTTCAGTCTTAACTTCCTGTGCATACAGTAAAGATGTAAAAAGCAAAACGCTTGCTGATAATATAATTTGTTTCATGTTTTTTTTGATTATTTGATTACCAATTGGCTTGTTCTTGTCATTCTTTTATTCACATTCCAACCGGTATAATAACGAAACCCATAATTTTCCTTCAACCTTACGTTTACACAAAGTCCTGTAATATCCCAATCGTCGTTTTCAAAAGCGCCATGATCTCCGAAATTATATTCGAGCAGAATGTGCGATACTTCGCTTATTTTAGTAGCTATAGGAAGCATAACTCCTTTTTCGTTTTTCCAGATTCTCCCATAAGTGTTAAGTTTGTTCCATTGCTCTTCATTTGTGCTGAAAAGATGAAACTCTCCCTTTAACAGATTGCGTAAATCACCATTTCCTGCTACAGATGTGGTATAATATTCTCCCGGCTTTGATGTAGTGCTTATTTTGATATTCAGTGCGCTATAGTTTGTTTTAATGTCATCACCCCCAATCATAAATACAACATCCAGCATGCTTACGTAATAGTTTTCCTTCAACCATTCCGGATTTTGCTGCATGGGCCTTTTCACCAGACTTTTAACTACCTGCCCCGGTTTAATAACCTGCATTGCAGGAAAAAAATTACGCTCTTCCCATAAAAAGTTTTTCGATGGATTGCTCACTGCCGATGCCATACAACGAACCGTCATATCAAACAGTTCCCATTGATCGCCTGCACTGCCAGACGGATTTTTGTTAAGGATTACTTCGATGTGCGATATGGCCGTGTCTTTCAGTTTACGTTTTACTCTTGTTAATCCAAAAACCTTGTTGCCATGCATAATTACCGGAGCTGTAACATAAAACCCATCTGTAAACAACACATTTACTACTGCATTTTCTTTTAACAGGTTTAGTTTTTTACTTCCTTCCATAGGTAAAATGGTAAACTCAAGCGTGTAATACTCGTTCATATCAGCAGCTTCTTTCATTTTTTGAACAGCTCCCGATGTTTGTGCATTTGGCTTGCCCGTTAATACTCCTGTAGGCGTTTTGATTTGTGCAGCCAGGTGGCCGCAAAAAATCACCATAATCATCAACGAAAAAATTGTTCTCATCTTTTTTGTATTCTTATTATTTACAGTTAACAAATGGTATGTCCATTAAAGCTGAACATTTTTTGCCTGCAATGGAGTAGCGAACCAATATGCTTACGTTTGCCTCTACCGGAGGTGATTGGCTTAACGGTGTGGAAAAACCAAGAGAAATACCCTTTGTTGTTGAACGTGGGGCAGTTGAAATGGCAGGCACTTCTACTGTTTGTCCATGAACAGTAATGGAGTTCACTACAATAATGCACTGGCTTTTATTCACTATATCAAACCTGAGCACATACTTACGTTGTGTTGCTGTTGGTTTAATACATTCCATACGGCCAGCAATATTTACATCCATGCTTGCTCCGCTTTTACTTCCTTTTTCGGTACTGCAATTACAGGTTGCAGGAGCGCATTGCGGTGTAACCTTGAAATATATTTTCCTGGTGCAGTTGCCATCTCCACCATTGGCCGATTTTGCATAAGCCATGAGTGTTACATAATAGGTGCGGTTACATTCGGGAAATGAATACGATCTTGTGTTTAAAGTTCCCGCCGATTCATACACTTTTTTATTCTGATCGTCAGCAATATAAATACTGTAATATGCCTGGCAGTTAGCAGTTGCCGGTATTGTGGGTATTTGAAAAGAAACGGGTTGTAATTGCTGTGGTTTAAGTTCAATATCTCTGGTTAGCATAATCGTGCTTGAACCAAAAACCGCCTTTGTGCCTAACATAAAGTTATCGGAAACCGGCGCAGAAAAACAATTGCAGATGCGGCTGTCGGCTGATTGTGCTTTGGTACTTGCAAGCGTAAAAACAGAGAATAATGCAGAAAGAAAAATAATTTTAGATAACATCATAATATACTTTTTAAATTAACGGAACATGGCATTAAAAGGAGAGTTGTTTCCGTTAAACCGAACAAGAGGTGTTCCTGATTTTGAAAAAACCTGTGTTTCGCTATTGCCCGATCTTGCTACGATGTAAATTCCGTCAACATTCCAGTTATCACCACCAATGCCTCCACCAAATGTTGTTTTGAGCGAAACTCCTTTTATCATGTTTAATGGAGCCGGCTTTTTAAGAGTTATTATTACTGCTTCACAATAATTATCAATCCATCGGGCACCTTTATTTACATTGGGGTATGTATCATTTGTTCCATCGGTATAATGAACAGTAATACCAACATTATCATTTCCTCCTCTTAAATCATCTCCTCCGGTTGAAATCTCAACAAGCAATTCACGAACAAGCCCATCGTTTGGTAAAACGGATTGTTGTATCATCGGTGGATTTGAAGCGCTGTATTTTTTATCAACAAAATAGGTCATCCATTTTTTACTTCGGTCTTCATCATAATAATATGTTGTATGTGCGGGGTCAGCCCTCAGTGTCATTATTGTATTGGGATAATTTGGATCGTATATAAAAATCTTAAAATCTTCTTTGTACTGGCCAAGGTCACCTTTATAGCGCCCCATGTCATAACCAATTGCAAGTACCTGGTGATGCGAGCGAAGACCACCGTCTCCGGCAATAAAAAGTCCCAGCGGGGCAGGGTTGCCTTTATCAATCAGTTCTTTCAATTCCTGAATTCGGCCGCCGTTAGTGCCCTGTAATCCCCAGTTAAAAAATTCTGTTGTTCTCCAGCCAAACGGATTTACAATTAACTCTGTCCATTTATCCGCATTCGATGCAAGGGAGTTCAGTTGCCTGTTATAGATATACGACTGTAATGTTGTGCGGTTGGCCGGTCGATAATTTTGCGTGGGAACTGCTATTTTTTTATTATAATAATCAAGTGAAGAATACACCATGCCTCCGCATAATCCGCCAAGACGCAAACCATTTATTCCGCCAAAATCAACTGCAGAAGTAAATGTATTGGCAAATTTAAACCCATGTTGCTGTGGTTTAAATGCCGTCATTTTCTTTGTTACTGCCACTGTACCAACGCTTCCTGTAGATTTTACCGGAGCTGTAGTTATAACCGTTTGCGCCTGCGCTGTTTTTAGAAGCAACATTGCTACCGCAACAGCATAAAGAACCCTAATTTTCATAATAACTGTTTTTGTTTTTTACACCCCGGTTTGTATCAATCCTGATTTGTATGGTGTAAAAGTAATAGGGCGGCAATGCGGCGGCAATCCCATGATTGTGGTATAAAATAAAAAATGTAAACCGGGAAGTTTAAGCTATTTTATTCTGTGTGGCTTTATAAACAGCTTCGGTTGCGCTGTTAACCTGGAGTTTGCGGTATATTTTTTTTATGTGAGACCGAACCGTTTCAAGTGCTATGTTCAGTTCGTCTGCAATCATTTTATAACTATAACCCTTTATAAGTAATTGTAAAAGCTCCTGTTCCCTTTCTGAAAGAAGGTCGTTTTTATTATTCGTTGTGTGTGGAGCTCTTGGAAATAAAGCAAGGACTTTTTTGGCAATCATTCCGGTCATTGGAGCCCCGCCATTAAGTACATCTTTTATTGAAGGAATAATCTGATCAAAATTTTTTTTGAGTAAATATCCGCTTGCCCCTGCACAAATAGCATTAAAAATGTTTTCGTTATCCTCAAACACGGTCAGCATTATTACTGGCAGGTCGTTATATTGTTTCCGTATTTTTTTCAGCGCCTCAATTCCATTCATAACAGGCATGTCAATATCCATCAGCACTACATCGGGTTTACATTCCTGTATATCTACCATTACCGATGTTGCATCAGGCATTGCAGCCACAAGCTCTATTTCATTTTGCCAGTGAAATAAAGACGAAAGGCTGTTTCTCAGGTTTTCATTATCCTCGTATAAAATAGTTCTGATCATTGCTTTTGTAAAATTAACCTGCAGCTTATTTATAAGTATCCCATATTTATGGTAACGGTAGCCGAAGCTGTACGGTTGTTCCTTTTTCTGTGCCCGAAATTATAACCTGCCCACCGAGTCCTTCTGCTCGCTGTTTCATGCTGTATGTTCCGGTGCCACTTGATGTTGGCTGACCTTTCCATTTTCCATTATCACACACCGTCATAAACATGCTTTTATCTTGTACTTCCATTTTTATGTCAACCTCGGTTGCGCCGGAGTGCTTCACTACATTGTTCAGGGCTTCTTTGAAAATGAGCAATAATTCTTTTCGGTGTTGCATCGGCAGAAACTGATTCAACGATGCTTCGTTTACTTCTAAATGAGTTTTAATTTGCTGAGGCTCTAATGTCTGACCAATGTATTCCCGCATTCGCACAACAAGATTTTCTAATTTATCATTATCCGGCCGTATAGCCCAAACAATATCGCTCATATTTTGCTGAATTGTTTTGCTCTGCTGCGAAATATTACCAAGCATCTGCTTTGCCTGCCCAGGGTCAGATTCAACTGCGGCAAACGAAACTTTACTCAGAATGTTAATGCTGGTTAACGTACTTCCTATTTCATCGTGAAGGTCTTTTGATATTTTATTTCTTACCTGCAACAGGTTTTCCTGCTCCTGAATTTTTTTTCTTAATTGATAACGGTTAAAGAGAAGCAAAGCAAGCCCTAATAATAATATTACAACACCGATCATACCATTTCTGAGTAGCCGTTCCCTTTCTAATTGCTTTACCCGGAGTTTTTTTTCATTTTCAGAAATCTGTAGTTGCTGAACAGAAAGCAAAAGCTGCTGTTCATTACTTTTATTCAAGAGGGACTGTTTTTCAAGTTCTTCTTTGCGTTTTTGTAATTCAACATCCCGAACAATCTGTTGTTGTTTTAATAACTGTATCTGCGCCTCTTTCTCTTTTGCTTCTTTTTTATTTCCGGAAATAATTGCCTGTTGTTTTTCCAGCTCAAGCTGTTTTATTTTCTGTTCTGTTTCAAGCCTGGAAATTTCATTATCTTTTTTTTCGGTTTCGTATTTCGTTTTCATCTCTGCAATGCTTGCGGTGCTTTTTTCATTTAAAAGACTGTCTTTGTAAGCAGAAAATAATTTATAGTCCCGAAAAGCTTGCTTGAAATTATTATTGTTTAAGTAAAAAGATGAGCGGGCAGAATAAACCGACTGAAACAATGGCTTGTTGTTGAGTTCTGTAGCTATTGCTTCTGCCTCCTGAAAATATTTTTCAGCTTTTGCGGAGTCGCTTAGTTTTTCATAAATCACCGCAACAGAAATATACCTGCTTGCAAGTTTTGTTTTATCTCCCATTTCTTTATACAAGAGAATCGATTTCTGTTCATATTGCATTGCTTCATCCAACCTGTCTTGCCTTATAGCCAACGCTGAGGCGTTTGCATACGCCTGAGCAATGGTGTTTTTTACTCCTGTTTTTTCGGCATAATAAACAGCAAGCTTCTGATACTTTAACGCAGAATCGGGTTTTGAAACCGAATTGTATGCAGTAACAAGATTACCATAAACAGCGGCAAGCCCTTTTAGATCACCAATGGTTTCTCTCATTTGAGCTGAAACTTTAAACATATTAATCGCTTCTTCCCTGTTACCTGTTTTATAATAAGTAACAGCAAGATTTCCGAGCGTATTTGCTGCTTCTTTTGTATTTCCTGTTTTTTCAAAATATTTTATTGCCAATAAAAACATTTGTACCGCTTTATCAAAAATTCCTTTTCTGTCGGCAATAAATCCACGATCGTTATAAACAACAGCAATGTAATTATCTTCATGTTTGGCTTCATAAAACAATACTGCTTTTGAATACGCAGTTTCTGCCTCATTGTATGCTGTTTGCTCTTTATAATATTGGCCAAGCTGATGATAAGAAAGTCCCAGCAGAAAGCTGTCTTTCAGTGCCGCACCAATTCTCATTGGCTCATTAAATAAGTCAGCAACAGAAACAGCCCCGTCTTGTTTTAATTTTAAATCAGCAATTTTTAATAATGCAAAGCCTTCTCCCCGCTGCATTTTTTTCTCCCGGCTAAGTGTAAGCGCTTCCGAAGCATATTTTAGTGCAGTTGCAATGTTTCCGGAAAGATCTTCTGCATCGGCTTTGTCTAACAACATGTATATACGAACCGAATCTGCCGGTTTGTAATTCTGTGCTATACATGTAAAAGATGACAAAAGGAGCAACAGTGTAATCTTATATTTTGAAAATACGATCCCGGACGAACTTCTTTTAGTGCCCATTTTACGGACTATATATTTACTGTTTTTTTTCAATTGCTTTTTTTGTTTATATACTCAAATATATTCATTTGACTTTCTTTTCTGAAATCACACATTTTTCAGCATTAACAAATTCTTTAACAAATTCCGGCATGTTGGCATTGCGTTTGAATTTTAGTATAACATAACCGGGAATTAAAAGTAATTACAGCAATACTCCCGGTACTTGCTGTGATAACAATAAAATTTACAATTATGAAAAAGCTTTACACTCTTGCCGTTTTGATGATGTTTGCAGTTGCAGCTTTCGCAGCCGACAGAAGGCCGATGGTTACTGTAAGAAGTAATGATCATTACAAAATTGTTATTGATGGCCGAACATTTTACGGACATAACAATGTATTTGAGCTTCCCGAGGTAAGACAGGGTCGCCATACAGTAAAAGTGTTTGATGTTCGCCGTGGTTTATTTGGGTTCAGAGATGTGCTGGTTGATGCAACTACTTTTTATGTGAATTACAATGATGTGGTAATCGGAGTAAATAACTGGGGAAACATCAACGTACAGGAAATAGAAAACCGCTACCGTCATGATAATGGTAATCACAATGGCTGGTATAAAAAAGACAATAATGGGAAAGGTAAAAGCGGCCGTTATGATAATGACGATGACCGCTATGAAAAAAGAGGTCGTGGCTAAACGAAACAATACTCTGTTTTTTTAAAGTAAAAAGTTCCGGAATATCCGGAACTTTTTTATGTATTTATGCCTATTAAAACAAAGATTGTATTACCAGTTTACCGCCTGCTTAACCCTGTTCTTAAGATCATAATAGATTTTCTGCATCATTTCGTTCATTGCCTCTTCCCTGGTGGGTGTTTGCTGTGTGCGGCTGTGGTTAAGCAAAGTAAGATCGCTGTTTTCAAGCGCCCGCTTATCTCCTCGAAATTCTGCAAACTCATAATAATAACGGTATTCTGCGGGCAACATTTCCCATTTTATTTGCGTACGAGAATTTGCATCGGTAACAATTATATTCATATCGGCATTTGCATTCAGCTCTCTTCGTGTTACATATAATGTAGCTGTTACTGTTTGATATATTGGTTTATTTGCTGTGTCTTTACCTGTTTCAATCCGCTTGCTTCGGTTGTATGTTGTTGTCTTATCGTGTGGATAATCAAAGCGGATATTTTTCCAAACAAGATCAACCACAAAATCAGGAGCAAGGTTACTTCTTCTTAAATCATAATCATTAAAAAAACGTGCTGGCACCTGCGAGGCTGTTTGTGCGCCAAGATCTCTGATGAGCCTGTCGTGGGTCACCCGGTCCTGGTTTCCTGTTCGGTTGTAACCCCAGCTATTCATGCTATAATCGTCATACTGTATCTGGTTTACTAAAACATTTACAATACTTCGGCTGTAAGCCTCTAGGGAAAGCCTTGCTGCATCTTTATAATTTGCAACGAAACGTAATCCTTTCTGAAACGCATCATACGCATCACGCTGACTTTGCCTGCTGTTTTGTTTCATAAGCTCTGTTCCGTAATCGTAATACCACGATGCAGCAGAATCTCTTGTTAACAACAATTGCTGATAATAATTAACGGGGTTTACCATACGCATTGCAGTAACGTTTTGGCTGATGATATCATACATTCGTTGTAGCCCTTCCTGTTCGGGCACTACTTTATCCCAACGGTCCGGTATGGCTTCGTAGTAATAGTTGTTCAGTCTTGCCGCCGCTTTCTGAAAAGCGTTGTTATACACATTTTGTAACTCATATATCACACGGCTGTCATCGCTCTTTTTCCTGAGCTTTTTAATCAGGGCGGCAATATCTTTCTCGTCGGTTATTGTGCCGTAAACTGGCCTCTTGCAGGAGATATTTGTTGCTACTGCAATTAAGAAAAAGAATAAATAATATTTCATTGTAATTATTTCACCGAAGAAGGATCGGTTTTCCATTCATCGAAATCAAGGTCCGTATAGGTTGATGGCCTTGCATGCGCCCCTCCTTCAAACAAAAAATTAATGTGATTTACTCCTTTCATTTCCAGTAAATTCAAAGCGGCAAACGCAAGGTATTGTTCCGCTCCTGTATTACCCGCCTGGTCTGTTAACCAGTTGGCTCTTGGAATCGTCACATACATAGTGTCGTTTGATATGTGGTCAAACGAAAGCTTTACTTCGGCGTATGTTTTATTTACGCCGTTAATCAGGGCCTGTGCGCTGGTAATTGAATCGGAAGTATTGAAAATCCGTTTTTTTGTATGGTCTTCTGCACTACAGTCCCATACAAGTAATGTGTCGGTATCAAACCATCTCTGAATATGGTTTGAATCGGTTTCGTTTTCTTTTACTGTGGTTGAAGCATCGTTGTTACACGATACTACCACCACAAGAAAAAGCAAGGATATAAAATATCGTATCATATACTAAAGCTACATAACACTTGGCAAGATGTGTAATGAATGTTTAAATTCGTTCAAACTTTTTTTATGTCAGTACGCAGTTCATATCTGGATCTTGTTTTAAACCCTCTTAACCTGCTGCGTACCAAACGCATTCTGAATATTAACCCCACCGCTCCTCCAGAACGTAAAGAGCCGGAACGGGTGAATATTTACGTGTATGACTACAGCTCTTCGGATCTTTCGGAACAACGGCTCGACGAGGTTAAACAGGCTTTCCCCTTTAAATATTCTTCAAACATCAGTTGGATTAATGTGGATGGCATCAGACGAAAAGATATTGAAGAGCTTTGCAATCATTTTAATATTCACCCGCTGGTTCAGGAAGATATTTTCAGCATTGGCCAACGGCCAAAAATGGACGAAATTGATGGAGTCATTTATTGTCTGTTGAACATGCTATACTTTAACCAGAATGATGGTGTTGTTGAAACAGAGCAGATTTCCATAATACTGGGCGATAAGTTTGTGCTTACATTTCAGGAAGATGCTTCAAGAGATGTATTTAACCCGTTGAGAGATAAATTGCAGTTCAGAAATAATAAGGTGAGACAAAACGGGACTGATTACCTTTTTTACTCTCTGATTGATATGATTGTTGACAATTATTTTGTGGTGATGGAAAAGCTGAGTGATAAAATTGAAACCCTTGAGGAAGATATCATCCGCTCGCCCAACAATCATTCCCTCGCAAAAATTAATATTCTGCGCAAGGAAATGATTGTACTGAAAAGAAATATTGCTCCTGTGCGTGATATTGTAAATGGCATCCTTCGCAGCGAAAATCCCTTATTGGACGAACGTACAGAGAAATATTTTAAAGATGTGTACGATCATATTGTACAGGCTAATGATCTTGCAGAAAACTATCGGGATATGATGATGAACCTGCACGATCTGTATCTCAACAATGTTAACCTGAAGATGAATGAAGTAATGAAGGTGATGGCTGTTGTTACTTGTCTTATGGCCCCCGCAACAGTAATTGGCGGAATTTTCGGGATGAATTTTGAAAGCATTCCATGGCTGCATAACCCTTACGGTTTTTTTATTGCCATGTCGTTAATGTTGCTGATTCCGTTGGTTATGGTATATTTTTTCAGAAAAAGAGGGTGGTTTTAAAAATGCTCCATGCTTTTCAGCATTTCGTATTCTGTTTCGTAGCTGCGGTGCTTAAACCAGCCAATAATAGCACCTCCGCCAAGCCAGAAGCATATTTCAAAAGCAAGAAAAACAATTCCCATGGCATTAAAATAAAAACCAATGAATGCTTTTGAATCAACAGCAAACTGAAGAATTTTTATCAGTACCATACTTATAATACCTTCACGTAACACCCCGTGAAAAACAATATATTTCCACCTTGGCTGCTCCCGCTTCTTTTCCCATTGCTTCATAAACTTACGCTGCCTGGTTGTAAGTCGGTAGGGGTTATACTCATAAAAATCGTTCAGTGGCACTGTGCTTTAGTTCGTTAATTTGGGTTTTTTAAAAATAGGTACAGTACTGCAAGGTTCTCCATACATCAAACTCTTTACAACCGGTCGAAGCCTGTTTGTTATTTCCAGATAACCCTCTGCCGGAACAGGATCATTTCCGCATCCTTTTATTACAACCCGCTGATCTTTGTATTGTAAAGTATCAATTGTTGCAATTGCTTCCAGCAGCTTTTTCTTCTTCCATTCTTCTTTTGTTCCGTAAAACAATTCGTTTACAACAGGCTGCAGTGTGGCCGATACTAACATATATGCCCACATGGGAATAATAGCATCGGTGCTGCATGTTACCAGTACGGTTTTCCCAACAAATAAATTTGTATCTGTTTTACTGAGCGCTTCCCTGAACTCTTTTTCTTTTACAATTAAACCCATAAAAAGATATTCTTTCAGATCAAACAATACGGGTTCAACTTCAGGAAAATACTCTTCAAGGTTTATGGTTAACAGTGAACTATCTGCAACTTTATTTACTATCACTTCTGCCATATAATAAAAAATTGTGAATAGTAAATTTACTCCAAATATGCATCTTTGATTTTACGCAGCCAAAGACTACGTATTTTTTCATACCCCTGTTCGTAAATTTACTGTTAATAAAAATGGGCATAACCTGCTGTTATGCCCATTTTATTTAGCTTTTAATTCTGTTTAATAAAACTTGATTCTTCTGTCAAGCACTTTTGCCGATTTCCGAAGCGATGGAATGGAAGAATTTGCTGCTTGTTGCTGTTGCCCCTGTTCCATTTGCATTTTCTTACTGATGTAATCCTGTCCTATTGTTGGTTTTAATTCAACGCTTTCTGTTCTTATAACAAAAACGCTGCTGTTTCCTGAAATAGGATTACTTACTTTCCCCTTTACAGCAGGATTAAATGCAGCACCGCTGACTCTCGGTTCCATTCCAAGCCCCTGGATAAAAGGGGAGAAGAAGGAAATGCTATCTGCCCTAAGTACATTTGTTTTAAATGAAGTTGCAATTGCATTAAGATCTCTGTTATTACCAATTTTTGCTATTATTTCTTTTGCTTTCTTCTGGTTACGAATAATTGGTTCAAGCTGGAATCTTGCTGTTTTTGCATTCTGTACACCTTCTTCTTTTTCTTCGGTAATAAGTGCTACCACAAATTCATTACCAATACTTGTAGGTTCAGAAACGCTGCCTACCTTGTTTTCATAAATCCATTTCACCAACGATCTTGCGCTTCCTCCCATTCCTATAATTGTGTATTCGTTTGATTTTACTTCTGCAATTCTTGGGCTGAGTTTTTTCTTACGTAATGTTTCTTCAAATTGTTTTGTATTGCGGCTTTCTGCTGCAAACTGAGCTGCTGCTGTACTGGCTGCACTGGTTGTTTCTTCACTTGCTTCAATTGGTGTTGCCATGTAAGCAATTTTATATGCCGGCTCTATTTTTTTCTGATCAAGAATTTCGATGTAGTGATAACCAAATTCAGTTTTTATAACCTTTTTACTTCCCTTGCCATTGTAAAAAATAAAATCTGCAAATGCTTTTGCCAGGTTTCCATATTGCTGGAAGGTAAATTCGTATTCTCCTCCTTTTGCTACACTACCCTGATCTGTTGAATATTTTGTTACTAGTGCATTAAAATCTGCTCCTCCTGCAATTGCTTTTGCAATACTGTCTGCCTTTCCTTTGGCAATTGAATCCTGCATAACAGGCTGGCCGCTTTGTGGATCAACAGTGCCAATAAGTATGTGACGGCATTTTACTGAATCAGGAATTTCCTTTTTTTCAATCATTTTTGCCATTACATAATTACCTCCATCGAGATAAGGACCAAATACAGCTCCTGTAGAAAGAGAACGGATGCTGTCGCCATTAGGCACCTGCATAGCCGATTTTAATACAAACCCATCGAAATACTGAATAGCAGAGTTATTTGCTACTGTAAATTGCCCGGCATCTGCAGATGTTGCAAAACCATCTTTCAATTTTACAATAGCATTTAATGCTTTTGCACTGTCGGCCGATGATGGAGACGCATCAAATGAAACATAAGAAATAGTTCTGCTTTCTTCCTGCTTAAATTCATTTTTATGTTTGCTGATATATTCATTTATATCCGCATCGCTTACTTTAACAGAACTGTCGCCAATAAAACTATAAGGAATTGCCACATAACTGATAGATGCAATGCTGTTCTGATCGGCATTTTCTTTATCATAGAGCCATTTAGGATAATATACACTGCCTGCAAGTAAGGCTGAATACTTTTTACGGAGACCAAAACTGATAATAGGGTCAATGATGTTTTGTTCAAAAAACACCCTGTCTTTATCCGTTGCTTTTTTCTTACGTAATGAATTTACATACTGCCTTGCAGCATTGGCATCATAAGCTCCTGTATTCTGATCCCTGAATTGCTGTGCAAGTATTGGTGGTGGATTATCGCCATAAAGTGCTTCATTTAAATCTGCGGCACTGAATTTTAATCCCAGTTTTTCATATTCTGAGCTTAAAAGTGTTTCTTCAATTTCATTATTCCACAGGTAATCAATAATCTGCTGGCGCATTTCATCTTTTACTTCCATTCCCTGCCTTGTATAATTACTTACAACCTGCTGAACCTTGGAATCGAAATCATTAATATTAATACTCTTTCCATTTACTTCACCAACTTCTGTAGATGTTGACCCGGCATGACGGCTTTTTCCTGTAAAGTAATCTGTGAGAATAAAACCAACAAGGCTTAAAGCAATCACAGCAATACTCACCGCTGCATACTTTTCACGGATCTGCTGAATAATCGACATAATAGTATTATTGTACGTTATAAAAGTGAGCGGCAAAAATAGGGGTAAAAAGAGGTTTGAACAAATTGTGGAAAACTGCCGTAAGCAACGCAGAATAAAGCTTTTAGAAAATGAGGCAACCAGAACGTCAAAAATCAATTCAGGAAATTCACAAAGTTGATGTGAATAACATTAAAAACCGGTGAATATCTCCATATTTAAGATGGATAAAATCGGGGATGGTTCGTTTAAACAAAGTTTCTGCAACAGATAGTAACCAAACAGCGTTAAGAACCCTTGCTTTTTCCCCTGCTTCACTAACACAAATTTAACCCGCTTATTAAAATTTGTTTTACAGCCTGTTTTTAATCCACCTGTGTTAATAAACAACGCTTTTCGTTATTCCTGCACGTTTTCAGAATGTGAATGAAATGGGAATTACTGTGTATAACTGTTTTCTTTATAAATAAAAAATATGTAAGGTTGTAATTTATCAACCAATTCACAGTTATAATAATAATAGATTATTAAAAAAATAAGTATTTATTAAGAAGTATTATGTAAAAAACGATCAGAAAAATTAAAGTAGCTTGCATCATATTTCAAAGAAAATAAATGAGAACAACAATAATAACAGATGCAAAAGCCATCGTGGAAAAAAATGGCTTTCTTGATGTGGAGCTGGACCCAGAACTTGATTTGTTTGCAGAAATTGAGCGGCTGAAAAAAGAAAAAAATGCAATTGTTCTGGCGCATTATTACCAGGAGCCGGATATTCAGGATATTGCCGATTATATTGGCGATAGCCTTGGTCTTGCTCAAAAAGCCGAACAGACAAATGCGGATATGATTGTTTTTGCCGGTGTGCATTTTATGGCCGAAACTGCAAAAATTCTCAATCCCTCCAAAAAAGTAGTTATCCCCGATTTACTGGCAGGATGTTCATTAAGCGACAGTTGTCCTCCGCCATTGTTTGCGGAGTTTAAAAAGAAATACCCAGATCACCTTGTTATTTCATACATCAACTGCAGTGCAGGTATTAAAGCCTTGAGCGATATTATTTGTACCAGCAGTAATGCACAAAAAATTGTGGAAAGTCTTCCGCAGGATCAAAAGATTATTTTTGCACCGGATAAAAACCTTGGCGCATATATTAACAAAGTAACCGGCCGTAATATGGTTTTATGGAATGGTGCATGTATGGTACATGAAATTTTCAGTGTAGAAAAGATTATTAAGCTTAAACAACGTCATCCGCATGCGAAAGTAATTGCTCATCCTGAATGTGAAGATGCTGTTTTGCAACTGGCAGATTATATAGGAAGCACAACACAATTATTGAAATACACCGAAAAAGACAGCAGCAGTGAATATATAGTGGCAACAGAAACCGGTATTCTTCATCAAATGATTAAAACTAACCCGGCCAAAACATTTATTCCTGCACCACCAAACAACAGTTGTGCATGTAATGATTGCCCGCACATGAAGAGAAATACTCTTGAAAAGATTTATTTGTGTATGGAATATGAAATGCCTGAAATTACAATGGAAGAGGAATTGCGTTTGGCTGCAAAAAAGCCAATAGATAAAATGCTTGAAATGAGTATAAAATTTGGATTAATATAAAATAAAAAAGGGGTATGATGGAAATCATGCCCCGTTTTAAAATCCAATATCCTATGAAAAACCGAGTGCAAAATATAAAGTAATTTTAAAAAGTAAAGCTTTTTGCCTTCTTTTTTTATAATCTCCTCGATTTTTAAACTTATTTGAGTATTTCTTTAGCTTTTTCAAGGTCTTTAGGTGTATCTATTGAAACTCCCCATGGTGTTGTAATCGATAACCTTATATTAAATCCGTTTTCTAAAAGTCTTAATTGCTCCAGTTTTTCTGTTTTTTCAAGAGTTGAAACAGGAAGTCCGGTAAAAGTAAGTAGTGCTTCTTTTTTATAGGCATAAATACCAATATGTTTATAGTAATCCGTATTGGTTAATTGTTCTCTTTTGTATGGAATTACACTTCTGCTGAAGTATAGAGCATCCATATTTTTCTTTACTACAACTTTAACACAGTTCGGGTCGGTAATCATTTCTTCATCTGTTATTATGTGCATCAGGGAAGCTATTTGTACTTCTTTTTCATTAAACAATGCACATAATTTTTGCAAAGGTTCTTTTTGAACAAAAGGCTCATCGCCCTGCACATTTACAATAACATCCACATCTAAATTCTCAACTGCTTCTGCTATACGATCTGTTCCGCTGTCGTGTTCTTTTTTACTCATTATTGCTTTACCGCCTTGTTTTACAATTTCATCAAAAATGATTGTGCTGTCGGTAACAACAAAAACCTCATCAAATAAACCTGTCGCTTTTGTATTATTATAGGTGTGTACAATTACCGGTTTATCACCAAGCATTTGCATTAGCTTGGCAGGAAATCTTGTAGCAGCGTACCGTGCAGGAATAACAGCAATAAAACGCATAAAATAAATTAATTAAACATCCGCTTCTTTGTATGAGAGAGTGAGTTGTTCAATACCTGTTTTAACTTTACGGTATTTAACACCTGCTTTATCGAGCATATTTTTTGAGGCTACAAAAGAATCGGTTCCGGCATATTTATCCGAAAGAAAAATTACTTCTGTAATACCCGACTGAATAATAGCTTTTGAACATTCATTGCAAGGAAAAAGGGCCGTGTAAATTCTGCATCCATGTAAATCCATACCGATGTTGTTGAGAATTGCATTCAGTTCAGCATGGCATACGTACGGGTATTTTGTTTCCAGAAAACTTCCTTGTTTAACCCAGGGAAACTCATCATCACTGCAGCCGGCGGGCAATCCATTGTACCCCGCACCAACTATTTTATTTTTCTGGTTTACAATACAGGCACCAACCTGTGTGGAAGGATCTTTACTTCGCCTGGCCGAAAGCAGTGCGATACCCATAAAATATTCATCCCAAGAAATGTAGTTTGTTCGTTTACTCATGTATCGTTTTGTTAACTGAATAAAGGTCGTTAGAAAAAAGAAACAAAAAGCAATAACAGAATTTAAGATTTGAACAATGCAACTGACACCTTTTTATTTTTTCTTTCCTTTTACAAGTTGAAATGAATGATCAATCCATTCTTTAATTTGTTTAAAGGGAACAGTACCATCAACAATTATCGTGTTCCAGTGTTTTTTGTTCATGTGATAACCCGGAATTACGCATGGGTATTGTTCTCGCAGTTCAAGAGCAAGATCAGGATCGCACTTTACATTGAAACGAAGGGCTTCCGAATCAAGAGGTAATAACATAAACATTTTGTTCCCGATTTTGAAAACAATGTTATCCGGGCCAAAAGGAAAAGTTTCCTCTGCCCCCGGTTTGGATAAACAATATTCCCGAATTGCTTCTATGTGCATGCAGCGGTTTTTGTTTTTTGATGGTCATGAAGGTATGAACAGGTTTTTAATTTCCATACTGGGCTTTACTTTTCTTCTGTTTTCCTGTCAGAAGCAGGATGAGAATAAGTTTGATTGCGGGCAAACACCTGCATGTGCTTATGAATGCATTGCTTTCTGGAGTTATTTTAATTTCACGATTGTTGATAAAAACACCGGCCAGGATTTGTTATTCGGCAGCAACCCAACACTTCTTCCATCAGATATTAAGCTGTTTGTAAAAAACAACTCACCTTACAGTCAGATTAATCTGTACGCAGATAGCACACTGAAAGTTCTGCGTGCTTTTTCTGTAAATGATACAATGGCACTTCAGGTAAAAAACGAAGCATTGCAATACATTGTTGTAAAAAATTATTGCAGCGATTGTTGTGGCAGAACTGCTGTTGATATTTTTCATGAAGGGCAAGTTCTGATTGCCGATAAAAACAAAATAATCAGGATTAAAAGATAAAACGGTTAACCTAATTTCATCAATGCTTCTTTCAGATTGCTTAAGAAAGCCGGAATATCTTCTTTGCGGCAGGCGCCAACGCTAAGCCTGTACCAAGGCGAATTTTTTTCTGCACCAAACGCATGGAATGGAACAATTGCAAGCTTGGCCTCTTCGAGTAAATAATCTGTTACCTCAGTTTGTGTTTGTAAAACAGATCCATCAGCTTTTTTCTTATGAACCAGATCAATTTTAATTGTAAGATAAATAGCACCCTGCGGGTCAATTACATCAACGGCAAAACCTTCCTGCTTCAATTGATTAAAACCATTTGCAATGGCATGAAGCCTGTATTGAAGTTCACTTTTAAAACTGGTGAGGTATAGGTTAATTGCATCTGTTTGCAAAAGATAATTTGCTGTTGCTTTCTGTTCTGCCATGGGAGCCCAGGCACCAATATGCGAAAGAATGGCTTTTAATTTTGAAATGATTAATTCTGGTCCAAGCGACCACCCTACACGAACACCGGTTGCAGCAAAAGCTTTACTGATGCCATCAACAAACACTGTGTATTCTTTCATGGCGGGGCGCAATGAAACGGGATTATAATGCTCATTGTTGCCAAAGGTTAATGTCCAGTACATCTGGTCGAACAACACAAACAATTTCTTTTCGCCTTCCGCTCTTGATTGATTTTCTTCCAATACAAGATCACAAATATCTTCCAGCTCTTTTTTACTGAGCATTGTTCCTGTTGGATTTTGCGGTGTGCATAAACAAAGAAGCGATGCGCCTTTTACATGCGGTCTTATATTTTCAGCTACTGGCATAAACCTGTTTTCGGGTTTAGCTTCAATCACTGTGTGAATACCTTCGTTAAAATGTGTATAGTGATTGTTGTTCCATGATGGCACAGCATAAATTACTTTGTCGCCTTTATCAACAATAGCACGGAAAATGGAATAGATTAGCGGACGGCCACCTGATGCAACCTGTATTTCATTCACACCGTAATAAATTCCTTCTCTTTCTTTAATAAAGGCTGAAATACTTTGCCTCAGCTCCAGTATACCTTCGGCTGCAGGATAAGTTGTATAACGATGTTGATAAGCATCAAGGATTTCTTTTTCCAGTTCGGCCGGAATGGGAAAAATATTGCTGTCAAAATCGCCAATCGTAAAGTTGTAAATATGCTCTCCCTGCCTGATGCGTTCTTTAATCTGGTTACCGAGTTTTACAATTTCTGAACCGATCAATGTTTCGGAAAGATGGGATAATTTCATGCGGAAGTCTTTTAAGGAACCGCAAAGTTAGTTGTTATGATATGGCCGGGTTAAAATGTGTGGAATTATTCTTCTATTCTTTCTGCACAACCAAATTCACTTTTTAAAACATCATCGTAGCTATCTGCTTTTAGAAAAAGATTACGGAAAATTTCAACACCTGCATCTTCTGTTAAATCAAGATCATAAAGGATACGGCTTAATACAATATTCTGGTTCACGCAACTCAGCACCAAGCCATTGCTTTTGTAGTTTTCCTCAAGCAGATATTTATATAATGATTTAATTTTTGTTGCATCGGCAGGTAACAGGCACAGGTATGCATCGCTTGCAATAAAATAGTTTTCAGGATTGTAGCGGATTATAATTTTTGCGCTGCCTTCTTTCACGCTCCAGATATTTGCGCCTTCTCTTGCAAGCTTAATGTCTTTACCCAGTTTGCGTAAAATATTTTCAATGGTTTTTGCCACACCAACCGGTTCATATTCTTCGGCGGGAAGTTCCGGTAATTTAATTTCACTACCGCATGATGGACAATATTTACCACCATCCAAATTTTCCGGCAACACAAGGAAATCACAGGCATGACAACGGGCTGAGGGTTGCCCTTTGTGTGGTGCATAAACTTCAAGAGCTGTCCGCAGGTAATTTTCCGGCAATGCAAAACCAAGATTATCACCACCACGTATAATAAATGTATTTACACCAATCACTTCGCCACTCATATTCACCAGCGGGCCGCCGCTATTACCTGGATTAATGGCTGCATCAATCTGGATGTATTTTAATCCTTCCCGAACACGATCCACTTTTGAAATTACGCCTTGTGTAGCTGTATAATTTAAACCGTAGGGATGACCAATGGCAATCACAGGATCACCATCTTTCAAACGTGCATATTCTCCCAAATGAATTTCGGGTAAAGAAACGGAAGGAGGTTGCAGAAAAGCAAGATCATGTTTACGATCGGTGTACCACACACGGCTCAGCATTTTGTCAAACTGTTTACCGGCAATAGTTACTTCAGCATTTCCTTCCACTACATGATTGTTGGTTACAATCAGGTCGTATTGCTTCAGGTAAAAACCGGTACCAGTGCCCGTTTGTGTGGCAATTTGTATAATGGCATCTTTATAATCGTCAACAATCTGTTGTGCTGATATCATCATAACGTTTATTTGCTTTCAGTATTAACAAATTCCACTTCTGAGGTAAATGAATGGGTAAAGCTCAGCAATGAATCATATTTCAGGTTTTCTGTTTTAAACCCGATCTGTGGAAACTTTTCTTTCCATTCGTTGATGATTGCGTTAATCTTTTCTTCAATCAATCCCACTTTAAATTCCGGTATTTTACTGTTATAGAATTCTGTTGAAAAACCAAGTTCCTTAAAAAAATCAGCATAGAGTACCATCATCATCAACAGATACAAATCTGTAATAGGTTTTGGTAAACTGAAATTATACTGGCAATAACCTAAACCATATTCGCTGACCTGTTGAGCAATGGCAGCATAATCATTATCCCTGTACCAGATCATATTCTGGTTGGCTCCGTAAATTGTATCTGAAATGGTTTTCTGTACCTGCGGCATGGTTATGGCAAAAGTGTGCTTGCTGCGGAAGAGAAAAGGAAATACATCTTCTCTTGTTTTTTCCAGTACTTTCCTGAACGCAGCAATCATAGCTTTGTTTTTTTCGGGAATTGGTTTTTCATCTTTCAAAAAGTAAATGGTTACAATATCTTCAAGCTCATACAGCAGTTTACTTTCCGGAACAATTAAAAAGTCAATGCGGTAAGCAAGGTTCAGTAACAGGTGTGCAATACCGCCGCTCATTTTTTCGGCATCTAATGGTTCTATTATCTGAAGCGTTTCCCGTATCCACAGCATCAGGTATTTATACTTTACTTCTTTTTCCTCTTTCGGGATTGCTTCCAGGTGTTCTGTATCTATGCTTTGCAAAGAGGAGAAATCCTGTAGCAAAAGATCGTCTTGCTTGTCTCCCTTAGTGGCAAGCTCTTTTAAAGCATAGTAAAGTTTATTTGGGTTTGCTGTTTCAATATCGGTATCAAAACGCATACAAAGCCTGTCGCTTTCCAATGCAAAGCGGCTATAGTAAAGATTGAAATTGTGTTCGAGTAAACGGCGCATTACAGGAACTGAAGGAACCGTCATTTTTGCCAGAGCCACTTCGGCAGAAAGATTTTCGGTATTGTAACGGCCACGTACAACTTTGCTTCCCTGGAAAAAACTGAATTCGTTATCGGCTGCTGTTTTTGAAAGTAGCACATTCTGTTGCGAATCGTCACGCAGGTATTCAAAAAACGCAGTAATGCTTTCGTGGTATTTTTTTTCTTTAAACAGGTTGTCGGCATCCGTCCAGCGTTTTGTTTTCTGTACGGTTTTGTTGTTGTCGCTGTAACGGCCAAAACTTACCTCGGTTACTTCTGCTTCGGGCGAAGTTTTCTTTTTTCCCCAGCCAAATAATTTGTTGAGCATCTCAAATTCATTGATAGGTGAAAGTACAAAAGCTTTCCAAACGAAATTGGTAATTTAACCCTTATCTTGCACCCGGAAGATTGTAATAATTTGTTATCTTCCAGTCATTAATAAACCGAACTGTTTTATGAAGTTTATCGTTTCTTCTTCGGCATTACTGAAACAACTGCAGCAGATCAACGGTGTAATCAATGCAAACACCGTGTTGCCCATCCTTGAAGATTTCTTGTTTGAAATTAACAAGAACAAACTCACCGTAGTAGCTACAGACCTTGAAACCGTGATGAAGGTTCACATGGAAATTGAAGCCAAGGACAACGGCCGAGTTTGTATCCCGGCGAGAATTCTGATGGACACGTTGAAAAACCTGCCCGATCAGCCCCTTACTTTCAATATTGATAAAAACTTTGGTATTGAAATTACCAGCGATAATGGTAAGTACAAGGTTATGGGAGAAAATCCTGATAACTTTCCTAAAGAACCCGTTGCCGACGATACAACAAATTTCAGCACCACATCATCAGCGCTTGTTACAGCTATCAACAAAACCTTGTTTGCTGTAAGTAATGATGATCTGCGCCCTGCAATGACCGGCGTATTCTTTGAACTTGATAAAAAGGGATTAACCTTTGTTGCAACGGATGCTCACCGCCTGGTTCGTTATAAGCGTACAGATGTGAGCTGCCCTAAAAACGAAAGTTTTATTGTGCCTAAAAAGCCATTAAACTTATTAAAGACTGCCTTACCTGATAAAGACGACGAGATTACACTTTCATATAACAGCAACCACCTGTTTGTTGTACACGGTACAACCGAACTGGTGTGTCGTTTAATTGATGCACGTTTCCCCGATTATAAAGTGGTGATTCCTGCCGATAATCCTTACAGTTTAATTGCCTCTCGTAACGAACTCGCAGGAGCTTTGCGTCGTGTGAGTGTGTTCAGTAATAAAAGCACCAATCAGGTTGTGTTAAGTATTGGCGGAAGCCAGTTGCAACTGGCAGCGCAGGATGTTGATTTTAGCTTTGAGGGTAACGAACGCATGAATTGCCAGTACAACGGGGAAGATATGCAGATTGCGTTTAATGCAAAATTCCTGGTTGAAATGCTAAATGCTGTTGAAACAGAAGAAGTGAAATTAGAATTAAGTACTCCAACCAAAGCCGGTTTAATTAAACCAACCGAGCAAAACGAAGGAGAAGATGTGCTGATGCTGGTAATGCCGCTGATGCTTAACCAGTAATAGTTCTGCAAAAAAAGAGCAAACCAATACTCGCTGATATAGTCCCGCTTGAAAGAGCGGGATTTTTTTGTCCTTTCATGGTTTAAAATGCTTACTCGTTTATAATTTAATTACATAACGGGAACCCCTATTTGTTCAAATTGTGAAACAATGGCATCCAGTGTTTGCTCTGTGAAACCGTCTTCTTTCATGTCAACTTTAAACACTTCTTTTTTATCCTTCTTGACATAAAGCGTGTAAATTTTAGCTCGAAAGAATGTCTTTTTGGATGGAAACTTTTTATCCTTTTCAACAAACATGTTATCAAAGGGCGTTTTCATTTTTTTTAGTTTAGTGAAGTATCCTTTTGAGTAAAAATGGAGATATTTTTTTTCTGTATCATAACCAATCTCAACCAGTATTCTTTTTTGTAATAATTCTGTTGTTTTCACTAAAATAAAGAGCAGGATAAAAAAAGTTTGATCTTTTGCTTTTTCAGGAAAAAAGAGCGAAAGCGAAAAGACCAATAGCAGTAAGATATTGATAAACGAAATAAGCTCATCAACAAAAACGTCATAAGTTAAAGGCTTAGATGTGCGGAATATTATCATGGTTATTAAGTGGATGGAAAGTTACCGAAAACAATCTTGTTATATTTATGCATTTTTAGCTAAAGAAATCTTTTATCGTACCTTCCCTGTATGGCTTTTGTAAAAATTTACACTTTCGATAATTACATTGATGCACAGCTACGTCTTGCACAACTCAAAAGCGAAGATATTAACTGCTGGCTGCAGGACGAAAACACGGTTACTATCGATCCAATCATCAGCAATGCCATTGGCGGCATTAAGTTAATGGTTCATGAATCACAAAAAGAACAGGCAACAGAACTGCTTCGTACCATCATTAACAAGGAAAAGGAAAACAGGGCTTGCCCAAAATGCCAATCGCTGAACGTAGAATATATTGTAACTAACCGAAAGCCATCTAACTGGCTCTCTGCATTTTTCGGCTATTTGCTTGGAGGTTATGCTCTGGGTATTACAAAAGTGTACCATTGTTTTAATTGCGGACACGAGTTTAATCTGGAAGATATGCCCGGGCAGGAAACCAAGAGTTAGCATCACACAAATTATTTTCATCTACGTTATTTTGAACTCTTTGTTCCTTGGCGTGAAACCAAAATCTTACTATCTTTTGCTAAATAACCAGCCATGTGGAACGAACTGCTTGCTCATTTTCAAACCCTTGAACAGCGGCCGCTTGAGCGCTTAGCCATTCTTGTTGGCGGAATGCTTTTTTTCTGGATACTTGAAGGCGCAGTGCCACTTTTTCCTTTACAGTATAACAAATCAAAGCTCCGGCATGCAGGAGTAAATTTTGTTTTCACCATTCTTCATCTCATCATACACACTTTTATTGCTATTTTAATTGTGCAGCTCAGCGACTGGTGTTTGCATTATCGCTTTGGGTGGGTTTACTGGACAAATGCTGATATTCTGTTTTCAATAGTTATTGGTGTACTTGCTCTTGATTTCAGTAGCTGGCTTGTACATTTCATTATGCACAAAGTGCCTTTTTTGTGGCGGTTTCATCTTATACATCACAGCGACAGAAAAGTTGACGTTACAACCGGGCTGCGCCATCATCCAGGCGACAGCATTTTGCGTGGAATATTTTTTCTGCTGTTTATTTTTATATCAGGAGCACCTATGTACAGTGTTATGATTTATCAAACACTGGTTGTTTTGGCAACAGCATTTACACACGCCAATATTTCATTGCCAAAACCTGTTGATAGAATATTAAGCTGTTTTCTTGTTTCGCCCAATATGCACAAAGTTCATCATCATTGGAAACAGCCTTATACCGATAGTAATTATGGTGCAGTGTTTTCTATATGGGATCGATTGCTCGGAACTTTCACGAAACTGGATGTTGATAAACTGCGTTACGGAATTGACAAACATTTTCCGGAAGAAAAAGATGAAGATTTATTGTTGCTGCTGAAGAAACCGTTTAGCAAACCAGATTGATTACTGTACTTATTTGATAAATTTAAACACGAGCAGGAAAATGATTACTACAATCCCCACCAGTGATGCAAGAAATAAGATATCGGCAATTGTTTCATATTTTTTCTCTTTCGATTCTTTTTTACTACGGATAGAAAGAAAGGAGAAAAAGCAAGAAAAGGAAAGCAAAAGAGCAATTAGTGATGTAAACTCATCAATTATGCTTGTCTGCGATGTATTTGTAACATGAAAAGCTGTAATTACAAACAGGCAAAATCCAAGCAGATTTGCGGCGGTATTTAAAATATGTTGCGAAGTATTGTTGGCCATAAACACTTGCTCAAATTTAGTTTCAGCATCTTTTACTGTTTGTTAAAAATATTATAGTAAGCTATTTCGAAAAATCACTTACTATTTTTATGTTTATAAACCGCTCATTACTGTTTTCGTCTTCTACATTTAACCAGTTATGTTCGGTTGTAATTTCCACTGCTGTTATTTCGCTTTCCTCTATTAGAAGAAGATCTGTGTTTTTAACGATTGTTTGGTTAATACATACACGAAGCGTTCTTTCTGCAGTAGCTATATTGTACTTGTTGAGTATATTTTGCAACTGGAGCAATTTTACCCCTGCTTTTGTTTTAATAATGATTGCACCATCTTTTGCTTTATTGCCAAACTTTGATAGTGCATGTTCGCCTTTTAATACTTCAATTGATTCAATTTTATCTGGCTTAATGATGAGCAATTTCAGATCAGTTCTGAACGAATCAACCTGTATATAGATTTGTTGATTGATAGTGCTTGAGGCTTGTGTTTTTTGAGCTTTTGCAGAAATAGTAACAAATAGCAAAATAGACAGCAGGTATTTCATAAAAGAGGTTTGGTATTCAAATATAATTGAATCTAATCATAGTCTATTCTGCGGTGGTGCATGGGTGAGCCATGGATAGTTCAGGTAGGTTCAGTAATTGCAGTAACCCGTTTTCAGTATAATTTTCTGCTTTTTTACCTCCTTTTCGGGTTAAAAGAGCATGATGACACCACATCAAAAAAATATTTTTAAATAAGTTTTCAAAAATAAACAGTCTGTGTGTGTTGATAATCAATTGTTTAATTGAAATTCTCTCCCTTCTTCCACCAACTACTAAAAAAAATATGGTACTTTGTGTTGCATAGTACTGTTTTTTTACTTAGGTTTGTATTGTAATTGAAAATCGTGGTGAAATGAAGGTATGAAGGAACGAGCTCTCCATTATGCTTTCTCCCCGCTTAGCTAACGGGGCTCCACATTCACAAAAACTCCTAAGGTTATGAATATCGAGAACACACAAAGCCAGATGCGAAAGGGAGTACTGGAGTTTTGCATTCTCTCCGTTATTAAACGGGGCGAAGTATATCCCAGTGATATAATTGAGGAAATGAAAAAGGCCAACCTTAACATCCTCGAAGGGACCCTCTACCCGCTTCTTACCCGATTGAAAAATGCCGACCTCCTGACCTATCGCTGGGTGGAAAGCAGCAGCGGTCCTCCCCGTAAATACTTTTCGTTAACCGAAAAAGGAGCTACGTTTTACAAAGAGCTGGAACAAACCTGGAACGAAATGGCCAGCTCGGTTGAAACTGTTACAAAAGGAAACGGAAGTGCCAATGCTGCTGTAACCGGTGAAACAATTGTCGTTCATCCTTCAACGGGTAGCGAAAACCAACTTTAACCACTGTTAAACTGTTTTTATTATGAAAAAGGTCATTAATATAAATTTCAAAGGCCGGGTGATTCCTATTGAAGAATCCGCTTTTGAACAGCTTCAGAAATATACCGAAAGCCTTCGCCGCTACTTCGCCAATGAAGAAGGAAGAGACGAAATCATCAACGACATTGAAGACCGCATAGCCGAACTGTTTGATGAAGAGCTGAAGAAAGGATCTACTTGCATTACCGATGCAAGTGTTGCAGCAATTATTGCCAGCATGGGGAGTGTGGAAGATTTTGAACAAATGGATAATGATGGTTCTTCAGCCAGCAGCTACAGTAATTCACAGTCATCATCAACTGCATCTTCAGCAGCTTATGCCACAACCGATGAACCCAGGGGAAATCTTGCACGTAGTGCCAACGATAAAATTATTGGTGGTGTGTGTGGCGGTATTGCTCATTATCTGAAAATCGATCCGGCAATTGTGCGTATTCTTTTTGCATTGATTACGTTTGGTGGTTTTGGAACAGGAATGCTTATTTACCTTATCATGTGGATTATCCTTCCTCTGAAGGATTTGAAAACAAACATCCGCAAGCGCCTTTTCCGCAGCCCCGATGAAAAAGTAATTGGTGGTGTTGCGGGCGGTTTAGCTAACTATTTTAATATACCCGTTTGGGTTCCCCGTGTTGTTTTTTGTTTACCGCTGATTCTTGGAATCATCTCTTCAATTTTCCACAACGCCTGGTTTAATTGGGATTTTGAACCCGACTTTGTCTTTGGTGGTTTTGGGGGAACGTTGTTTGTAACCTATATCATTCTCTGGATTGTGTTACCAATGGCCAGCAGCGCTACAGATAAACTACAGATGCGTGGAGAAAAGATAGATGTAAACAGTATCAAAAATGCCGTGCAGGAAGAACTTGGTACAACATCTGGAATGATGAAAGAAAAAACCACGCAGGCTGGCGAAGAACTGAAAGCAAGAGCCACCCAAATGGGTGAAGAGCTGAAGGAAAGCGCTCAAAAAATCGGCGTAAACATGAGTGAAGAAGCAAAACGTTTTGGATCTGAAATGAGCCAGAAAAGTAAAGCTGTTGCAGTTGAAGCGATGCCCGTTGCAAGAAGCACAGGTCAGGGAATTGGTCATGCCATTGGTGTATTGTTCAAAGCTTTTTTCCTTTTTATAGCCGGTATAGTTGCTTTTGCTCTGCTTATGGCACTGATTGGTTTGGTTATTGGCGGCGTTGCGGCTTTTCCTCTTAAGGGCTTTTTCCTCGAAGGGCCTACTCAAACACTGGCTGCATGGGGCGCATTGTTACTCTTCTTTGCCGTTCCGGTAATTGCACTTCTTACCTGGGTTATCCGAAAAATTATTGGAACAAAGAGCCGCAACCAATACCTTGGATACACGTTTGGCGGTTTATGGGTTATCGGACTTGTTTGTCTGGCGGTTCTTATTTCTTCCTTCTTTAATAATTTCAGGGCTTCTGCACACGATCCGCAAGATGTAAGTATAGTACAGCCTGCAGGAGGTAAAATGATTGTAAAAGTACCTTCATCAAAAGTTAAAATTTATGGTCGTGGTTTTGATTGGGATGAAGTGTTTACTGTAGATGGAGACAGCATGTATATTAATAACATACGGTTACGTATTGTAAAAAGTAATGATAGCCTGTTTCATGTGAACTACGATAAAAGAAGTTCGGGTGCAACAAAAGATAAGGCACTGGCCAACGCAATGGCAATTCAATACGGAGTACGGTTTAAAGACAGTGTGCTTACTCTGGAAAAAGGGTTTACCGTAAGCGAAAATTCAAAATTCCGTAATCAGCGTGTTGCTGTTACTATTGAAGTCCCTGTTGGCAAGCGTATTTATATCGACAGAACTGTTGAAAGATTAGAGTGGCACAATATAACCTTTAATGGCCCCCGTCGTCACGACTGGGAGTGGGATGATGAATGGGATAGCCGTGGCTGGAATGATACCGAGGTGGAATATATTATGACGGATGATGGACTGGAAAGAGTTGACGGAAAAGATAAGAAGCAGGAAATCATCGAACGCCAAAAAGATATTGATGAGCAGATGAAGGATATTGAAGAGCAAAAAAACGAACTGAAAAAGCAGGAAGATGAATTAAAAAATCAGAAAAAAGAAAACGACAGCCTGCGTTATCGTTATGAGCCTAAATCACCAACAGCGCCTGCAACCGGCAACAAACAGATTGTTGAAAAGCTGAACAACAGCAGCAGCAACGAAATCATATTTCAGCCAATGACAGTGAATGCACTGTAAAAATCGTGGTTAAAGTTGGAACAGCCCAACGGCCCCAAAGTTTTTTCCAAAACGGCGGGGCTTTTTTCTTCAACTATAAAAAATATAAAACGATGTTTCGGAAACTGGTTTTTGCTTTTGTTTTATTAACAGCAACTGCACAATCATCAACAGCACAAAAAGTAAAAGACGCAGAGCTGTTCAATATAATTTACAAACTTGATAGCGCCTGCTTCAAAGCGTTCAATGAAAAAAACTTTGAAGTGTTTAAAAATTATTTTGATACCACACTTGAGTTTTATCATGATCGAACAGGGCTAACTTATTATGCCGACAATATGAAAATTTTCAAAACAAGCTTTTCAAAAGGAGGCGATTTAACGAGGGTGCTTGTTGGCGAAACAATGGAGGTTTATCCTGTTCCCGGTTTTGGTGCTGTACAAATTGCTCAGCATCTCTTTTGCCATACCGAAAACGGAAAGCAGGATTGCGGCACCTTTAAATTTATTCATGTGTGGAAGAAAACAGAGAAAGGATGGAAGATAACCCGTATCATTAGCGTTGATCATTGATGAACTAAAATACTGTAAAATGATTTCTCAAAACTTCATCACACAGGCAAAGAATTGGCTGGTTTATTTTACGACCGTATTTGTGGGAATTTATTTACACGAGATTGGACATTGTGTTGTTGCCTGGGTAAATGGTAAAAGGGCCATTCCAACACCAGCAAAAGAATATTTGTTAGATACCGTTTCTTCAAATACGCAACTTTATATGTCTCTTGGTGGAATTATTGGTACCGTGTTGTTTTCATTCATCATTTTTGCTTTGTACATAAAAGCGCCGTTTACTTTTCCAAAGCCGGTTTTTGCGGCAGCACTGGCATCTCCGGGTCTGTACTGCCTGCTTTTTATTTTAAAAGGCCGGGGACATGATGCTACTGAGTTCCAGGAAGCACAGGCCGCTATGGGTTTTTCTTATTCCGGCCATGCAGTTGATTATCTATTTCTTTTCATCTTTTTACTTGGCTTTGTTCTTTGGTTGTGGTTTTCAAAACCGCCACTAAAAATAATTCCAAAGCTTTTCGCTGGTTCTGTAATGACGGTAATTTTCATTGCAGGATTACAAACAGTGAACAATCGCATATTTGATCCGCTCTTTTCGCATTAAGAGGTTTAAAAATTTTTTATCAGTTCAATCTCCTGCTTCCTTTACATTTGTGACCAACTTTCACAATTGAATAAAAAAGCATGAAATCAACTCCTTTTACAAGTAAACATATTGCTCTTGGTGCAAAGATGGCTGAGTTTGCGGGCTATAATATGCCCATTTCTTATACGGGCATTAATGATGAACATGCTGCGGTACGAAACAATGCCGGTGTATTTGATGTGAGCCACATGGGTGAGTTTATTTTAAAAGGCGAAAATGCGCTTGATCTTATTCAGCGTGTTACTACAAATGATGCCTCTAAATTAACTAATGGCAAAGCACAGTATAGTTGTTTGCCCAATGCAAACGGGGGAATTGTTGACGATCTGCTGGTGTATTGTATTGAGGAAGGAAAAGTGTATATGCTTGTTGTGAATGCCAGCAATATTGAAAAAGATTGGAATTGGATCCGGCAGTTTAATACAAACAATGCAGAGATGCACAACATCAGCGATAAAACCTGTTTGCTGGCAATACAGGGTCCTAACGCAACAAAGATTCTGCAGCCATTAACCGATATGGATATTTTAAACCTTAAGTATTACACCTTTACAAAAGGAACATTTGCTGGTGTTGAAAACGTATTGGTTAGTGCAACCGGTTATACAGGTGCAGGTGGAGTTGAAATTTATTTTGAAGATAAAGACGGTGATGCAGATAAAATATGGGATGCAATCTTTGCTGCAGGAAAAGAAGCCGGCATTAAACCAATTGGTCTTGGCGCAAGAGATACCCTGCGTTTGGAAAAAGCGTTTTGTTTATATGGGAACGATATTGATGATAACACATCGCCCCTGGAAGCGGGTCTTGGATGGATTACAAAATTCACCAAAGAATTTACTGCACGACCCATCATTGAAAAAGTAAAAGCAGAAGGTGCAAAGAGAAAACTGGTAGGTTTAGAAATGATTGATCGTGGTATTCCCCGCCATGATTATAAAATAAAGGATGCTGCGGGTAATGAAATTGGAAAAGTAACCAGTGGCACACAATCTCCTTCATTACAAAAAGCTATTGGCCTTGGTTATGTAGCCAGTGAGTTTTCCGCATTTGATTCTGAAATTTATGTAGAAGTAAGAGATAAGCTTCTCAAAGCAAAAGTGGTTAAGGTTCCTTTTCTGTAATTGATTTAAGAAAACAGTTTCATGCCATATATCCATGTAACAACGTTTATTGCAGCACCGCAGCAGGTGGTGTTTGATTTAAGCAGGCACATAGGCCTACATAAAATTTCGCAGCAGAATTATGGTGAAGATGTTATGAATGGTGTTGCTGCCGGCCTCATTAAAGAAGGAGAATCTGTTACGTGGAAAGCAAAGCATTTAGGAAAAGAAAGAATGATGACGGTAAAAATTTCAGAAATGAAGCCGTCTTTTTATTTTGAAGATGTAATGACAAAAGGCGATTTTATTTCTTTCTCTCACAAACATCATTTTAAGCAGATTTCCAATGGCACTATTATGATTGATGAGCTGTTGTTTGAAACGCCATATAAATTTATTGGCAAACTACTGAATCGTTTTTACCTGAGACAGTATTTAAAAAAACTACTTGAAAACAGGAATAGTGTTATTAAAGAATATGCTGAGGGAAACAAATGGAAAGCTCTTCTTGAGCAATAATTGCGTATCTGTATCTTTGCGCCCACAATATGAATAATAAGCCCTCTTTATATACTTGTTTTTCACCTGCGCTTTTGCATTTATACGAATTAAGGAATGCAGTAGTTGTTATTATTGATGTTTTCCGTGCAACATCTACCATTGCATCGGCATTACACAATGGTGCAAAATGTGTAATACCCGTTGATACGGTTGCAAAAGCTGTTGATTTAAGTAAAAAAATTAATGGCATTGCAGCAGGCGAACGAGATGGAAAAATTGCCGATGGACTTGAACACGGTAATTCGCCATTGGAATATACGCCCGATTTTGTTGGCAATCGTACGCTTGTGCTTACCACAACCAACGGCACAAGACTGCTGCACATGGCATTAGACAATAAAGCCGATACAATTATTACGGGTTCGTTTCCGAATCTTTCAGCCGTTTGTGATTTTTTGCTAAAGCAGAATAAAAATGTTATTCTCGGTTGTGCAGGTTGGAAAGATCGTTTTAACCTGGAGGATACTTTGTTTGCCGGTGCTGTTATCAATCGCATTAAGGAACATTATAGCATTCATTGCGACAGCTCTTTAACTGCCGAACAACAATATCTTTTAGTGAAAGACGATCTGTATAATTTCGCACCTAATCTTACTCACTACCATCGGCTTGTTGAGCGGTTTGGTTTAATTGAAGACATTCGTTTTTGTTTAACAGAAGATGTGGCAAATGTGTTACCATTATATAAAGACGGAATGCTGATTGCGGCCAGGTAAACCTGTAAAGGTACTTCACTTTTTTCTGATTCGGAATCATATTTTAAGATTAATATTTCTTTGTTTGTTTCTCTGGAAATGTGAAATGAAAGCGTTTATTTTTGCAGATTGGTCTTTTCTATAAGAACGGACTTCACCAATAGTACACTGTACTGCAAATTATAATACTGAATGGCTTTACCGCACCTGCTGAAGTTTGCTTACAATCACGGAACAGAAGAGGTTGTTCGACGTGGAAAAAAAATACATGCAATAGGCTTTGCTGAACTTGTTGAGCACGATGAGCTGATGAGCTCTGTAGTGTTTCGTGTAAGAGACGATTCTTATTCTACTTTTTACAAGGTTTATATCCAGAAGTATAAAGATGCTAACGCAATGAATGTGCGTTGCAGTTGCCCCTATAATCTTGGCGACATCTGCAGGCACGAAGTGGCGGCGCTGTTTCAGCTTCAGGACCTTATTGATAAAAATGTACTGGGTGTAAAAGATCTGCTTTACGATCAGCGACACACTGTAGTGAAAATGAAAACCATCGATTTAAAGACCATCAGAATGCTTACCGCTGCTTCTGCTTTAAGCGATGCCGAGCTCTTTCTGCGTAGCAATAAAGCTTCTGTTGTTTCGGCAAAAGATGAATGTGTAAAAGCCGAGGTAACCATGAATGGAGAGGTGTGGCCGGTTACAATTCAAAAAAACGACGAACGCAATTTTGACACATCCTGCAACTGTGCTGAAAATGCGCATGCCATTTGTGAGCACAAAGCAATTGTTTTTATTCAATTATTAAATTCACATGGCCCGTTATATTTCGACAGTATCCGTAACATGGATAAAGAGAAGGGAAAGTTGCTGGCGATTTATGGATATTCTCTGAACGATAACTGGCAGGAAAAATTTGAATTTATTTATAAAGATGGTAAGCCTTTTCTGCGTGTACTCGATCCTGCGGTAAAACGTGTAGAGCCTTCTACGCTTAAAAAACCGGAACCCGTAGCTTCAATACCGGCTGTTCAGCAAACCGAAGCAATTGTTGAAGAACAGGCAACACAGAGTGTTCGTCTTGGTATTGTGCTCAACAATAACACCAAACAATTTCCCTGGTTCAGTATTGATGTGGTGAAAGGGGAAGTGAGTGAAGAAGAAAATGAATTTGTTGGGGCTGTTGAGAAATTAGATGTGACCAAATTTATTGAAACAGACGGGTTATCTGAAAGCGATAAACAATTGCTCCAGATGTTGCGTCGTTTACAAGCTTCTGAAATAAGTAAGTTTGTAAACCGCAATTCTCCATTCAGCGGCATTTGGGAAAACATTATTCACCAGGAAGAAGATGATTTGCCCGATGAAACAAAAACGCTGATGCTGGAATATCTGCTTCCCCGTATTCAGAAATTGTTTGCCGAAACAAGTGCTCCTGTTTTGTTATTGCCCAAGGGCAAAGAGTTTAAAACAAAAAATCTGGTTCCGGTTTCAACCACAGGAACATTTCTAAAACCATATTTTGAACTGAAGCAGCAAAAGAATAAATGGGAATGGAGCTGCAAAGTTAAAATCAACGGTGCAGCATTGGATGTACACGATAACGACTGGAACAGCCCTTTGATTTTTTTATTAAATGGCGAAGCAAGAACATGGGATAAGCAGGAAGATGCACAGCACGTCATTGATTTTTTTTATAACAACAACCGCTTAATCAGCGGCGGCGAGCTTCCTGTTTTTCTTGAAAAGGAAGCATTGAAAATAGCCCGTGATTATCATGTTGAATTTGACCCTGCCTTAATTAAGGAAGTAAAATCGGGTGAGCCGGAAGTTACTCTTCAGCTTCAGGAGCGGGGCGAATACCTGGTAATGATTCCAACATTCAGCTACAAAGGATACAAGGTTCGGCCTAATGATAAGGATGAAATTATTCTTCCAGGAGAAGAGGGGCTCATCATTGTTAACCGAAACAAGGAAAAGGAGAACGAGTTTGTTGCAAAGGTTGAAAAGCTGCATTCGCAGTTTATAAAACCAGAAGGTGGTACACAACTGGCATTAAAGGGAGCAGAGGTACTCAAGAACAACTGGTTCTTTTTGTTTGTGGATGCTATGAAAGAAATGAAAGTTCCTGTTGAAGGATGGGAAGTGCTGAAGAATTTCCGTTTCAATACATCCAAACCAAAAACACAAATATTCATTAGCAATGGTGTTGATTGGTTTGATGCAAAAGTAAATGTGGTGTTTGGCGATCAGACGGTAAGTATTGCGGAAGTAAAGAAGGCATTGGCAAACAAACAAACACTGGTGCATTTAAGCGATGGTACACTTGGTGTATTGCCAGAGGAGTGGATTAAACGTTATTCAATGCTGTTTCGTGTTGGTGAAAACAAACACGATAAACTGCGGTTATCAAAATATCATATCAGCGTTATTGATGAGCTATATGAAAACAGAGACGAAACAGAACTGATGATTCAGTTGGAAGAAAAGTATGAACGTCTCCGTGAGTTTAAACATATCCGCAAGGTCGATCCTCCGCAACACCTTGCACATATTCTTCGTCCATACCAGGAAAGTGGTTTTCATTGGCTGAATTTTTTGAGCGATGTTGGCTGGGGTGGTATTCTGGCCGACGATATGGGTTTGGGTAAAACCGTTCAGGCACTTGCTTTTCTGCATCATCTCAAAGAAAAAGGCGGAAAGTTAAAAGCGCTTGTTGCGTGCCCAACAACGCTTATGTACAACTGGGAAAATGAAATCAGGAAATTTACCCCTGCGCTTACATATCATATACATCATGGCGCACAGCGTACAAGAGATAAGGATTTTTTCAACAGTTTTAATGTCATTATTACAACATACGGAACATTGCGTAGCGATATAAAATTACTGAGTGAACAGAATTTTGATTGTGTTGTACTAGATGAAAGTCAGGCAATAAAAAACCCGAACAGCAAAGTTGCAAAAGCCGCTTGTTTGCTCAAGAGCTTACATCGTTTGTGTATGAGTGGTACACCACTACAGAACAACACGTTTGATGTATATGCGCAAATGAATTTCCTTAACCCGGGTATGCTTGGCACTGTTGAGCATTTCAGAAATGATTTTGCAACACCAATTGATAAATTTGGTGAGAAGGAGCAGAAAGATCATTTACGCAAACTGCTGTTTCCGTTTATTCTCCGCCGCACAAAAGAACAGGTGGCAAAAGATCTTCCGGAAAAAACAGAAACGATTCTGTATTGCGAAATGGAGGATGATCAGCGCCGTATTTATGATGCATACAGAAACGAGTACCGGTCAAAGATTCTTGGAACAATTGATGAAGTGGGTATTGGTCAATCGCAGCTAACCATTTTGCAAGGCTTAATGAAACTTCGGCAGATTTGCGATTCTCCCGCAATTCTGAACGAAACAGAAAAACTTCCCAACCATTCTATTAAGCTGGATGAAATTACAAGAGAGCTGGAAGAAAATATGGGCGAGCACAAAGCATTGGTTTTTTCACAGTTTCTTGGAATGCTTGCATTGATCAAAGAAAAATTAGTTGAAGAAAATATTCCTTTTGTTTATTTTGACGGAAGCACTTCGGCACCGGATCGTGAAAAGGCAGTACGTGAATTCCAGACAAACGAAGAGGTGCGTGTTTTCCTGATTTCTTTAAAAGCCGGTGGCGTGGGTTTAAACTTAACGGCTGCTGATTATGTTTATATTGTTGATCCCTGGTGGAACCCGGCTGTTGAACAGCAGGCCATTGACCGTACACACCGTATTGGTCAAACCAACAACATCTTTGCATACCGCATGATTTGTAAAGACACGATTGAAGATAAAATTCTGCAACTGCAGGAACGGAAACGCTCACTGGCGAAAGACTTGATTGCGGATGATAATGGTTTTGTGAAAAGTCTTTCGAGGGAAGATGTAGAATACCTCTTCAGTTAGCAGGTTGCTAACAAAAACCAAACAGGCCTCATTGAAGACACTGCTTACAATCATCACGGAGTAAATGCTGTAGGTCTATTTTTGTGCTGTGATTACTGCTGCTGATATAGAACAACGCTGGCCGCAACTGCAAAAAAATCTGTCCGCAAATCTGGGAGAAGATTTCAGTTTGGATGATGTACTGCTGTTCATCGGCATCCGTGAATCAGGTCTTCCTCCTAAGCAATTTTCGGATAAAGAAAAAGCTGAATTAATACAGATGGCTACCTGTACCATTCTTGTACCTGCACGTTATTATGAACTAATGTGGGTGGAAGATACCGGTTGGCCTCACTACAAGCAACTACAACGCTTACCGAATATGCCGGAGGAAGAAAAAGAAAAACTGTTTAAACAGTTTATTCTGATGTATGCAGAGAAGAACAGGTTGATTTGATTTTACTTCAACACCTGATAAGCAATCAAGCTCAGTACATATGCAAGCCCGGTCATATACACCAATTGAATGATTGGCCATTTCCAGCTTCTTGTTTCACGCTTCACAACCGCAAGGGTGCTCATGCACTGCATTGCCAAAAGATAAAAGAGAAGCAGAGAAATACTTGTTGCAAGTGTATAAACTTTTGTTCCATCGGGTTTCACTGCTGCGTACATTTTTTGTCGCAGTGTTTGTTCGTCACCACCGTCACTGTCAACGGAATAAAGCGTTGCCATTGTGCCTACAAACACTTCTCTTGCGGCAAACGAAGTTATCAATGCGATGCCAATTTTCCAATCGTATCCCAGTGGGCGGATAGCTGGTTCAATATATTTCCCCATTACACCTGCATAGGAATTCTGCAGCAGTGCTGCCTGCTTTTCTTTTTCAAGCGCATGCTGTTGTTCGGGATGTGCAGCAATAAGCAGTTCATATTTTTCACTTACACCACGCATGTTTTCTTTTGGACCATACGAACTCAAAACCCATAAAAGCAAACTGATAATCATGATAATTTTTCCTGCATCAAACACAAAAATCTTTGCTTTCTCAATCATGGTAAGCAGTACATTTTTGTAACGGGGATGGCGGTACAAAGGAAGCTCAAGAATAAAAAAACTTTTTTCTTTGATATGAATAAACCGTTTTGCTACAAAAGAAACGATCAGTGCAATAATCAAACTAAGAAGATAAAGACCCATCATTACCAACCCCTGCATGCTGAGGAAACCAAAAATTAATTTTTTCGGAATTACCAATGCTATCAGTATGGTGTACACCGGAAGTCTTGCACTGCAACTCATTAAGGGAGTAATGAGAATAGTAAGCAGCCGCTCTTTCTGGTTTTCGATATTACGCACACTCATAATGGCCGGAACCGCACATGCAAAACCGCTGATCATTGGCATTACACTTTTTCCGTTCAGCCCAACCTTACGCATAATTTTATCGGTAAGAAAACCAATGCGGGCCATATAGCCCGTTTCTTCAAGAATAGTTATAAGGCCGAACAGAATCATAATTTGTGGCACAAACACAAATATGCCACTAAGTCCGGCAAGCACACCATTAATGAACAGATCGGTAAAAAGATTCTGAGGGAGCCAGCTTGTAAACCAGTTGGATGTTTTTACAAAAAACAACTCAATTACATCCATAGGATATTGTGCAATAATAAAAATGCTCTGGAACAAGAGAAATAAAACGCTTAATAAAATAGCATATCCCCAAAACTTGTGCAGCAAAACCTTGTCAAGTTTTTCGGCAATCAGTTGTTTTTTAACCGGAGAAACTTCTGTAATAGAAGTTTGCACAATCTGTTTAATGCGTTGGTAACGCTGCATAATTTCTTCAGCCTGCAAACGAGTATGCTGAACTTTGTTTTTCTGCTCAATTTCCTCAATACTGTTCTGCATTGCAGAACTCAGGTTAAACGATTCGTGATTGATGAGATGATGCACCGCCGCATAATCGCTCAGCTCGGGAAGCAGTTCCTTTACTTCTGTTACAGCTTCGGCAGCGAGCGCTTTGTTGGGAATAAAATCAAATGCCGGTGGGCGGTATAATTTCTGGGCAGTTTCCTCCAGCGCCTTTTTCAATTGAAAAATTCCTTTGTTTTTTCTTGGATTCACCGGAACAACTGGAATGCCAAGCTCTCTTGCCAGCGATTTAACATCAACAGTAATTTCTTTTTTTTTCGCTACATCCATCATTGTAAGCGCAAGTACTACCGGCGTTTTTAAATCAATGATCTGCGATACAAATAGCAGGTTACGTTTTAATGTGCTTGCATCGGCCACCACCAGCAACACGTCGGGTTTTACTTCTTCGTCCTGGTTCATCAGCACCTTGTAACTTACCCATTCATCGGCACGGCGAGGATAAAGGCTGTAACTCCCGGGTAAATCAATGAGCTCAGCTTCAAGCGTATCAGAAATTCTGAAGCTTCCGGTTTTCTTGTCAACTGTAACACCGGGAAAATTTCCGACCTTCTGATTTAAGCCGGTAAGCGTATTAAACAAGGAGGTTTTTCCGCTGTTTGGATTGCCAACAAGAGCAATATGTAGTTTGTTTGAAGCCATCAGAGTGCGCAAAGGTAGGCGCAAATTTCGGGGTGTATTTACGAAGTTTGGAAACATTATGAAAACATTCATCAAATTTCATGAATCAGGAACGTTGCTTTAAAAGCTTGTGTTTACCTTTGGCAATCACTAACCACTATTTCCAAAATGAAGTCGTTTTTTCTTTTTCTGCTCACTTTAATAAGCATCAGCGTATCTGCACAAAAATTAAACAAACAGGATAAGCTGAGTTTGCAGAATATTACAGACCATGTAGTTTTTTTAGCCGATGATAAATTGGAAGGAAGACGAACTGGTACAAAAGGCGAAGAACTTGCTTATCAGTATATCGTTGAACAGTTTCAGAAAAACGGATTGACCCCCAAGGGCGAAAACGGAACCTTTCTTCAGCAGTTTGAAATTAATGAAGGCAAGCAAATGCTTTCTTCCACATTTTTTATTCTCGATGAAGAACATCTGAAAGCAGAGAAAGATTTTTTTGTGTTCAGTTGGAGTGTTAATGGAAGTGTTGAGGCTGTTTCTTCGCCAAGTTTAAACGAAAGTGGGAACGTTTGGTTCTGGGATCTGAAGGATTTGTTACAGGAAAATGAAACAAATCCGCATTTTGATTTGATGAATGCAATTCGTGAAAAAGAAAAAGATGCTGCAAAAAAGGGCGCTACTGCATTGCTGATTTACAACAGCGGTAAAAAAGAAACCATGCTGAAATATGATGGCAAAGACAGGTCGGTTTTATCAAGCATCCCCATTGTTTATATGCAAAAAAGAATTGCTGATAAAATTGCAGTAGACCCTGCTCATACATTTGATTTGAAGTTTAAAGCAGACCAGGGTGAAAAAGTAAGAAAAGGCACAAACGTGGTTGGGTATATTAATAATAATGCGGCAACAACTGTAATTATCGGCGCACACTTCGATCATTTGGGTTATGGCGAAGACCACAATTCAAGGTACACAGGAGAACCCGCAATTCACAACGGAGCCGACGATAACGCAAGCGGTACCGCTGCTTTAATTGAACTGGGACGATTATTAAAAAAAGAAGGAAGTAAAACATTTAATTACCTGGTGATTGCCTTTAGTGGAGAAGAACTGGGTTTATACGGATCAAAATATTATACCGAACATCCAACAATTACTTTAGGCGACGTGGATTATATGGTGAACATGGATATGGTTGGTCGTTACAGCGATTCTACAAAAGCAGTTACAATTGGTGGTGTTGGAACTTCGCCTGCATGGGGAACATTGCTGAACGAAAAGAAACCTGTTTTTACAATTAAGGTTGACAGCAGTGGTACCGGCCCCAGCGATCATACATCTTTTTACAGAAAAGATATTCCTGTGTTATTCTTTTTTACCGGGTTACATAACGATTATCACAAACCAAGTGATGATTATGATAAAATCAATTACATGGGCGAGCTGATGATTGTTAAGTATATCAACCGTATAATTGAGCGCAGCAGTAAACAGCCAAAACTGGTATTTACAAAAACAAGAGAACAGCAAACAACCACTTCTGCAAGATTTACTGTAAGTATGGGTATTATGCCCGATTACACTTTCAGCGGAAGCGGTGTAAAGGTTGATGGTGTGAGCGATGGCAGGGCCGCACAGAAAGCAGGAATTAAAACAGGAGATGTGGTGATAAAGCTGGGCGATTTCGCAATTAATTCAATGGAAAGCTATATGCAGGCGTTAGCAAAATTTAAGAAAGGTGATGCAACGAAAGTAAAAATAAAACGGGGCAACGAAGAAATAGAGCTTGATATAACATTTTAAGCACTCCGGCCATCTCTTTACTTTTCATTTTTGATTTATCAGTATGAAGCTGAAGATTGATAACGAACTTTTGGTGGAGGAATTTTTTGAAGATACCAGGTTGCTGGGTATTATGGCACCTATTGAAAGCCATCAGTTTGTGTGGCAGGTAAACCAGGGTATGCGCTTCGATTTCAGAATTAATAATAGCCTGGAAATTCAACTGAGTAAGAAAAACAGGCATTATTTTTTTTCAGTTTACGATTACAATGAGCCCAATAAAACGCTTACTTATTATCTGTACAAAAATCAGTTTGATGGAGAATACCTTTTACCTGAATTTAAACATCTTGATTACCTCTGGCTCACCAAGGGTGATTTGCCTGCTGAAGAAGAGGAAAGGGCATTAATGGCTGGCATCAGAAATATAACCGGTGTACAGCTTGTAGTAGAACTAACGAACGAAAAAATAAAGAACAAACAACACCTGATTCTTTAATTCTGCCTTTTACTTTATCAAATATTCAATCGAACATGTGGAGAGAAGTCAACAATAAGCTATATCGAAAATTTGAATTCAGCAACTTTTCTGAAGCATTTGCATTTATGACAAGAGTTGCGATTGAGGCCGAAAAAATGAATCATCATCCGTTATGGACAAATGTGTGGAATACTGTTGAAATATGGTTAAGCACTCATGATGCCGGTGATGTGGTTACAGATAAAGACAAAAAGCTTGCTGAAACAATCAACAAGCTTTTGTAATGGTCAGCCAGGGCTGAACATGAAATCTTATTTAATAAACTGGAACCATTGCTGAAACTGTGAACCTACTACGGGCAAAGGTTTTTCTTCACCGTTTATGGCTGATATTAATCCCATTACCCAAAGCACGATCAGGCCAATCCATAAAATCCAGACAATAAAAGCAAGAAAGGGAACAGCAAAAACAAGAATCATAACAACAAAATACAGAGCAAAAGATGTTGCCATTAATCCAAAACTTTGCCTGAGATGGAAGGTTGCAAGTGAACTTTTAGGATTTGTATTTCCGTGTTGTACGAGTGCAATAATCCAGCCAATAAGAGTGATGTACGATAGCCATGAAATTGTCTTTGAGTCCATATAAATTTGGTTTAAGATGAAACAACATGACTAATATATGTACTACAAATTTGTTTTACAAACAATCAGGGTAAAACCTGTATTACTTTTTCTGTTTTTGGAAGAAGTTTTCCAATAGGCTGAGTATATGCACTAAGCCCTGAACGGTTTAGCAATTCCTGAACTTCAGCAAGGCCATCGGGTTTAACAGCAATAAGAATTCCTCCGTTAGTCTGTGGGTCGGGCAACAGGTTAAATGCCTCGGCTACCGGCACTCCTTCACCAAAAACAACCTTGCTGCTATAGCTGCTCCAGTTTCTTGCTGTGGCATCGGGCATAATGCGCTGTGCGGCATATTCTTTGGCAGCTTCAAGAAAAGGTATTTTGCTGTAATAAATTTCAGCCGATAAATTGCTTCCTTCCGTCATTTCAATTGTGTGGCCAAGCAAGCCAAAGCCTGTAACATCTGTCATTGCTGTTACAGCCTCAAGCTTACCAAGTTCTTCACCAATTTTATTCAGTTTCATCATTTGTTCGGGGGCTAATCGTTTGTGTTCTTCCTTCAACAAACTTCTTTTTCCTGCTGTTGTGAGAATTCCCACACCAACAGATTTGGTGAGCAATAATAAATTTCCTTCCTGTGCGGTGTTGTTTTGTTTAAGATGTTTTAAATCAACAAGCCCTGTTACCGCCAGGCCAAAAAATGGTTCGGGCGAATCGATGCTGTGTCCTCCTGCAAGCGGTATTCCGGCTTCCTTACAAATGGCCCTTGAACCCTCCAACACTTTCTGAGCTACATCAGCAGGAAGTTTATTAACGGGCCAGCCAAGTACAGCAATAGCTATCAATGGTTTCCCCCCCATTGCATACACATCGCTGATGGAGTTGGCGGATGCTATTTTTCCAAACTCAAAAGCATCATCAACAATTGGCATAAAAAAATCGGTAGTAGAAACAATTGCGGTTCCATTACCGAGATCATAAACCGCAGCATCGTCTTTGCTACTGTTGCCAACAAGAAGGTTTTTATCAAGTACTGTTGTTTCTGTTGAATGAAGGATCTGTTCAAGAACTGCCGGGGCTATTTTGCAACCACAACCTCCGCCATGTGAAAATTGTGTAAGTCTGATTATTTCTGAAGTCATGTGCAAATGTAAAAGGCTATCTGTTTTGTTTAAGTTCTACCGCACTGCTTTTTTTCATATCAGATTTAAAACGGACTTCATATTTTTTGTCGCCATCTCTTATTATGAGTAAACCGGTATTGGGAGGAACGCTTCCTTCATTTTCAGCAAACATGCTGATGATTACGGGTTCTTTTGACGAGGGCAAATGAACGATTTGTTTCAATGCCTTATCTGTTAGGCCAACTTTTCGCAGCAGCACGGAATTGTTAAGGAAAACTGTAACACTATCCCCATCAATTAATCCATCGTCAAATAATTCTAACTGTACAGAGTCGGACTGAATGCTGAGGCTCTGAAGAACCTGTTTTTCTCTTGAAGCAAGTCTCAATGAATCAACATCTGGCGCAACTGTATTTTCGTCGTTTACTGCTATGATGTTGTTTTCCTTCAGCACTTTTATTAAGCCTGATTTTGACGGGTCATTTTGTTTTTTCAGAAACGTTTTACCTTCTTCTGTCAATAATTGGAAAGGGCGCTTGTTTAATTGCTTCCAGTCTCCGGTTGCTTCTGTAATGTCAGAACCAAAGAAGAGTATATGGCTTTGCCTTGTTCCGGAGGGTTGTGGTGGGTTCTGGTAAAGTGTTTTAGTTTCTTTTATTACCATGTAACCATCATACAGCACCCCCTTAATTGTACAAACTGCATAAAAAGTTCCATCGCCTGCAGTTGAGTAAGAATAACCGGTAATGCTATCGGCATTTTGAAAAATAAGTAATTCGTATTTGTATGGCAGGTTTTCCTGTAAAAGGCTGTTGGTGGTAAAACGACCGGTCCACAAACCGGATAGGTTTTGAGATGTAACTGATACAGAAAGCACAAGCAAAACCCAGACAGACAGGAGCGTTTTATTCATACTGCAAAGAAACAGATTCGTTTAGTATGTAGTGTTATTGTTTCCGTCGCAAAAGTACCGATGAGCTTTTGCTGAAAGTTGAGGTAAAATTTATCTGGTAACGGGCTGTCTCTGTATAAATAACGAGGAGCCCCGTGTTTGGCGGGATGGAGCCAAGATTTTCTGCATATAGAGTTAACTGCAGCGATTCTCCAGGGTTAAAATACAATGTTTTTTTAAACGCCTTTGCGCTTAGTCCTACTTTTGAAAGAACCAGTTCGTTATTTACAAATACGCTTACAGTGTCACCATCAATTTCTCCATTATCATATAACGAAAGCACAACGCTGTCTTGTGCTATGTCAACTGTTTGTATAATTTCCATTTCCCTTTTAATAATAACCGGGTTGTTAATAACCGGAAGCGTATTTTGAACAACAGGCATTCCTGTAGAAATACCGGTTGTTGAATCACCATCTGTTTTGCGAATGATGAGGCTCGGTTTTGCTGGTAGTGGATTGGGTTCGGTTTTTGCAGATGCTGCGGTTGTTTGATCTTTCGCAGGTGTTATTATAGCGGGGTGTTCAGCGGGCTTTTGTGAAACTGTTGGTTTTTGTATGGGCTGTGAAGAAGGCTTGTTCTGCTGTACAGATTCTTGATTGTTATTAGAAACGGCTGCATTTGTGTTTGGTTGGTTTAAGGCAGTTATTGGTTGTTTGTTTGGTTCTATAATTTGAATTTCGGTTTTATTGAGCACAAGATTAGTAGAATCGTTAGACTTAGAGACCTGATTATTTGTAACAGGAACATTGGGGATGTTTTGTTTTGGCTTATTCGTTGCAATACTTGGCTGTTTATTTGATTCTTTAATTTGGTTGGATGTTTTATTGAGAGCAACATTTGCAGAATCGTTAAGTTTTGTAACCGAATTATTTACAACAGGAACATTCGGGATATTTTGCTTTGGCTGATTCGTTGCAATACCTGGCTGTTTGTTTGGTTCTATAATTTGAATTTCGGTTTTATTGAGCACAAGATTAGTAGAATCGTTAGACTTAGAGACCTGATTATTTACAACAGGAATATTCGGGATGTTTTGTTTTGGCAGGTTCGTTGCAATACCTGGCTGTTTGTTTGATTCTATAATTTGATTTGAAATTTTGTTGAGCGCAACATTAGCCGAATCGTTAGACTTAGAGACCTGATTATTTACAGCAGGAACATTGGGGATGTTCTGTTTTGGCAGATTCGTTGCAATACCTGGCTGTTTATTTGATTCTTTAATTTGGTTTTCAGTTTTATTTAGAGCAATAGAAGGTTGCTGTTTTACACGTTCTTCAAAAGCCATTTCCTGGTCAAGCTTTTTTTCTTCTAACCGTTTGTATAGCTGTGTTGTCAGATAGTTTTGCTCCCTGTTAATCACAAGCTGGCCTGCAATAGCTCTGTTGTTTCGCCATGTGGAAGTATTCCAGTCTCCAACAAGCACCATTGCTGTATCGTTAATTTTTTTTAGATCAAAAAAGAAAACTGTTTTTATTCCTTTTGTGCTTTGTTCAAAATTATTGGAAACGGATTTTTCATCTTCCACAATCAAAACGCTGTCTTTAATCCTTCCATTTACTTTTACAAGATTGTAAAACAACACATCGTTTACAATAAACAACCGGTGACAATAACCATATAATTTCCCATTTTTTTCTTTCAGTGTCAACTCAAAATCAACAGGCGTTTTTAAACTGTCCGATTGCATTTGGCCTTTATATACACCTGTAACAACTTGTGAAGATGCAGTAACAGAGAGAAAGAGAAAAAAAGAAAAGAGTAAAAAGTTTTTCATCCGTAATAGTTATTGTTTTTGATGTTGTTGCAAAAGCAGGTTCGTATTTAATTCTGTAACTGTTTTACAAGGTATCTTATACAATAACGTTTCAAGTCCGGCTCTATTATGCAATCCTTTCAAATACCATTTATCATAATAACTGAGCAAAATACGGAAACTGTCTTCTGTCTTATCTTCAACCAATGCATTAATTGCTTCTTTTGTTTCAAGTCCGCCTAATCGTTTTTTAATTCGTATTACGGCATTAACGAGTTTTTCCTTGGGAAGTTTACCATATTCCTCCACAATGTGCCTTAAGCGTTCTTCAAATGGTATATCTAAAAAGAATAAAGGCTTTTTACGCATCTGTTTCCATAAATCAATTGGAACATTTACATCGCCAATACGCTGGCTTTCATCTTCAATCCATATTGGCAAATGTGTTTTGGATGCTTTAACCAGTTCAACCGCCAGTTTATTTTCAAACATTTCCTGCGATGGTTGCAGAGGCATTCCAATATTCCCAAATGCGGATCCTTTGTGATGCGCCAATCCTTCAAGATCAATAATCTGTTCGTCATTTTTTTTCAGGGCATGGAGCACATGGGTTTTTCCGCTGCCTGTATAACCACTTAATATATGAAACTGGTACTCCTGTACAAATTGTTCAAGTACCCATTTTCTGAACTGTTTATAACCGCCGTTGAGTGTATATACCTTGTAGCCATATAAATCAAGCAACCATGCAACTCCTGCGCTTCGCATACCTCCACGCCAGCAATGAACCAGCACTGTTTTATCAGCACCACAAATACGGTCTGCCTCTTCCACCATCTTGCGCATCCTCACACCAAAATAATCAAGACCTGTTTTTATTGCCTGTTCCCTGCTTTGTTGTTTATAGGTTGTGCCAACAACCTTGCGTTCTTCATCTGTGAAAAGCGGAAACGAATGTGCGTCCGGGATATGGGCATGATTGTATTCGCCGGGGCTCCGCACATCAAACACCGGGTGTTCGTTTGCAAGAGAAAGAAACTCTTCTATGTTTAGTTTTTGAGCAGCCATAAAGTACTATCAAAATTATTTATTTCGCTTTGTAACAACAATGGAAATAATCCATAGTAAAAATGCAAGACTAAAGAACACAATGGTGAATAGTTTGGCAATAAGAAACAATACGATGTTGCTGGTTAAAAACCAGGCATAGCATAAAAGAATAAAGCTCAAAAAACCAAGTATTCTGCAGATATTACCAATAATATAAAGCATCACTTTGTAAGAAAAAAGTCCTGCTGTTCGGCAGGACTTTATATGATAAAAATGTAACGAATTATCCGTTCATACTGGTAAGGAACTCAACATTGTCTTTCGTTCCCTTCATGTGCTGAAGCAACGTATTCATTGCTTCTTCTGTATTCATATCCGACATGTGCTTACGCAATACCCACATGCGTTTTGCCACATCTTTGTCCAGAAGTAGATCATCACGTCTTGTACTTGATGCAACAATATCAATAGCAGGGAAAATACGTTTATTTGCCAGTTTACGGTCAAGCGCAAGCTCCATATTGCCGGTTCCTTTGAACTCTTCAAAAATCACTTCATCCATTTTGCTTCCTGTATCAATTAATGCAGTTGCAAGAATGGTAAGAGATCCGCCGTTTTCAATTTTACGTGCAGCACCAAAGAATTGTTTAGGTTTCTGCATGGCATTCGCCTCCACACCACCACTCAACACTTTACCACTTGCGGGTGCCACTGTATTGTGTGCACGGGCTAAACGTGTAATCGAATCAAGAAGAATTACCACATCGTGTCCGCATTCCACCAGCCGTTTTGCTTTTTGTAAAATAATGCTCGAAACTTTTACATGTTTTTCAGCGGGTTCATCAAAGGTTGATGCAACTACCTCTGCCTTTACGCTGCGTTCCATATCGGTTACCTCTTCAGGACGCTCATCCACAAGCAACACAATCAGGTAAACTTCAGGATGATTTTCTGCAATGGCATTGGCCACCTCTTTCAACAAAACTGTTTTACCAACTTTCGGCTGTGCAACAATCAATCCACGTTGACCTTTACCTATTGGTGTAAAAAGGTCCATGATTCTTGTACTGTATATTGACGAAGAAGTGGAAAGGTTCAGTTTTTCGTATGGGAATAAAGGGGTCAGGTAATCAAACGGTACACGGTCTCTTATTTCTTCCGGGCGCTTGCCATTAATGGTATCGACCTTCAGCAATGCAAAATATTTTTCGCCTTCTTTCGGAGGACGAACGGCACCATAGACTGTATCTCCGGTTTTTAAGCCAAACAATTTAATTTGCGAAGGAGATACATAAATATCATCCGGACTTGATAAGTAGTTGTAATCACTTGAGCGGAGGAAGCCGTATCCATCAGGCATCATTTCCAAAACCCCTTCGCCGAGGATCACACCGTCAAACTCAATATTAAATGCCTGTTCTCTGCGGTTGGGATATTGCTTGTGTTGTACCGGACGGTCCTGTTGTACGGGAGCTTCAGCTTCCTGGTTTGACTCTTCGAGTAATTCGCCGACCTCCATTTCTGGCGGACCAGCCACATAATCATCTTCACCGGGTAAAGTAAATCCCGGAGGTATAATTGGTTCCGGTGTTTCAATTGTCGGCTTTTTAACCTGTTTCTTTGGGGCAGCCGAAGAAGCAGGAGTTTCATCTTCTTTCTTCTTGCGGGTTGGTTTGTGTGGTTGTGCCGGCACGGCATCGCCGCTTTCAACTACTGCTTCCTCAGTGCCTGAGGCTGTAGTGGTTTTTACAATGCGTTTGCGTTTGGGTTTTTCTTCCGTCGTCTTGCTTTCGCTTGCTAGAACGGCTTGTTTATCAAGGATTTTGTAAACAAGCTGCTGTTTGTCCATTTTTTTAGCTCCGGCTATTTTTAACTGCTCTGCAATATCAAGCAGTTCGGGAACGAGCATGTCGTTCAGTTGTAGAATGTCGTACATAAATTTTTAAATCATTAACACGAATACAAAAAGTAGGGTTATTTAGAACTGAAGTATGAATTGGTAATAAAATTTGGGATTTGGAACGACTGAATTTGATGAGATTCGGAAGATCGGATTTTTAAATACAGTCTCTTTCCGGTGCAATGTTACGTCAAATTTGGGAATACCAAAAAAAATTGCTGTTAAACGGAAAAATTTGAATGTTTTTGCCACTACAGGTATATGGTGTTGTGTTCGGTTTTTTGAGTAAGTATTTGTTTTAGGAGAATTAAGGAGTTGACAGAAGGGGCTATTCAGCCAAAATAACAGAAATATTTTTGAAGTAAATAAAAAAAACAGATGAAAAAATTTATGCAGATTGCGTTTTGGGGCTTTGCTTGGGGGGCTTCTACCATAACCACATTTTCACGAATTTCAGAAAAAGGGGTTTATAAAGCGAATATGTTTGATCAACTACTTGTTTTCTTTAATATCGCTTTTTTAGTATTACTTGTTGGTTTTTATTTAGGCTTTCAGTTTGGGCGTAAAGAAAAATGATTTCATCCATTTTCGGAGTAGTTATCTTTGCACCTCAAAATTTCAGGCTATGTTTAATAAACGAGTGAAGATAAAAGAACTTCTTAGTTGGGAACCTAAAGAACAGGATGTAACAGTTATGGGCTGGGTACGCACTTTCCGTAACAACCAGTTTGTGGCGTTAAACGACGGCAGTACCAATAATAATCTTCAGGTTGTGCTTGAGCTTGGAAAGTTTGATGAGGAACTATTAAAACGAATTACCACGTCAGCTTCGCTCAAGGTTAGTGGCGTTCTTATTCCTTCACTTGGTAAAGGACAAAAAGTTGAGCTGAGGGCAACTTCACTTGAAATACTTGGCGACAGTGATGCAGAAAAATATCCTTTGCAGCCTAAAAAGCATAGCCTCGAGTTTTTACGTGAAATAGCACACTTGCGCTTTCGCACCAATACTTTTGGAGCGGTATTCCGTGTTCGTCATTCACTTGCCTTTGCAATACATCAATTTTTCAACGCAAAGGGATTTGTTTATCTACATACGCCTATTATAACGGCAAGCGATGCAGAAGGAGCTGGCGAAATGTTTCGTGTAACAACGCTTTCAATGGAAAATCCTCCCAGAAACGAAGAGGATCACAGCATCAATTATAAAGAAGATTTTTTTGGCCGATCTTCCAACTTAACAGTGAGTGGTCAGCTTGAGGGTGAGTTAGGCGCAACTGCATTTGGTGAAATTTATACGTTTGGTCCCACTTTTCGTGCAGAGAATTCAAATACGGCACGACATCTTGCAGAGTTCTGGATGATAGAGCCCGAAATGGCTTTCTGTGATCTGGAAGATAATATGAACCTGGCCGAAGAATTTATAAAATACATCATCCGCTATGCAATGGAGAATAACAGGGAAGATCTGGAGTTTCTTGCACAGCGCCTTGTTGATGAAGAAAAACAACTGCCCCAGGATAAGCGTAGCGAAATGGGCTTAATTGAAAAGCTTGAGTTTGTGCTTAATAATAATTTTGAAAGGATTACTTATTCTGAAGCCATTGATATTCTTTTGCAATCTCCTGCTTATAAAAAGAAAAAATTTCAGTACGATGTGAAATGGGGAATTGACATGCAGAGTGAGCATGAACGCTATCTTGTAGAAAAGCATTTTAAAAAACCGGTTATTGTTACCAACTATCCTAAGGATATAAAAGCCTTTTATATGCGCCAGAATGAAGATGGAAAAACCGTTGCCGCTATGGATATTCTTGCGCCCGGAATTGGAGAAATTGTAGGTGGTTCACAAAGAGAAGAGCGGATTGAAAAATTGGAACAACGAATGACGGAGATGCATGTACCCGCTGATGAACTTTGGTGGTATCTTGATACACGCCGTTTTGGCTCGGTGCCTCACGCCGGTTTTGGCCTTGGTTTTGAACGGATGGTTCAATTTGTAACCGGGATGGGAAACATCAGGGATGTGATTGCTTTTCCCCGTACGCCAAAGAACTGCGAGTTTTAAACAACAAGCAGCGGTTGCAGGCGTTTTATTATCTGACCAAACAAAAAAACATGCAAAAATCCACGTTTGTTTTTCTTGCGTTGTTACTGATGCTTACTTCCGTTGATTGTAAAAAAAATAGTGGAGGAGGTTCTCCTGTTACTGCAGATACTTACCAGCCGACAACAACAGGCAGCGAATGGAATTATACAACAACAGGGTCTGGAGCAGGAACTTTTAAATTAACAGCAACGGCAACTGACACTGTTATAAATTCACATACATACAGGATTTGTACAAACAATAATGGTCAGAATATATATTACAATAAGTCGGGAAATGAGTATTACAGGTATGGACGATTTGCAGAATTAAATAATGAATCGCTTGAATTGTTGTACCTGAAAGATAACTTATCTGTAGGCCAGTCGTGGACAGAAACAAAAACAGTTAATGCAACTGTTACCGGCTACGGTACAATTCCTGTAACAGCGGTCTTTGTTTTTACGGTTGCTGAAAAGGAAATTACACATGTGGTTGGTTCGTTAACATTTTCAAACGTAATCAAGGTAACCGCTGTGCCTTCGTTTAGTGCATACCTAGCATCTATTCCTGTTGCTTCTTCAACGTTAGAATATTATTATGCAAAAAACATTGGACTTGTACATAGTATTACAGCACTGAATATTCCTGCTGCTTCGGTTAATTTCAGTTCAGAAACAAAACTTACTTCTTATAGCATAAAGTAGTTAGTCTTGTTTTTCAGCCTCTTCAATTGTTTTCTCTCTTATCAGTTCTGTCAGTAATTGCTCCAATTTACGGATACGGGAATAGAGTTTCAATACAACAAACACAAAGAGAACAATACAGAGATAAAAAACCAGATCGGCACCCCTGCCTACTCCTAACTTGTGGGCAACAATATTCGACCAGTCCGGAAAAAGAATAAAAACAGTGGCTGTTGCGAAGAAAACGAGCAGTAATAAAACATCGGCAACCCGATTTCGGAATCGTACATAGAAATACAGTGCCGTAAATAGCAAGCCGCTTAATAATATAAATTGAATTGGTGTCACTCGAAAAATTTATGTAAAATTAAATCATATAAAATTCTGATGCTTTGCCAGATTGTTTGCCCTTTCTTTTTTGAATATTCTGTATAAATAATCTGTACGGGTATTTCTTTGTACTTCAAGTTTTTTTTCTTTACCCAGAAAAGAATTTCTGAAGCATGTGCCATTCGGTTTTCTTTGATTGTAAGTGTTTTTGCGGCATCAATTGTTAATGCACGCAGCCCGTTGTGGGCATCTGTTAACAGAATACCTGTAAAAAGAAAATTTATATAACGTGCAATGTTGAGAACTATTTTTTTTGCAAATGGGATCTTGTTTTTTGATTCGCCCAGAAATCGGGAGCCAAAAACTATGTCAGCCTTGCGAGAAATTAATGGTTCGATTAGTAGTGGAATATCTTTTGCAGAGTGCTGCCCGTCTGCATCAAAATGTACTATAATATCTGCGCCCTGCATCAACGAAAATTTTGTTCCGGTTTGCAATGAAGCGCCCTGGCCAAGATTTATTCTGTGTCGCAAAAAATCAACTTCAAGGTTTTCAAGATATTTTTTTTGGTTTTCTGTTGAGCCATCATCGACTATTACAATCCTGTAGCCTTCGTGAAATAAAGAAAGAACCGTTTCACGCAGAACGTTATTCTCATTAAAAACCGGGATAACAATAAAAATCCTTGATTTCTGCATTCAGAATTAGTTTGTCAATTTGTTTTTGAAGGGTTAACCGTAAGTATGTAAATTCTGCTTTTTGTACCAAAAAAAACCAAATCTGCTTTTGTTTCTTTTATAAAAGCGCTGTCTTTTTTATCGGTTTTTTCTTTAGTAATATATGCCAACAGTACAGGGTTGCTGGTTTGAAGTGTTTTTAATTTCAATAAAACGGTTTTGTCAATTATTGAGTAGTTTTTATAAATAGGAAGGTATAAAAAATCTTTATTACCTGCTCCAACTACGGGTAAGCCTGTGCTGTCAATAAGCTGTTGAATTTTGTATGTGATAAGTAATCTTTCATTGTCCCATAGTTGCTTGGTTTCAGGCAAATTTCCTGTATATGTATTATAAAGAAATTTTGTCCAGAGAGAGTAGTTAAATGTGAGAATCAGCAGTAGTATAACGGACCGGAACCTGAAAATATCAGTTCTTTCTTCTGTTATTTTTGCAAGTAACAGAAGCACAGATAGTGTAATTGGAAGAAAATATCTTGCTTCGCTGATATAAGTAAAAGAAAACCAGCTTTCGCCCTGAGCGTGAAATCTGACAGATAAAATCAGAAGAAGAGTAAAAGCAGTAGTTGATGAAATAAATAAAAGCATTTCAACCAACCCTTTATTGTTTTTCTGAAACCAAGAATCAAAAATTATGTTTTTTATTCTTTGAAAATAGAAGAACAGGAAACCCAGAGTAATCAGCCAGATGAGAATTTTGTAAAGGAGAAAATACGTTATATCTAAGTTTGTTAAATGGTTTTCCAAATATGTTACAGGAAAAAAGCCTTTAAGTATGAAAGCATAGATTTTGAAAATATTCTCTGGAAAAAAACCCCTGATGTCATCTGCTATATAAACAGCACCGCCAGAGTTTAAAAAACTAATGGATATCTGAAGTGCGATAAGAAAGAAAACCAAAAGAAGCGAATACAGCCCGTTTTTAATGAGTTTTTTTTCTTTTGTTATAACAGCTTTGGTTAGCAGAATGGCCGGGAAGATAAAAATCAGCGGATAGTATTGATATCGAAAAGCCGCTGGTAAGAAAAAAACAAGTGAAAAGAGAAGGCTTTTCCAGAAAGAAAAAACTGAAGCCGTAAGCAATTGATAACAGCAGTAGATGCTTAATAAATAAAATACAGAACTATACAAATCAGAAATGCCAAGCCCGAAAAAAGGATCCGGATTTACCGCCAATATAAGCCAAAGAATAATGCTTGTTTTTTTTTTCAAGCCAAGTATTCTTACAATCAACCGAAGAGTCACAAATAGAGCTAAAATTCCAAAAACCATTAAAAGCAAATCAGCGTTTTTTTCTGAATTTGTTATGTATGTAAATAGCGATAAAAGCAGAGCAGTTAGAGGAGGCCACTGTTTCATTAAATGATAACACTGCTCTGACAGATCTGAAGCGTTGCTCGTAAGAAATGTCAACCCATTATGTTGCAGGAAATTCTCTGCTGCAACATGTTGCATATCATGATCGGTTCCGCCAGTAGGATAAACATATACAAAAAATAAGCGGCAGCATACTGCAAAAAGAAAAGCAACAACTTCTTTATTCCCAAAAAATTGCTTTAGTTTTTCTGTATAATATGCTATTGTTATCATTTACTGAGAGTTCCTTTTGTATATTGTTCAAGTCTCTGCTGAACATTTTCTCTGATATTTTTATAGTAAAGATTTATGTCTCCTGGGTGATAGTTTTTTTTCCTGCTCAGCAATATAAAACTGAAGGGAAATCTTGGCCTGTTTGTCCAGAGTACACCATGAGCAATTTTTGCACTGTTTGAATGAATGGTAAGTTTGTTGAATTTAAAGAAAATGGATCCCATGTTTTGTTTTCTTGAAATTGTAATGCTATCCATTTTCCAGCTTAACGGATTAACCACCCAGGAACTGTTGTTTTCATTTTTAACATGTGGGGCTATGTATCCGGTTTTAAATGTACGCCATGTTACAAAGCAACCAGTTGCTGTATCAACAGGACATGGCTTTATTGTTGCAGAATATGTTTTCGGAACTGAAAATCCTATAAGATACGCACAGACTAATTGTTTCTGTAGGGGAGTGTTCTCAAAATATTCTTTCAGCAACCTGATGCAATGAAATGTTCCTTGGCTGTGGGATGCAATGATGATGGGTCTGCCGTGATTGTAATTTTGCAAATAATATTCAAAAGCGGCTTTAATGTCATTATACGCAATATCCAGTGCGGCTCTTGCTCTGCTTGTGTCTTCTGTAAAGAATGAATAAATGTGAGCCTGTCTGTAGCGGGGGGAAAAGATTCGGCAATGCTGGTTAAAAACACTTGCCTGATAGAGGATAGTTGTGTAATCAGTTTTCAAATTTAACTCTGCATCGTTAATGGGTGCATTCCAGAGAATATTTTTTGTTTCCTCTGAAGTAAGAGTGGTAGGGTGAACAAAAAAAACATCTGCAACACTGTCTGTTTGTTCTTTTTGCATGGGTTTTGGTACACTGTCTGACGGATCTTTTTTCCACGGATGTGCTGCCCAGTATTTGAAATCTGAGTAATCTGGAGTTTCTGCTATACCCGAATATTTTTTTTGATATTCAGGCAACAATATTTTATAAGATGGGCTACAGGAATAAAAGGAAGAAGTGAATAGGAAAAAAAGAAGTAATGAATATTTTATATTAATCAAACGAGTATGATTTAAATTTTTGCGCATGCTTTACTAAGGTATTAAATACAAAATTCTTATCATTTTTTTATTGAAGAAAGTTCTTTAGAAATTGATAAATTGCAAATGAAGATTGCCCTGTCTGTGTTTGGATACATGCAAAACAAAAGATTCTGAAATTAATACGTCACATACCATTTTTAAAAGCAGTTTTATTTTATACACTTACTGCATTTGGAGGGCCTCAGGGTCATTTTGGGATGATGATGAAAACCTTCGTTAAAAAGAGGGGTGATGTTACTGAGCAGGAGCTTGTTGATCTCCTTTCTTTTTGTCAACTTTTACCCGGTGCAAGTTCAACACAAACTATTACTTTAATTGGCTATAAGCGTGGCGGGTTTGTGCTTGCGCTTATCACTTTCATTATTTGGATTACACCTGCAAGTCTTTTAATGGGGGGGCTTTCTTTTCTGGTACATTATTTTGACAGAAGGGCTTTGCATACAGATATATTTAAATTTCTTCAGCCAATGGCTGTTGGTTTTTTGGTTTTTGCAACATGGAACTCATACAAAATTGCTATTAACAATACCATCACACGGGTAATTATGATTGTAGCGGCTTTGGCCGTTTTCATTTTTTTTAAACAGCCATGGGTGTTTCCTGTTATTCTGGTGCTTGGGGGTATTGTTACAAACTTCAGCAATAAACGTATTCCTCAAAAAGATGTGCCGAGGAAAAAAATAAAGTGGGGAAACATCTGGGTTTTTGTTATTGTGTTTATCGTTGCGGGATTTTTGAGTGCAACCGCACGGAAGCAAAATTGGGAGAATAGAAGAGCATATAATTTGTTTGAGAATTTTTATCGTTTTGGGAGTTTTGTTTTTGGCGGGGGGCAGGTGCTTGTACCAATGATGTATGAGCAGTTTGTAATAAGGGAAAAGACAAAATACATGTCCGGAGAAGAATTACTAACCGGGGCAGGTGTAGTACAGGGGGTTCCCGGTCCCGTGTTTTCAATGGCTGCGTATGCGGGGGGAATGGCTATGAGAGAACAAGGCAAAGGAATGCAGGCTCTTGGGGTTCTAATCGGTACTGTAGGTATTTTTTTGCCTAGCGCATTGCTTGTGCTTTTCTTTTTTCCAATCTGGAGTAATTTAAAAAAATATGCTGTTGTGTACCGTTCCCTTGAGGGGATCAACGCTGCAGCGGTCGGCTTGCTGATTGCATCTGCTTTTTATCTTACAAAAGACATTTCAATTCTCGAATTAAAAGCAATCAGCTACTTAAATATTGTTGTAATCTTTTTGACAACCATATTATTAAGCACTACAAAAATTCCCCCACCTGTAATTGCGCTTGTGTGTCTTTTACTTGGATGGGTCTTTTAATTTGTAATACCCTGTTTTTTCAATTTCATCACAAACAATATCCGGAACAAGATAACGGATTGACTTACCTTCTTGCGCTAACTCACGTATATGTGTAGCCGAAATTTCCAGTAAAGGAGCCTTTAGGAAAAAGACATTCGGAGGGCTGTCGGCCGGATTCTGAAACCCAGGGCGCTCGTAAACATAGATCGGATAATCTTTAATAATCTTATCTCCGTTTTTCCAATTTGCCATATTTTGCCAACTATCACTACCTACAATAATTGCGTATTCATGCTGCGGGAATTTTTCTTTTAAATAAGTGAGTGTATTTATGGTAAACGACGGCTTGGGCAGCCTGAATTCTATATCACTTGCTTTTAGCCTCGGCGAGTGTTCTATTGCAAGGTTTACTAAATGAAGCCGGTCGTATTCGTTGAGAAGTTGTTTTTGGGTTTTTAATGGGTTTTGTGGCGAAACAATAAGCCAGACCTGAGAAATATCTGTTTCATTCAGGATGTGTTGGGCAATAATCAGGTGGCCGGTATGTATCGGATTAAATGAGCCAAAATATAGTCCAATTTTTGACAAAATATTGAATATCAGTTTTTTATTATTTCCACCCAGATGCTTTCCGCTTCTTCAATGCGTAAACTTAACTGGTAGTCTGCCACCTTAATGCTCATTGGGTCCCCAAGCGGAGCCTTCATTTCCACCAAGATTTCCTCACCCGGTACGCAACCCATTTCCATTAATTTTAAAAGCAGGTCGTCGTTTTCAAAAGAGTGAACGATTGCACATTGTCCTGGCACTAGCTCCGATAATCTTTTTAAGTCCATTTGCAAATGTATTATTTCCCTTTTTGAAACTTTCCCGAATTTTGAGATATGAACAAGGCTAAAAAAGTTAATTTTTTTTACCAGGATGTTTCTTTCCAATTTGCATCGAGGCAACAATTAAAGCTGTTTATTGAGCAGCTTTTCAAAAAGGAAAAGCACATTCTTAAAGAACTTAATGTTATTTTCTGTACCGACGAGGCTTTGTTGAAAATCAATAATGATTTTTTGAAGCATAATTATTATACAGATATTATTACGTTCCCCCTTTCCGAAGCTGGAGAGCCGATAGAGGCTGAGCTTTATATCAGTATTGACAGGATTAAAGAAAATGCCGAACAATTTAGAATTTCTTTTAGAAGAGAGCTTCACAGGGTTGTATTTCATGGGTGCCTGCATCTTGTTGGCTACAATGACAAATCTTCACAACAAATTAAGATCATAAGAGAACGGGAGGACTACTATTTGCGTTCATATTTCGGCAAATGAATTTATATGCGCAGAATCTTATTTGTTACCTCTTTTTTCTCTTTACTTTTTTTATCGTGCTTTTCTCAGGGTGTAGTGACTTTAAGAGATAAAGAGTTTGTTTATAACCCAATTGTTGATAGTACTATTTGGAAAAAACTGAATACATCAACCTTTTTCACGCAACTACAACCGTCTCAAAAAGAGTTTTTTTATTGGGTAAATGTTTTCAGAAAATCCCCCCACAGTTTTTTTAATAAAGAAATAGCAGCCTTTTTGAATCAATATCCTGAGGCTAATACGAGTGAAGCAAAGTCGTTGCAAACCGATCTTTTGTTGCTTAAACCGCTTCCTTTTATAATGCCTGATGAGGGCTTAACTAAAATGAGCAGAAGGCACGCCGATGATCTTGCAAAAAGAGGAGGTTTAATATCACACGTTTCTTCAGATGGAAAAAGTTTTCAGAAAAGATTCAATGAGGCGGGCTTTTATCGTATAGGGGCTGAGAATATCTTTTATGGTTCTCCAAATCCACTTGAGGCATTGATTATTTTATTGATTGACCACGGCGTGCCGGACAAGGGCCATAGGCTCAATCTCATGGATTCTCGTTTTAATAGAATGGGTGTTACCTCCTTACCTATTTCGTCCAGAAAAGTGATTTTGGTTCAGGAGCTTGGCGGGCTGTAATGTTTCACGGGGCACAGTTTCACCGTGAAACTGTGCCCCGTGAAACATATCTTTGCATAAACAAGTTTATGAGTACAAGAAAAAGGTGGACAAAGCAAGGGGAAACAAGAGAATCTCTGCTTCGATTAAGAGAAAGAAGAAAATGGCAGATTGCTCTCAGGCGTTATGTGATTGAAAGAAACAAAAATTCGTCCTATGCTCCTTACTTTGGTTTGGATATAGATAGTTTCCGAAACTGGATCGAAATACAGTTTACAGATGGGCTAATGTGGGAAAGCCATGGGAAAAGCTGGCAGTTTGACCATGTTATTCCGGTTGCATACTTTAATTTTGAGGATGAGGAGGAGCTGAAGTTGTGCTGGAACTTTATCAATATAAGGGTTGAGCCTCTTGAGGAAACAAAAGGAAGGGGAAGTAAGCTCGATCTTCTTGCCTCAAAAGCTTTTTTTGAAGAACTATATAATAAAACCGGCTATTCTGTTTGTCGTCAACTACTCGAAAAACTCCGTCAAATTGAACAAGCAGAAGTTATAAATACGGAAAAACAGCAAAAATTCATCGTGGGTAACAAACCCTATCTCGAAATGCTCTCCAATTATTCAAATTTTGAGTACGAGCTGCTAAACAGCGGTCGTAACAGGGATGAGGTTCTTAAAGAAATCGAATTCTTTAAAAGCTACAATCAGTAAGTTCATTGAAATAACTTTGCACAACTATGTTTCCAGAATACGATGTTATTGTTGCCGGTGCAGGCCACGCCGGTTGTGAAGCTGCTGCCGCTGCCGCCAACAGGGGCAGCAAGGTGTTACTCATTACCATGAATATGCAAACCATTGCTCAAATGAGCTGTAATCCTGCTATGGGTGGAATTGCTAAAGGACAGATTGTTCGGGAAATTGATGCGCTGGGCGGTTACAGCGGTATCGTGAGCGACAAAAGTATGATTCAGTTCAGAATGCTCAACAGGTCCAAGGGGCCTGCAATGTGGAGCCCAAGAACACAAAATGACCGTATGTTGTTTTCTGCAACTTGGAGGGAAATGTTGGAAAACACCCCTAATGTTGATTTTTACCAGGACATGGTGAAGGCTCTTTTGGTAAAAAATGGCCGTTGTTATGGAGTGATCACAAACCTCGGTCATGAGATAAAAGCAAAGGCTGTGGTTATTACCAGTGGTACATTTCTTAATGGAGTTATTCATATTGGTGAAAAACAACTGGGTGGTGGTCGTATTTCTGAAAAAGCTTCAACAGGCATAACAGAGCAATTGGTTGAACTGGGTTTTGAAAGTGCCCGGCTTAAAACGGGAACCCCACCTCGTATAGATGGCCGAAGCCTTGATTATTCAAAAATGGAAGAGCAGAAAGGAGATGATGAAATAACCGGCTTTTCTTATATGGATATTCCGAAAATTAAGCCGGAAGAGCAAAGAAGTTGTTTTATTACTTACACCAATGAAAAAGTACACCAGATATTAAAAACCGGCTTTGACCGTAGCCCGATGTATCAGGGTCGCATTCAAGGAACCGGGCCAAGATATTGCCCGAGCATTGAAGACAAAATCAATCGATTTGCCGATCGTGACCGCCACCAGTTATTTGTTGAGCCAGAAGGCTGGAATACAGTGGAAATTTATGTTAATGGTTTTTCTACGTCTCTCCCAGAACAGGTTCAGTATGAAGCACTTAAAACCGTTCCCGGTTTTGAAAACTGCCGCATGTTTCGCCCGGGTTATGCTATAGAATACGATTATTTTCCCCCTACACAGCTTGATTATACGCTGGAAACCAAGAAGTTACAAAATCTGTTCTTCGCAGGTCAAATAAATGGAACCACCGGTTATGAAGAAGCGGCCTGCCAGGGACTTATTGCCGGCCTTAATGCTTCTTTAAAAGCAGCAGAACTTGATCCGTTTATTTTGAAAAGGAGCGATGCTTATATTGGTGTACTTATTGACGATCTGATCAGCAAAGGAACAGATGAGCCTTACCGTATGTTTACAAGTCGTGCAGAGTTCCGCACACTGCTGCGTCAGGATAATGCAGACCTGCGATTAACCCAAAAAAGTTTTCGTATTGGCCTTGCTTCGAAGGAAAGATGGGAGAAAACGCACAACAAACTACAGGCTGTGGAGCAACTAAAAAGCCTGTTGGCCGAAACGGTTATCTCTCCTGCTGAAATCAACAATTTTCTTGAACAGAAAAACAGCGCCCCACTTGCACAGAAGCAAAAAGCTCTGCAGTTGTTACTCCGCCCAGGCATTCAGTTGCAGGAGCTTATCAACGCTTCCCCAACATTACAACAACTATCGGCAACGAACAACCGTGAAATACTGGAACAGGTGGAAATACAGGTAAAGTATGATGTGTATATTGAAAAAGAAAAAGACCTGGTTCGTCGTATGAGTCAGCTTGAGGACCTTGAAATTCCTTCTTCATTTGATTATGATAAAATTTCGTCGCTAAGTACAGAAGCATTACAGAAGTTTAAAAAAATAAAACCACGTACACTCGGGCAGGCATCCCGCATTTCTGGTGTAAATCCAAGCGATGTACAGATTCTGATGGTTTTTATGGGGAGATAGATAATTGATGGCTTATAACAACAGAAAGGTAATTTTCTGACAATGCTTTTCCCTTAAAATCCCACTGGTATCTTTTGTTTGGATGTTTATAAAGATTAACTACGACAAAATTCGTTTATTACCCATTTTTGTTTCATCATTTCTAATACAGGACATTCAGTTGAATACCAACTGAATTGTTTTATTATCGATTAATTGAATTAATGTATGAAACAAAGCAACCTCTTAACTATTTTTCTCTTTTTGTTTTTTGCCGCACAGGCACAAACATCAAAACAGGGAAAAATAACCTGTAAAATCACCGACAGCGAACAGCAACCCTTATCAAATATTACTGCCGAGCTTATCCGCAGTACAGATAGCGGTTTAGTCAAAACGGCTATTTCAGATCAGTCAGGTATTGTAGAGTTCGAGCAGCTTTCTGCAGGATCGTATCTTGTCCGCACATCTTCGGTAAGCTACCGGGAGTACACATCTTTACCTGTTGTAATCAGTGAGCAGCATCAGGCAGTGGTTGTTAACGGTATTATATTGTCGCCTGTGTCTGTACAGCTAAAAACCATAGAGGTAACTGGCCGTAAACCTTTCATCCAGAAAATGAATGATCGTATTGTGGTGAATGTTGAAAACAGTGTAATCAATGCCGGAAGTTCGGCTTTTGATGTTCTTGAACGTTCACCCGGCATTTTAATTGATGCTAATGATAACCTCAGCATGCGGGGGCGGAATGGTGTTATTATTATGATTGACGGGAAGCCAACACCCATGAGCGGAACAGATCTGGTTAATTACCTTCGCAGCCTGCCAGCAAATGCTATTGAAAGGATTGACCTTATTACTAACCCCTCATCAAAATATGATGCAGCGGGAAATGCCGGGATTATTGATATACGTTTGAAAAAAGATCAGCGTTACGGAACGAATGGTTCTGTAACAGCCGGTTATGGTCAGGGTGTTTATCCTAAAGCAAATACAGGAATTAATTTCAATTACCGGAATAAAAGGGCGAACATTTTTGGCAGTTACAATTACAGTTACCGCAAACAGATGAACCATCTTTTGCTTGATCGTAATTTTTATACTAACGGGCAGTTTTCAGGAAAAGATTTGAAAGACAATTTTGCAACCATTCCATTAAGTTTGAAAGCAATAAGACTGGGTGCTGATTTTTTCCCATCTTCCAAAACCATTCTCGGATTTGTAATAAATACCAATCTTAATTACATACGCCCGAACAGCGGAAACAGTTCTGTTGTTATTGATGATCAGTATCAGCCGGTTTATAATTTTGGTTCTGATACAAAAGCTTACAATCAGAATAAGAATACTACTCTCAACATCAATTTCAAACATAGGTTCGACAGCACAGGAAAAGAACTTACGGCTGATGCCGATTATGGATACTTCGGCTCCAGAAACAGCTCTTCTGTTTTTACCAGGTATTACAAATTAAACGGCACTCCTTTACAGCCCGATTATCAACTTGATTCGTATCAGAAAGGGCTATTAAGCATTATTTCTTTAAAAGCTGACTATGTTCATCCTATGGCAAAAAATTCAAAGCTGGAAACCGGTTTTAAAACCAGTAATGTACACACCAATAATGATGCACATTTTTATGACATGAGCGATGGAACACCAAAGGACGATGTAAATAAAACAAACCAGTTTTTTTACGATGAGAATATCAATGCAGCTTATATAAACTGGAAAAAAGAGCATAAAAAATTTGATGTGCAGATAGGGCTACGTACCGAGAATACAAATGTAAAAACGAAACAGGTGAAAGGAAATATTAACTGGGATAGTTCATACACTCAACTTTTCCCAAGTGCATTTTTCAATTACAAAATCAAAGAAGATCAGGTGCTTGGGCTGTCGGTAAGCCGACGCATCGACCGGCCCGGTTATTCACAGCTCAATCCTTTTCTTTTCCTGATTGATGTAACAACATATTCTACAGGAAACCCTGCTCTTCTTCCACAGTTCACATGGAGCTACGAATTTAGCTATACGGTTAAAAGTATTAATTTAACCTTCGGCTACAGTCATACAAAAAATGTTCAGAATATTGTTATTACACGGTTTAAAGATGTGTTCCCGACTATCCCGTCAGATGATAATGTAACAGTACAAATACCAGTAAATCTTCAATCGTCCGATTATCTTGGATTAACAGCCGCAATACCTGTTAAGGTAAAAAAATGGTGGAACATGATTAACAACGTCAATGTTTTTTATAACCAGTTTAATGGCAATCTTTCCGGCACCACTCTTAATAAAGGTAAAATGGTTGCTGATCTTAGTACAAACCAAACTTTTACGTTTAAAAAAGGATTTACGGCAGAAGTAAGTGGTAATTACAGCTCAGGCGGACCTTATGGTTTTATGGATTTTAAACCCAGTTGGGGACTTGGGGCGGGCGTGCAGAAATCATTGCTAAAGGGCAAAGGGCAACTGAAAATGAACATCACTGATATTTTCTGGACGAATCTTCCAAGGGCAACAATTACATACAACAACTATATTGAAAAATGGCGGGCTTACCGTGAAACAAGAATTGCTAATATCAGCTTTACCTGGCGTTTCGGAAACAATAAGGTGCAGCAGGCAAGAAGACGAACAACGGCCTCGGAAGAAGAACGTCAGCGTGCTCAGTAACTGTCTTTTTTTCTCATATTTATATCGGGGTGGTTTTCTTGCCGCCCCATTTTGTTTAACGAAAGGAAAAATATATGTGTGTTGACTTTTGGTAAACTTCAATTGAAATTAGCCCTTTGTTTTTGCTCTTTTCAGCAACTGTAAATGAGGTTGCAGATAAGCAATACTTTCTTTTTGCAGGAAACTTCTCAGGTGTTTATGAAAATGACTGTAATCATAATAGCCGTATTGTGTAAATGAAAAACTTTCAGGCGCATTAACAATCTGGCTTACTGCTTTTCTGATACGTAATACCTGAAGCGCCTGTTTGCTTCCTACTCCTGTTGATGTTTCAAAGTATCGCTGTAATGTACGGCTGCTTATATCATAACCGGCCGCAAGCTCTTCAACAGATGAAGTAAAGCCGTTTTTGTCAATGGCATCCTGTAATATTTCTGTTACTACATGTATAGCTTTTAATGAACCTTTATAATGATCGGTAACCTCTTTATAGTATTGCAGAAGCAGTTTCACCCGAAGGTTAAAGTTGTCAGCACTTTTTACCTGTTGTAAAATCAGGGGATCCATAAGGTAGCTTAATGGATACATCCCCTTGTTGTATTCAGAAAAATTTACTTTTTTTTCAAATAATACCGGGCTCACCCTGAACTTAATGCCAAATAATACGTTACCAGGTTGGTGAAACGCTTCAATATGATGAAGCCTTGGTAAAAAACCATCACCCCTTACCCTGCTCCTGTGCCGATCTACCTGCATATCATATACTGTACCAAGATTAATCAGATAAGAATATCCAAGATTAGGAAACAAAACATCGCTGAAACCCCTTGGGTATTTGGTCCATAAATTATCAAACTTTGTTTGCCAGATGAAATCAATGAAAAGTGAAAGAGGCCCGGTTACATAATAACGGGTATAATTTTCTTCAAAATGATTGCTATGAACAAATTCAACATGTTGCACAATGGAAAGATAAAAAACTTAATAAAATATCACATAGTGATATATAGATAATGCAAATTAAAATCAGGGAGAAAAAAATTGAAGTAATGAATGATAGAAAGAGTTGATTAGAAACAGAAATAATAAAAGAACTTTTTTTACACAAAAAAACCGGAGACACAGCTCCGGCACTTTGGTGATAAGGTTTGCAGATGTTTGAATCCGGTACAATTCCTATCTGCAGATTAACGTATTTAAAAAAATAAAATACTTTGCTCTGGTATATTATATTCCAGAAAAAAAATCTGTCATAAAAATAAAAAAGCAGTAACTAAATCGAAAATGCTTATGTAACAATTTCCCGTAAGTGATGGTTAAACATAGTTTGTACTACAGGTTTTGCTGTACTTAGTACCTGCTATATTATAACCATAAAAACAAAATAACCTGCTCTTTCGGATTGTTTGGTTTATTGAGGGACAGTTTGAAGGGTTCCTAAAAATATCTGTGCATCTCTAAGAATGATAGCGGGCTTACAGAGATCCTTAGAAACTTTTTTGTCAAAGCTTATTTGCCCGGTATTGAATAAACACTGTTTGAAATTGGAGCAAAACTCATTTTTGTAGCTTTATAAATAAAAGTGGACTTGTTATTTACATATTCATATTGAAGTACCATTCCGTTTATAAGCGAAAACAACGGCTCTACATATCCCAGTTCCGGAATGCTTATTTCTGGAGTGTAGTAACAGATTATAATTTTCCCGTCCTGCAAAGTTACAACCGCTTTATTGCAAGAGTAATCAAGAATTTTAATACTATCCTGAAAATATTCAACATGGGCTTCTTTATATTTTTTATTCATTTCCTGCCAGCGCTCCTTTGTTATGGAATTCGAATAATTCTTTTTACCCGATTCTTTAACTATATAAATATGAGTTGTTTCGTTTGTGGTTTGATTATAATAGTAAAACACACTCTGTATGCGCATCAGTGCAACAAATCTGCTTCTTATTTTTCCGGGCTGAAAATAAATGGTTTTAATTGCCCCGTTGTAGCTTTCTGCAATACCGTTTTTAATGTTTGAATTTATTTTCAGTGTATATGAAATAGTGATTTGTTTGTGTGAAACATCGTTTTTACGCAAAACCAGGCTGTCTTCCTGTGCATACACAGTTGTAATAAAAAAAAAGAAAACAGCAAAACAATAAACTACTCTGTATCTGTAATTTTTTTTCATACTCTTATCTGTAAACAGTTTCTGAAAGATCAATAATATCAAGAGGGTTGTACTTTATCCGCTTGTCAAACAGGTGTTCATCCTGCCTTCGCCATTTTGCAATTTTTGCTTTGGCCTTCTTTGCTTTTCTTGTCATGCGGCCATTATTCTTTACCTGGTATATGTCCGAAATAACAGAATATACATACGGCGAAATGTTGATGTTTCCATAATCGCTCACAGTAATTTCCTGAAAGTTCTTTGTTGCGGAGAAAAAACGTTTCCCGGTAGAATAATTATATCCTGCAAAACTGAACAACAGGTCATTATATGATATTTGCATTTTTTCCCCATTGCAAAAAACGGGAACCACGTCAGTAAATTTGTTGCTCGTAATTTGTTTTGTTTCTTTTTTAGAAGAGTTTGTAAGTGTAATGCTTTTTTCAATATACTTTATAGAATCATGTTTATACTCTTTTTCATGTATTTCGGTTTTGCTTTTTGTTATAGTGTTGAAATGCTCTTGTCCGGGGAATAAAAACTTAAGAAACAATCCCGCAAAAACAACTCCAACTGAAGCTGCGGCAACAAGAAGTACTTTTTTGAAAACAGGAGTAATCAGCTTTGCTTTCGTGCCCGTGCTTTCTTTTTCAATGGTATCTGAAACCTGTTTATAAAGCGCTTCTGCGGGCTCAATAACAGCATCTTTTACTTTTGACACCTTGCGTTTTAGCTCATACTCCCTGATTTCTTTTTCTATAAATAAAAAAGAGTTGTCAGGAGGATTTATTTGAACATCTTTAACCTGCTTTATTTTATTTTTTATATCATCTTCAAACAACTTATTGCTGAGTATATCCCACAACTCACCAGGAGCTTTTATTTCAAACTCTTTCAGTTGGTTGAAAATATGATCAGTTTTGTTGTTCATCTTCAAGTAAGTTCTTTAGAAAAAGTTTAGCTCTGTGATATTGTGATTTACTTCCGCCTTCAGAAATATTCAGCATCTTGCCAATTTCTTTATGTGTGTACCCTTCAATTAAGTAAAGGTTAAAAACAGTACGTTGGCCTTCGGGCAGTTGTTGTATTTTTTTTATAATATCCAGCATATCCAGCTTCTCAATACCGTTTATTTCAACTGCCTCTGCTTCCACCTCTTCTACAACAACATGGTTTTTTTGATTTTTCTTAAGATAATCTAAGCAGGTGTTTACGAAAATCCTTCGGGCCCACCCTTCAAAAGAACCTTCATGCCTGAAATTTTTCAGATTTTTGTATAAACGCATAAATCCTTCCTGAAAACCGTCATTAGCAATCTCCGGGTCTTTAAGATACCTGATGCACAAACTGTACATCTTACCCGATATACTGTCATATAATTGTTTAAACGCTTTGCTGTCGCCATCAGCGCTTGCCTTTATTAAGACTTCCGTTTCTGCAGGATTGTCACTAACATTTGCATTTTTATTCATTGCAACCAATTAAAAAAAAGTAAAAACAGTGAAACTATTTATAGACGTTTAAAGTCTATATACTGAAACTGAAGTGTTAACAAAAAATGAAACTGTAAATTCTATTGTAGTGTACAAAAATAATCAAACCTATTGTATTTAAACAGAAAATATCACCCTCTGTACAATTAAAATGGCGTTTTTTATGCTGTTTGTTCTGAATTTTCTCTTTGTACAGACGAATCCTTTATAGTTCCGTTCGCCTTGAGACACGCTCAGTTACCTTTTGTAACTGAGAGGGGTTTTGTTTGTGTAAAAATTAAAACAACAACATATAACAGCCGCATTCTTGAACAATACTGATATATAAACGGGTTGGGTTAGCACAGCAACAAATTGAGGTTAAAAGTAGTTACAAGAACACTCTTCTGGTTGCAAACTGGCTATAACATTAAAATACGAAAAAGGTAATGGTCTTAATTATATTCAAACCAAGTAACCGATATCATCTTTGTTGAAGGTTTAAATGGAAGTAAAAACACCTTTACACTTCTTTCTATGATGGGTTCTGTTTTAAAAACGGGCGAATCTTGCGGAGGGTTTCTTTCGGTGACCGCCTCCGCTCTTCCTTCAGGTACTTATATACTGCACATAAGCGAAAGCGACGGTAAGGTTACAAATTACAGGATGGTGAAGAAGTAGAAAATGAAGGGTAACATAGCCGGGATGTTTATCCCGGCTTTTTATTATCTGGAAAAAAATTTGTGTTCAGACATGTTTACCAGCTTATGATAACAACAAATGCAGAAGTGCCATATCCTATTGCCATGATTTTATTTGTACTCACCCGTGCAATACACTTGAACGAATATGCCTGCGATGGCTGAAATGTTTTTTTCTCGTTTGTTTTCCATAAATCATTTGTAATAAAAAAATCGCCGTAAGGCCAAAACCCGCCTTCATAATGTTGCCCTGCAGCCACACACTTCTTTTCGTCAATGAACAAAAGTTTTGTTGCGCCGGAAGGAAGAGTAATTAATTGTGAAGGATCAGAAATGTTTAACAATCCTGAATAGGCGTTGAAAAAAACGTTATTGTTTGCGAAGTAAATATCGGTTAGTGTTAAATCGGGGTTTAACGTTGTTAATTGCCATGTGATGCCGGCATCAGTTGTTGTTAAATAAACACCTTTGTTGCAGGTTACAAAACCTTTGGTTGATGATTGGAAATTTATATTATTGAAATTGTACTGGCTGTTTGCCAGAACATTGTTCCATGTATTACCACCATCGGTTGTTTTAATAAACAGACCGGGACCTGTAACAAAGCCAATGGCCGGGTTCAAGAAAAACAAATCATTTGGAACCCCCGCTTGTACTGGATTGAATTCCTTTTTTGTCCAAGTGTTACCAGCGTCGGTGGTTTTATATAAATATCCTCCATTACTGTCGCCGGCAATAACATAACCATTCTGAGAATCGGTGAACTGAATTTTTGTTAACAGCATGTCGTTACCGAGGTTTGCTATTGTTTGCCATGTTTTTCCTTCATCAGTTGTTTTAATAATTAAACCATGGTTTGATACAGCATATCCTACGGTGTTGTTTATAAACGTTAAAGACATGAATTGATCATTCGGAAGTGTGGTTGTTAAAACCGCCAGATTTGATATTAATAATGGATTGTTTTTATCGGTATCTTTTTTTTTACAGGAAACCTGTAAACCAATAATACTTATCAAAAAAAGAATTAAAAGTAATTTTCTTTGTTTCATAAATAGGAAAATTTTTACTTAAAATGGACTCTGCTGCTTTTTAAAATATGTTTCTTTATAAACAAACGCAACAGGCTGACAAATGAAAAACGAATAACGTTGCTTCATAAAAAGCGTTCTTTTAACGATCCCGCTCTTTTTATTATGGCACACACGTTTAATTTTTTTCAAGACTTCAGAATGCTGCGTATGGTTAATTAAAATTCAATTTTATAACTGATGTTGGGAATTGCAACGTTTGCATTGTATTCTTCTACTTTATTACTCAGCAGATTGTATTTATACCCTTTAAAATCGGGCTGGTTGGTAACATTCAATAATTTAATTGCAAATTCATGAGCCAGTTTTTTGCGGTTGATTCTGTAAGAAGCGGTGAAGTGCATATTTAAAGAACCGGGCGCTTGCAGACTAAACGCCCTTGTTTCGTCATAAACAACCTCTTTGTCAGCAATAGACGCTGCTGTATTTACAGGAGAATAATGGTATCCTCCCTGATATGTAAACCGTGCATTTATGCTAAGAAGGTTCTGCCTGCTGTGTCCCATTTTCCATTCCTTTCCGCCCAACACATTCAAGGCATAGCTGCGGTTAAATCGGGTGCTGCGCCAAATTCCGTCTCCACCTTTGTATTTGCTGTTGAATAAAGAACCCGTAATCAAATAATAATATCCCTTAGCAATATATTTTTCTAATGTAATTTCTATACCATAGTTTTTTCCTTTTCCTTCGTTTTGAAGTTTATATCCAAAAAACCAGTCGCCCTGCAGATTGAGAAACGAAAACGAACTGTCAGAAATAACCGGAGCAGAGAATATAGCCTGAAAATAGGGTTCAATTTTAAGATGCAGCAAATTGCTAATACTCCAGTCATAACTGAGAACAAAGTGGTGTGATTTAGTAAAGTCCAGGTTTTTGTTTGTTGCTTTTTTTCCAGTAACAATGTCATTGTTCAGATAGTAGTTTAGCTTTTCAATTCTACTGTGCAAACCATACGCCAGGCCAATGGATTTTCCCGACCCAATGTTTTGCCTGAACCCAATACGGGGTTCAACTGTATAATGTTTATTAAGCAGAAAATACTGTGTATTTATACCGGCGTTCATAATCAATTTGCCGGTAAGGTTAAACGAACTGCTGGTATATGCTGAAAGAAGAACGCTGGTGCCGTTTTCGTTCACAATTTCAGTTGGTGTATTACCCAAAACCAATGCTTTGTTCAATGAAAGGTCATACAGCATTCCGGTGGCAACAATGCCCGTTTTATTTGTATGCCTTGCGCCAAATTTTTTATTAATGAAAGAAGATAATGTAATATTCCGCTCATTAAACACACCACGGTACAACGGTTTAAACTGAATGGCAGCGTTCAGTTTGTCAACGTCCCAGTTTGTTTTGCTGCTTGTAAATGCAACTGTTGTTTTAACAAAAGTATTCTGATGAATGAATTGTTTGTGCGATAAACCAACAACCCCTGTATTTAGTTTTATATCATTCTTTTCATTGTCATTTTCAAATTCCCATTTTGATGGATCGGTCTTAGCGGTTGAACCGGCTCCGTCAATAAACCCGATTCCCCAAAGCGTAAAGGTGCCGGATTTTTTTGTGGGAAAATTCAGCTTAAAAGACAAATCCTGATACTTGATTGTGTTTCCATTTTCGGGAAGCAGCGGCGCTACTAAAGCCAAAGTGGAATAACGGTAATTGAACAGGTAAGAAGATTTGCCTCCCTTTTTGAAAGGACCTTCTGAGGACGCATCAATTCCTAATACTCCAACCTGAAAAGTATGTTCACGCCTTTGGTTGTTTCCTTTTCGCATCGACATGTCAAATACGCCGGACAGTGCGTTGCCATACTCTGCCGGAAAAGCACCGGTCATAAAATCGGAGTTGGCCAGAACCTGGCTGCTCATGGCAGTAAGGATGCCACTGCCCACAGTTTCCAGATCGCCGAAATGATTTGGATTGGGAATTTCAATGCCTTCCATTTTCCATTGCAGATACTTGGGGGCATTTCCTCGAACAATAATTCCGTTTTGATCAATATTGCCGGTCACTCCTGCAAAAGTTGCGGCTAATCTTGCAGGATCATCAAAACCACCTGCGTACCTTTTGGCTTCCTCGACACTGAGCATCCGTGCACTTACTGTTGCCATTGTATTAATGGGTTGCTCTTTGCTTATTATGGGCTTTATAACAATTTCATGAAGTGATGCCGCATTTTCTTTCAGTGCAATATCTAAAACAGTTTGCTTGGCCGAAATGATTATTACCTCCACAATTATTGACGTTTCGTAACCAACACAACTCACTTGTATATTGTATCTGCCAACCGGAACATCCGGTATTGAAAAATTACCCAGCGAATCAGTAGCTGAACCTTTTACCGGACTTGTATTAAGTATGGTAATTGTGGCAAACGGAACAGGCGTATTTGAAATGCTGTTAAATACGCTACCTCTCATTGTTTGTGTGCTTTGTGCTGATAGTTGTGTTGTTGATAATAAAAGACTAAAAATTAAAAAAAACCTGACCATATTGTATTTGAGTTTAAAAATTAAAAGTATAATCAGCCTTAACGCAACACAATACTGATCTTTCATTAACTGCTACGATAATGAGTAATGGATACAATTCTTTTTGAGCTTAAAACTTTACCGTAATTGATACACATAAGGGACGTCCCGGTATAGAAACAGAAGTAGTGGTGAAGCGGAAATAAAAAAATACAAAAAAGGCGAACAGGAAAACTGTTCGCCTTGCTTTTACGTGAAATTTTATTAGTGGTTTTTCTTTTTCAGTTCTGTAGCTAGTCTGATCGAGTGCTTTAATGAATTAATATTATTCCAGTCGCTGTGTGATATGATGATAAACTTTGGATCAGGACATTTCTTTTGTACTTTTTTTAAAGTTGAAACGTATTCTGTGGCATTTGCATCGCCCATGTAACCCAAATCTTCTGCATCGGCTCCTTTTATCAAACAACCGCCATAAAGAATTTTTTCTTTTTTAAACCAGATAATGATATTGTCTTTGGTGTGTCCTTCACCGGGATAATAGGTTTCAAAAGAATATTGCCCAATGTTAAACACGGTGTCTTTTGCAATTAAGTATTCAGCTCTTTTTTTATTGTTTATTTTGCATAACTCGTCTGTCAGAGACGTGGTGTAGGTTTTTATTCCCTGTTGCTTGTAATATTCAAGTCCTTCGGTTCTGTCGCTGTGCCAATGTGTTGCTATACACACCGTTGGTTTTTTATTATGTTTTAATTTAATGCTGTCAAGCAATGGCTGAAACTGTGTAGTATCCCAAGGTGTATCAAACAAAACAATACCACTGTTGGTAACAAGGTACATTCCATGTGCGGGGATTAATGTGCCCTCGTATTCATTGTACGTTGTATAAATGTAAAAGTTGCCGGTTAGGTGTGATATTTTAAGTTTGGGTTGTTTTGTTTGTCCAAAAAGATGGAAGATTGTAAAAAACATTGCTGTTAGAAATATACTTCTCCGCATTTATTCTCTGTTCGTTTTATTATTTGAAAGCGTTTTAAAATTACCGCTAATTTGTTTTTTGTTTTGTGTTTTTTTGGAAAATCAGGTCCAAGTGAATAAAAAATCGATTGGCCTGCCCCCGACGGTAGCAAGGCAACCACAAACCGCTCCACCGTTTTCGTTTATTGTGCTATTTAAGAGAAAATTTTTGGCGGCTTGATTCTGATTTTCAAACAGTGCCGGGTTAAAAGAATTTTGTGCAACATCGTTTACCCCCGGCTGATATTTATCAGAAATTGTAAAACCTGGTTTGCAGCTTGCAGATAATTCGCCGGAATATTCGATGTTATATAAACCAATTGTTTTTTGCTCCTGCCTGTTTGCCAACAAAGCAAAAAACAGGTTCGCCTGTTTCTGAATCCATGAGAGACTTCAGCACAAGGCTTAACCTTGATAGATATGTATCGTGATCTTCATTGCCAATCTTTTCTCTATTGATGTAAATGTGCGCAGAATTACTACTTGAAGTGCAGGTGAATTCTTTGCAGGAAAGGCTGAATCCCGTTTCTGAACGGGTTGTTCATGATGGGGTTAATTACAGAAACCCAGTTTTATTTTATATCTGTAAATACTGCCGTTAATCACCTGCTCCAGTTTTAAAACTTCTTTTGTTTTTTTACTGATCCAGAAAGTTTCCTGGTTCCCCTTTTCTTCATGCACAAGTAACCAACAGGCAATTTTCTGATCGTCGTAACCGGTTAATTCAGCCGAACCTTTAACACTGTATGTAACATTCTGAAAACCGGAGGCTGTGCCGGGGTCATAAAAAGGAATGATAAAATTCTTCCCTTTTTCATAGGGAAGCAGGGGGAAGGTTTCAAGGTCAAGATGCCAGTTTAAAAAATATTTGTTCTCGGCCGAGAGATACCCATCCATGATTTTTTTCTCCTGCCTGGCAGTATCAGTTTTGTTCAGCAGTTTACCATTGTATTCAATGGTTTTGTTTAAAAGATCAACCGTAGTTGTGTTTGTTTTTGAAGTAGTACTTCCCTGCATTTTTACCTTCCACCATGTTTTGTGATACAGTGGCTGCATTGTTACGGCATCAGAAATTGAGTTTACAATATGTATAATACTGTCTTTGTCTTCCCACTCCTGTGTTATTTCTATAGCGGCCATTCCTTTGTACTGTGTACGTTTGGTTGTTCGTGTCCAGAACTGAGTGAATGTGCGTACACTGTCTTTATTCATTTTTACATAAACAAGATAGCGGGAAGTTCCTTCTCTCAACGCCTTCATGTTGAGGTTGCTTCCGCTTATGATTATACTGTCAGTTTTTTGAGCAGAAACAGGTGTGGTTTTTAACCCGCAAACTGTTAGGCAGGTAAGAAGAAAGATTTTTGCAATTGTCATGAACCGGGTTTATTAAAATGATTGATGTAAAAAGTAGTTGTGTTTTATTTCAGAATACCATGTTTCAAAATCCGTAAGCAATGGTTGGCACAAGCATTTCACCAGATGAGCCTGCGGTGGCGCTGCTTGTTTTTACTACAGTATTGTCTGAATATATTTTTAGTGTGGCTGTTTGACCGGGAGTGCCCATTGTTGATGCCTGCGCTCCTATGCCAATCGTCATTACACCGGATGGATACTTGATTTCTTTCGACCACGGCAGGCTCACATTATTGATTGTGGTATTGCCGTTTACATTATCGCTATATACTACAGTTAGCTTGCCGGTAAAGTTTCCTGTAATTTCATACTTGACATTGCGTTTTGCAGAAGCCGAATCGTCATTTTTTTTGCACGATTGTAATGCTAAAAGTGTAAAGAAAGCTGAAAGGGTGATACCGAAAAGTTTGCGTTTCATTTTTTTGATTTTATGGTATTAATTGTTGTGGAAATTTTTATAAATACGTACATATATAATTTGTTCAAAGCAGGAGTAATAGTAAACAGGCGGTGAAATTGATAAATACGGATGTTTTATATTGAGTTTTAATAAAAGAGAACCGGGTTTAAATGCAAACAATCTGAAACTTGAACAGGCTGCCGGTTATTAAAAGGAATAGCGGCAATTGTTAATTGATTGTTGAGTAGAGCATTTTTTTTCTTTGGCATACCGTTGTAAAAAGAGATGCCTGTAATAGAAAAGAATGAGATTTTAATTGCTGCCCCGGATACTTTTATGCCACGTTTCTGCATAAACAAAAATTCGTTTTAAGTAAACAGCAAAAATATCCGGGAGTAAAACTGTATGCAATACTGATTTATCAGTATGCTTATTCAAGCAAGCCGTATTTAGTGGCAAAAATCACCGCTTCAAAAGAGTTGTTTGCGCCAAGTTTTTCAAGAAAGCGCTGACGGTGAGTGTTAACTGTGTGTACGCTTATCGACAGTTTATCTGAAATTTCTTTACTTAAAAAACCTTGTTTTACTAATTTTAAAATTTCCAGTTCTCTTTTTGTCAGCTCCAGTTCAGGTTTCTGAACTATTTCAAGGGGTATAAAATTGCCGGTGCGGAAATTTAAAATCTGGCATTTAACGGGACCGCCAGCTTCCTGGTTGGGCGAAATATCAACAATGCTCAACATCAGCCATATCTGGCCGGTTTTGTCTAACTCAAGAATTTGGTATTGTTCAATAAGCCTTATGTATTTGTTTTCTGCATTCAGCATACGGTATTCATATATAACCTTATGGTTTAATTTTTCATCGGCCGAAAAAGCATTGAACATTTTCAGAACTGAAATGCCGTTCGATGCTAACTGAAGTTTTTCTTCCGGGTGAATTTTACTGTCGAAAAACTGGTAATTCAGATTTTCATAATCTTCAGGTTTGTATCCTAAAAGCTTTCCGAAATTGGAAGAGAAAAAAACTACCTGCTTTTTGTTTAAATCAAACACATTGATGCCTGAGTTACTTACAGCAGCCAATGCCTGCAGTGATTTTTCATGTTTTGACAGCAGAGAATAATCGATATTCTTTTCCTCGAACTGATATTGTAATAAAAATCTGAAAAATAATTCCTGGATACTGTTTTGTTCTGACATCTGAATACACTTACAGTTATAAAACACAGATCATTAAGCCCGGCAATTTACAAACTTATCGGTTTCGGGAAAAAACAACCGGGAACACTACAGCGACACAGGTTTGTTTTTTAGTGAAACAGTCAGTCAAATTATTTCAATACAAACTGGCTCAAAAACATACTCTACTGTATTCTATAAAAAGTCCCGAAGGACTTTTTACTTAAAAAATAGAGGAGTGTTTTGGGTTCAGTATAAGATTAGCGGCTCTTTTTATTGAATAAAAACTTAAAAATTACTTTTGATCTTTAACTGGGCAGGTTCTTATTCCGAATATTGTGTAAAGCGGGCAAAAGCTGATTAAACTTGTAAGAAGAAAAACAGCTCCCAGAATTACTAAAACAAGCCCTAACGTACCTTCAACTGTTTTACTAAAATACAGATAAGCAAAAACTGCTGCTAAAAGGATTCTGATAATACGATCTGTAGTACCCATGTTCTTTTTCATAAAAAATTTTTTTTAATTGGTAATGAATTGAATAATTAATACAAGTCCGGTTACAATTGCAATACATAAAATACAAACCAGAATGAAAAGAAGTACTTTATTCATACAAATGTACCGGGATTGAGCTGTAAAACTAATCCGGCCGATTGGGCAAACAGGTGACCGGAATCACCTGTTTAATAAACTTCTATACCGTCGCTGAGTTGTTTTACTTTACCTTCCTGTTCAAGCCGTTTAATTACCCGGGTAATTACTTCACGGGCAGTGCCAAGTTCGGCGGCAATTTGTTTGTGTTTTAACTGCAGCACTTTTTCGCCCTTGAGTTTACTTTTTTCCAACAGGTAATTATACAGCCGTTGATCCATACGGTTAAACAGAAGCGAATTAATGGTGTCGAGCAATTCGGAATATCGCTGATTGTATTGCTGGTAAAACAATTCGTTGATCTGCGGATAATGTTTAATCCATGTGTTCATTTTTTCAACCGGCAGCAACAACAAAGTTGAATCTTCTTCTGTAATTGCAAAAATACGGCTGGGCGAATTGTTGAGACCGGCTGAAAAAGTCATTACACAACTCTGGTTGGATTCTATATAATACAAGAGCAATTCTTTTTCTTCAAAAGGAGCAAAAACTTTCACCAGCCCTTTCAAAACAATGGGGACAAGTTTGATGTATTGCCCTTCTTTTAAAATTTCTGTTCCTTCATCAAAGTCCATAATTATTCCATGTTCAGCAATTTCCTGCAGCAGTTCGCCGCTGAAACGCTGGCGCACAGGTTCAAGTTCTGAAAGAGTTAAAGGCATATGTTGTAATTTAAGCAAATCGCTGATGAAGTTCTTAATTCTTCAGTTGTTTTTCCATGTAAACAACTCCGGGCAGTGGATTTTCATAATAAGCAGTTGTTTCAGTAAAACCATATTGTTTATATAAATGTATTGCTGGCTGTAGTTTTTGCAATGTATCAAGCTTCATAACTCTATAATCAAGCGCAACAGCATCTTTCAGCAATTGTTCCACCATTATTTTTCCGATTTTATGTTTACGGAAAGCGGGACGAACAAAAAGCCGTTTCATTTCGCACTCATCATTGTTTTGCAATGGATACAATGCAATACATCCGGTAACGGCATCATTCCTTTTGGCAATATATAAAATGCCACGGGGCGGTCCGTATTTTTTTAATGGATCCTTCAGTTCTGCTTCAAAACTCTGGAAGCATAAATTTTCATCCAGTTCTTTTACATATTCACGAAAAAGTGTTCGGGCTTCGTTCAGCATTGCTCCTTCTTCCTTTACACAAAACAATGTTGTCATTATGTGAAATTGAAGAAAAAACTGAAAATAAAAAACTCCGGATAATGCCGGAGTTGTGATACCCCTTTTTTATACTGTTTTATTGAACAGTTTTTTTTATTGCCCATGCCTTTTCCCAAAGTTGCAGGTATTGTTCTGTTGCAAGAAAAAGCGGACGAAGCTGATAGGGTTGCAACCCAAGATTTTTCATATCCTGAATCATATCGGGAAACATTCCATATTGTGCAAGTCCGTCTATGTTATAATCAAAGTCTCTGCCGCCTGCAAAAGCAAAACTTCTTCGTAATGGTTCATTCGGGCCGTTTTCAAACTGCATCCATAAATCATACACAGATTTAATAACATAAAACAATTCCATTGTGCGTTGTGTTTTCATTTCTGCCGGCAAACTGTTTATTCCGTTTACAACCAGAAATGCAGCTTTACGTTCGGGCATACAATTGTTCAGGTTTTCATCTCTTACAATAAAACCCGGACAATTTAGCCAGTTGAGATAATCGCCTTCGGGTTTTGTAACCAGACCTTCTGCAATGTTCCTGATCTTTTCCTGTTGTATCCCTGTTCGTTCAACGCTTAGTCCACCCCCAGGTTGCCATGCTGCTGCCGGAAGCTTACCTCCTTTTGCAATAGCAATTGCCTCCCACACATCACGCTCTTCCTGTGTTAAAAAATCAGCAGGAGGAAAACGATGATAATGCCAAGTGTTAATACCAACATCATACTTAACTCCTTTTTGCTGGGCAAAAGCAAATTGTCGTCTTACGGTTTCGTAATCTTTTGTTCCGGTTTTGTGATTGAGAATTTTATCGCCTTGAAGAAAATAAGCAGATTCTGTACCAAAGCGAGGAGAAACCTGCGGTGCAAAACCATTGAAATCGGAGCCGAAAGCAATGCCTTTTTCAAAATTTGTTTTTTGCCCTGTAAACCAATATGCCTGAATAAATGATGAAGTGCCTCCGGCAGAGGTGTTTGGTACCGGACAACCTTCGGCATTGCGAATATTGTTCTGTTGTGTCATCAAGCCAAACATGCCGCCCGAATTGTTGATGTCGTTCACTCGTGAATTGAAAATGGTAAACTCTGTTTTTAAACGTGCTTCTTTATCGCCGCCGTCTGTTTCATCAGCGTCTCTTCTCAATTCACGAAAATTGGCATGGCCTGCAACCATTGGATAATGATATTGGTTCATCATATTCACCACTTCATTCTGAGATAAGTCGCTCATGTGGTCTATATCAATCACCATCCCGTGTTTCATGAGTGTTCTGATGTAATTTCTTCCCTTGTTTCTTAATCCTTCGCTGTTTTTGTGTGAGGTGTACCGATTGTACCCATAAGAATCAGGAACATTGTTGAGATAAAAAAACGGAATGGTGCCAAATCCTGCAATAGGAATTAACCTCATATTCTGGCGCATAAAACCAGTTGAGAGTTTTACAGATGTTTTTGTTTCATCGTTTGAATTTCCTTCCCGCACTTTGAACGCAACAATTGGATCATCAGGGCCCTGCCTGTTCACCAGGTCGTTGTAGGAATTTAAAGCCGAATTAAAAACAGCGGCTCCTCCCAGTTGATTATTGATATTGTGGATGGGAAATACATGCCGTATGCCCAGTGCTTCAATCCAATTGATTTCTTCATCAACAGAAGAAAAATAACTGCCAACTTCTGCATGTTCAAGGCCAATTATAATAGCCATTTTATTTTGAAGAATAATTTCTCTTGCCTGTTGGGGAGTATAAGCAATTTCCATCCAGTCGGTATTAAGCGAAACAATCCGCTTTAATTCACGAACAGCAGCTTCTATATGTTCTTTCGGATTTTTCATACGCCCGTCGGCGGTGGAATTAAATTCCCAGCTTTTTGCCGTGCCAACAGGAACAATCATTAATCGCTGACCTCCTTCGTAACTGCGCCTTACCCATGTAATGTGCATAAGCTGATGAAAAAATGTATTCCATCTTGGAAAATCAACAAACACTCCACGCTGGGCATCGGGTGTAGTATTGCTGTAATGCTTCCCAAAAACATCTTTAATAAAAGAGTAACCACAGGCTTGGAAAACCGGGTTGAGCATAAGACCAATAAATGCTTCGCCAAGAATCGGATCAAGCGATCCGGTTGAACCGATAGCAAACCCGGCAACCGAATGCGTGGTTAGAATTATTGGTACAGATGCGAGAATGGAAACACCGCAGGTTGCATTACCAACATCCGCCAGTCGTTCACCAAGGCGGTTGAAGGCATTTTTTTCAACCTGTGCGGTTAGCAGTCCCGGCGTAGGCGTTGGCAATCCGTGATTAAATCCGTCGCAGGGCGAAATATCTGTTTTTACGTTGCTGGTTTTCCAGTTGCCACCGGGTGTTCCATGCATCAACCCGTTTAAACCAATATGATTCACCCAGTGTGCATGAATATCGGCAAAGCCCCAAACCGGTTTGTCTTTATCAGCCAGCAACGTGTAGCCGTTTTTTGTGATGGTTAAGTAGTCGCTAAGCGATTCAGCAAACACAAAATCATCCACATTAATATGTCCCCAGCCTGAAGTTTTTTCATCAACAATGCGTAACCGGATTGTTTTTTGTTGTTGCTGATTATTCAGTTCGGCTTTAAGATCAAAATAATAACGGTACAAATCTTCTCCATTCAACAGGGAGCTTATTCTGTTTACACGTACAAAACCGTCTTCTGTTTCTCCCCAAAGAGTTCTTTTTGATCGACCCCATGCAGCTTCATAATCCGTTTTTTTTACCTGTAGCTCCACATAAATTTTATTAATGTCGTTTCCGCCTCCCAATAAAAAAGTGAGATAAGGCATTTCAATAAGAAACGGAAGAGAAGTCATCGTTCCTGTTGCTGCATCGCCATTGTTTTGTTCATAGGAGCCTATCCAACTTTGCCCTTTAATACCAATAGGATAAACCATACCTTTCCAATAATCGCCGCCAATACCTCCTGCGGCATATTCCATATAACGAAAAACCCGATCGGTAGTAACAGTGTTGCCCTGTACAGGTTGATTGCTGAAAGCAGTACCTGTTGTTTTCCAATTGAGGAATGCGTTTTCAAAATCAAGATTTACATCTTTAATTGCTTTTACAATAATTGTAGCATCGGATACAGCCGGATTGTTGGCAATAATGTTATTAATGCCGGGTTTGATTTTTGTTTGTTGGGGAACAAGAATGTTGAAAGCACAACCTTCCGGCAATGCAGTTCCATTTTGGTTTTTGATATTCCAATAACCCGAAGATGCGTTGTATTCAACAGCAATAAATGAATTATTATAAACACCGTTTGCTGCATCGGGGTTCCATACCTGGGAAACAAAAAAAGAAGCAGACGGGTTGTTGTTCATCTGCGGAAGATCAATCAACAATTTTCCGTTGCTGAAGTTTTTTCCTGTTGCTTTAATATAAAACGCATTTTCATCAGTGTTTTTCCATGTAATTGAAAACGTAATACCGGCAGGCATTGCTGCCCTGTCTTGGTTAAATACAGCCCATTTACTTCCATTATACCACACACCAACAGCGTGTGGATTGGCCGATGCGGCAGTTGCATCGCACTCCACAATAATAATAGCAGACGGATTGTTATTTAACCCGTTAATATCAAGAAAACTTGAGTTAGCGCTGATGTTGGTTGCAGCAGTTGTGTGCTGAAATTTTTGCTGAGCGGTTGCAACTTTGCAAAAAAGAACAAACAGAATTAAAAACGTATAGCAGAGACGCATGTACAATTATTTTTGTTGAAAAATCTTCCAGCGTTGTTCAGGGTTGGTTCTGTTTTCCCAGATTAAAATTTTACCGGTGGGGCCATCGTGAATCATTGTTTTACCTGCAAACAGGTTTATGATGGAATATGTGCCATCGCTGTTTGAAAGAACTCGCCATTTAAAGTTTTCCGTTGGCCTTTTTTCCGCTGTAAACACTTCAAACCCGTTTCTGTCTTTTGCTGCTGCCGAGGGCGTGATGGTAAGATATTTTCCGCTTCTGTTATCTCTGATATAGTATATCCCTTGCAATGAAGATGCCTTTTCAAACGACCAGTTGTAATTATCGGCATTCATTTCTGCAACAGGCAATCCTCCAAAAGAAATTTTTAACGAAGCATTGGAGTAAACATTCTGAAGCTTGTATGGGTTTGCGTTGCCAAAAGAATAGGGCATTACGGCATCGGGGTTATTAAACTGCTTTTTTGCATTGATGGTATCTACCTGTATATAAATAGTATAATCTCCTTCCATTGCTTTCGCATCTCTGAAACGAAGCGGAACAATACCTTTTCCATAACCAAAGTCTGAGTTAGTTATAGCAATAGCGCTTTTGTAATCAAGCAACATGCCAATTGGTGTATAGTGAAAACAGTCTCCGCTGTCAATCATACCTATTGGCCTGTCTTTGGCATCGCCAAAAAGAGTTTTTCTTACAATTACATTAAACTCCGGTTGCCCGTAGCTTAACTGTGCAAACATGGGAAGGTTTTCAACAGGTTGGCCATTTGCCGAAAATCTTGCTGCCATGTGAGCCGTCATATTTGCTGCAGTTACAAAAGGAATTGCAAGCGGGCCAAGCAAAACAGTAGCAGTAGCATTTGTTCCAAAAAAAATAGCGGTCTCGCCAAGTGTTGAAGCAAAGTTATTTAACTGCTGTTCTTCTTCTGTTGTGCCATCGAATTCCCATACAGAAGGGATAACCATTGCAGAATTTTCGCCATCAATTAAAACACCCTCACTTGCAAGAAGCGGAAAAGTAGATGCATCAACTGGTGAGTTTCTTTTCCATGGTTCAGGAAAAGGAAACTGGTCGCCTTTCTGAACGCCCCCCATATTACCAGGTTTGCTTCCTGCTTTTACACGTAAGCCCCAACGTCCGTCATCACTGTTTATATCGCCGTAACGCAAACTCCATTTTCTAATAGCCGGGCCGGTTTTTTGTCCGGTTTCGATACTGAAATACTGTGTAACAGCGCCTGCAAAAATTTCGTCACCTTTCCCATCAACTTCCAGAATATGATCTGCAGTTGGATTGTTACAAGTGAAGCCGTTTATTGTTACACGAAAACGAACAGAATCTCTTCGGTGTAAAGATGAAATTTTCACTTCGGGCATTTTATTTTTTACAATACCCACCTGCGATGAAGGAGTAATCAAAACATTAACGGCGCTACCCGTAGGTAAAGCAGTATTGTTGGCATTTAAAATTTCCCATTCTCCGGTTGTGTTATTATATGCAGTAACAATTGCACTGTTGTTGTAAACACCTCCGTTACCCCCGGGGTTCCATACCTGTGAAACATAAAAACGTGCTGCAGAATTATTGTTCAGCAAGGGATGTTGTAGTGTTATTTTTCCGCCATTTTCCTTTTGCGAGAAAGAATTTTCATCCTTGTTTTTCCATGTTATTGTGAATGTAATGCCTGCCGGCATAGTTGCCTTGTCCTGATTAAATACGGCCCATTTATTCCCGTTATACCACACGCCAACTTCGTGCGGGTTTGCTGCACTTGTTTCAGTATTGTATTCAATAATTATTATTGCAGAAGGATTGTTGTTTAGTCCGGCATTATCAAGAAATGTTGAGTTGGCGCTTATATTGGCGGCAGAGGTTGTGTGTGTAAATTTTTGCTGGGCAGCAAGATGAAAACCGGCAAACACACTGCAACAAATAAAAAAAAGTCTGATGTTCATAAAAGGCAGATTTATTTTTTAAAGAGTCGTAACCGAAATTGGATTATGCCTTGTTGAAAAATTTTATGATGAAGAGTCATATAGGGGATTTTAAAAAATCAGAACGGCACCACCTGTTAATGACGTTCTTTCTCCACATAAATTTTTACATCTGTAAACACGCCATTTTCCAGTTTTTTTGAGCCAATACCAAAAACTTTGCGTAATGGACCGCTGATTTTTCCGGAAATAACGGCAGTACCATTACCGCTTTCTTTATACGAAGTAATTTCCAGAACAACATTTCCTGCAGAGGTTTGCGGATATTTATAACCAAACAATTCGTCTTTCTTTTTATCACCCACCGGCGATCCGCTTAATAATATTTGCATATCGGCCAGCGTGTATTTTCCCGGCTTTGGATTATTTGTTATTAAAACAATATCGAGGTGACGTTCATCAGGGGCAACGGCCGCTTTAAAAGAAAGAAGTAGAAAAGGTTTTTCGTCATACATTTTGGCCAACCCTTTTTTATAAAAAGTATTGGTGGTTACGCTGATGGCATTCCATGTTTTTCCATCAAGCACGGAAGTAAAATCAAAAGAAGATGATTTTGCGTTTTTATTGTTATTGGCTGAAGGCTTTCCTCCTGCAGGTAAAAAGGTGGCATATTTTGTAAACACAGCATTCTGCGGTCCTTGCAGATAAATGTAGAATGTGCCCATTTCGGCATCGGCTTTCTTAATGTCTTCAAAAGGGCTTCTCATTCTTGTAACCAAAAAAGAATAGCTGGTTCCTTCGGGAGTAAAAACATCAATTTTATCACCTACTTTTATTGTACCGGATTCGAGATACATATCAACCTGAAACAGACCGGGAGTTTTTTCATTATAAACACCTTTTACAACAACTTTAAAGTTTTGTGCTTTACCCGATATAATTGATAAAAACAAAAAAGCAATGCCGACAAATATTATTCTTTTCATTTTTAAACGACTTTTATTTTCTTCCTAAAACAGTTACAGGTACGTTGGTAAATTTTCCTTCGGTGATATCAATACTTTTAATATCGTTTTTAGAAAATTCATTTAACAGAAGCTTTGAAGAAAACGTACCGCTTACAAGCCACACTTCACCAAACTGCACTTTTTCGTCTTTAACCACACTTGTAAACTCAATTGATAATTCGCTGCCCTTATACTTCGGCTGGCTGTTTGCGTTATAATCTGTAGCACCGCCTGCATTTTCTGTTTCATAACGGGTGAATCTTGCACTGGCTTTTGATTGAAGCGCATATTTTGCAGCCTCGAATTTGAAATTTTCTATTGTGAAGTGCAGCCAGCCTCTGTGCAGTTTTGAAGGATCGTCGCCCATCAGGTCAAAACTAAGCTGCATATTTTGCACATTAATTAATCCAAGTTGTTTGTCATTATCTTTTGACGATGGTTTTGTATTTGCGTCAACATTATTCACTTTAAATGAAACCATAGCAGATGCATCTTCAGCTTTTGGCTCATTAACTGTTGTTGATGTTTGAGAACCAGGTTGCTTCTGTTCTTCGGTTTGTGTTTTTTCTGTTTTTTGAGAATTGCTTCCGCAAGCAGTAATCAAGAGTAGCAGAGGGAAAAAATACTTTTTCATGAAAAAAATTAATTTGTTAAGAAATGGCTTAATGATTAATGGTGTATTGTTTTCAGAAAACAAAACAGTAGTCATCTGTAAACAAAAGGATTTCCATTTTGCTCTGTGATTTTTTACTATAAAAATCGAAGGCAAACACAAATTATTTTTGTGAAATTGAGTATTGAGCAGTTTTATTGATTAAACAGCATCAGATTTTCCTGAAGCTTTCCATAAAGGCTTCTTTCTTGTTTCTGCTGATGGTAATGTTTGTTCCGTCGCTCATTACAACATAACCCCCATCGCCCTTTATTACTTTGGTGATGTGGTTCATATTTACAAGATGACTTTGATGAATACGGCAGAAGCTTAACCCATTTAAAGTTTCTTCCACTTCTTTGAGTGTTTTAGCAGTTGTGATTTTTTTACCCGACGAGAGAAAAATATGTGTATAGTTGCTGTCGCTTTCGCAACGGATAATTTCTGTTGGCTCAACCAACTGCATTGCATCTCCTGCAGGTAAAGCAATTTTTGAAGTTGTTGCCGGATGAAGAGATTGAATAAGTGTTTTGAGTTTTTGTTCAAGGTTAACCGTACCCTTTTTGTTTTTTGCTTTTTCAACTGCCTCTCTCAGTTCGTTTATATCAATTGGTTTCAGCAAATAATCAAGGGCCGAAACTTTAAATGCTTTAATGGCAAACTGGTTATAGGCGGTTGTAAAAATTATATCATAATTAATATCGGCAGTTTCTTTTAACACATCAAATCCGTTTTTATGCGGCATTTCTATATCGAGGAAAACAATATCCGGCCTGTGCTTTTTTATTGCAGCAACTCCTTTTTCACCACTGTCACATTTTGCAACAATTTCAACTCCTTCACAAAAACCATTTATCTGCATCTCAAGCACTTCCAGTGCATTTCGTTCATCGTCAATTAAAACAGCATGGATCATTTTAAAATTTTACTTTGTTAATGCCTGGTAAGGAATAATTAGCTTCACTGTTGTGCCGGTTGCATTTCCTTCCGCATCTTGTTTATCAATAATATCACAGGTTGCATGAATTTTTTGAGTGCGATTGATGATCTGAATACGGTCTTCAGAAATCTGCATACCATAACTTTTTTTCTTCAGTACCTGTTTGCTTTTAAGCTCTGCGGCTTTTTTTCTGCCAATTCCATTGTCATCAATCGTTACAATAAGTGTTTTTTCTCCTTCTTTTCGAAACTCAACCATAAGTTTTCCTTTTTCATTTTTGTGAAGAAGGCCGTGCCAGATAGCATTTTCCACATAAGGCTGAATAAGCATGGAAGGAACTTCGGTTGTTTCGGTGCTTATATTATCTGGTACTTTTATTTCATAATCAAACCTGTTATCAAAACGCAAACTTTCCATTTCAATATACAAACGGAGCAGATCAATTTCGCTGCTGAGTATAATATTATTTTCATTGCTGAGATCCAGTATCAGCCGTATTAATCGGGAGAATTTGGTGAGATATTGTGATGCTTCATAATGCTCATTCTTTAGAATGTATTTCTGAATACTGTTTAGCGAATTGAAAATAAAATGCGGATTCATTTGCGCCCGCAGCGCCTTCAGTTCTGTTTCTGCAATCTGTTGTTTAAATGCGGCTTTCAGTTTTTCTTCTTTTCTTATCTGTAAAACCCTGTTCTGGTTAAACAGAAACGTTGCTGTTGCAAAAGCAAAAACTAACAAAGTGATAAACCACCATGTTTTCCAGAACGGAGGTCTGATGATAATTTTCAGCACCGGATCTTTTGTGCTCCAGGTTTGATCATTATTGGCCGATTTTGATTTAAACAAATAGATTCCGGATCCGAGCGAGGAATAAGAAACGTAATTTCTTCCGGTAATCATCCAGTCCCGGTCAACTCCTTCTAACTTATAGGCAAATCTGTTTTCATCGCTGTTATTATAAGATAATGCCGCCAGTTCAAACTGTAGAAAGTTTTGATTATACGGAAGAACTATTGTTGTGTCTGCAGATGGAAGTAAAACAGCTTTATCCATCACCTTAAACGATGAAATAAGCGTTATGGGAGCCAGTTTGTTTATTTTGTAATCATTAATATTAAGAAGGTTTAATGCGCCGAAATTGCTTATTACAAGTTTATTGCCTGGAAGCATTGAAAGCGGAACGTCAATATTATCGTTTGACAAGCCGTGTTTTTTTCTGAACACAGAAATTACTTTCTTTTGAAAAGGATCAAACTTAACCAGGCCGGATAAAGAACCCAGCCAAAGCATACCTTGTTCATCTTTTAAAATTCTGATAAAATAATCGCTTGGTAAAGATGTTGTATTGCTTGTGCTATAGTTATGAATAACTTCCTTTCCCTGTTCGTTTATATACCATTCGTAAATTCCATTTGTTTTTGTTGTAACCCAATAATGATGTGTTGCGTCTTCTGCAATTTCATAAGGCTGAATGATGCTTTGTTGACCATCATTGTCTTTATACGCAACCTTGTGAAAAATTTTTTGTTTATCGGAGTAGTAAAGAAATTTTGATCTTGTAAACCATGTATTGCCTTTACTGTCGGTTAACGATGGCCAGATGGTGTTTTCAATTTCCGATTTGTTAATGGATGGATCTATGTCCCATACATTAAAATGCGTTGTTTTCCCGGAGGCAAGATTATAGGTGTAAAAACCATCCTGTGGCGAAACAATAATTAAAGACTCTTTCCCATCGTTCATAATTCTCCAAACAGGGCCTTTAATTGATTGGTTGTTGTATTTTACATAAAGCGGTTCAAATTTTTTGACTGAGTTATTATATAAAAAAATATCGTTAGCAACTGCTGCATAAACCTTGTTGTTGAACACATGAACAGTGGTTGCAGCAGCATTTTTGCTGATTTTGACTACCCTGAAATTATTAGCTGCCGAATCATAATACCCAATACCTTTTGCGCCGGTAGTTGCAATAAATAAATTATTTGTTTCTGGTATTCTGCAAACATTTGTTGGCTCCAACAGTGTATTATTATCTGCCTTATCATTTAACAGAATTGTTCTCCACTGGTTATTTTGCCAGGGAAGCATGCTTAGCCCGTTAAACGAGCTGAACCAAAGATTTCCTTCTGTATCAGAATAAATTTTTCCGAGACCGGTTGATTTGAAACCATATTCATTTCCGGCTTCCGGTTTTATTTCTGTGGTAACTTTGTGTGTATATTTATTAAAAACAGATAAATTTCCATTGTAAAACCAAAGATCACTTCCTGATTTTTTGGCTATTACGGTTACAATATTCTGAACTGTTTTTTGGGGCCCTGATTCACTCACTATATCAAAATACTCTCCCTTTTTCGTTTCAAGATCAAATTTTACAATTCCGCTGCCTGATGATGCAATCCAGATACAATTCATTTGCTCATCATAAAATCCATCTGTAAAAAAATTATCATCAACATGGTTGTGTCCTTTTCTTTTGTTTCGGAATGTTTGAATTATACCCTGATCTTTTTTTAATAAGTGAATTCCGTCAACAGAAAGAGCCCATATTAAGTGATGGGGTGTTTCAATTATTCTGGTAATAAAATTTGAAGAGGCACCGGGTTCTTCACTTGCTTTGTAAAAAACAGCAGTAGTGTCTTTTTTGCTTAATAACGCAACTCCTTTTTTTTGAGTGGCCACCCACATATTTCCTTCACTATCGCTGAAAAACTTATTAATTACAGCATTGCCAAGCTGCTTTAAAGAATTATTATTGCCTGAAGGATAAAAGAATTTTTTATTGACAGGATTAAACCATTGTAAACTGTTAAGTCCTGCAGCCCAGATGTAGCCGTTGGCATCAACATAGATACTTCGCATCAGATTTGAAAATTCTTCTCCAGTTTGTTTATTCTGTGGGCGATATAATGTAAACCTGCTTCCGTTATAGTTGTAAAGTCCGCTGCCTGCTGCAATCCAAATCATACCGCTTTTATCATTCACCACATCATAGAAAAATTTGTCCTGTAATCCGTCTTTATAGTTAAAGTTGATAAACCGGTACGAAACATCCTGTGCCATCAATGCAGCAGTGCCAATAAATAAACACAGTAAAAGACTAATAACCTGTTTTATCATTTTCACAAACTACAAAACTATTTGTTTGTGTTACGGAGCCACCTTTATTTTTTTATAAGGTATTGTTTAGCCAGTAAAAGGCTTTTTTATTGAGTATTTTGTGTAAACAGGTTCTGATTTTTTTAAACAATAATTCTTATCATTAAAAAAATTGACTTCCCTCAGGGATCGCCAAAAACACAGCCGCTACCTTTGCGCTTTCAATAAAATCAACTCATTTTGAAATCGCTTCGTTTAATTTTCCTTTTCCTTCCAATTTCTTTCTTTTCACAGGCACAAAAAACAGTACAAACGCAAAGCCATTTCTGGTGGAGCATTAATACCACGGCAACAGTTAGTAGTAAGTGGAGTGTTATTGCCGATGCACATATACGCCGCACCAATTTCATGGCCAACAACAGTTTTTATTTTTTAAGAGCAGGCGCACTGTATAATGTAAACAAAAATTTTTGTGTAGCTGCGGGTTACGGTCATATGTGGCTGGCAAACAAAACAACTACATCAGAGCTTTTTACCAATGAAGAAAGGATTTACCAGCAGTTTATGCTAACCGGTGCGGTTGGAAAAGTTTCTACTCTTAACCGTTTAAGGGTAGAGGAAAGATGGGTGCAAAAAATTATTAACAGCCAGGTATCCGATTCTCATCGTTATACAACAAGATTCAGGTATTTGTATTCTCTCAATATCCCTGTCAGCAAAAAAAAATATGTTCCTTCCATTAATCTTGCAGATGAATTATTAATGCAGATAGGGAAGGATATTATTTATAACCCTTTTGACCAAAACCGTTTGTTTACCGGCATTAAACAGCAGGTTACTCCTTCTCTTTCATTTGATCTCGGCTATATGCTGGTGTACCAGCAAAAACTCAGCGGAAATCAATATGTAAAAGCAAATACCATTCGCTGGTATTTTTATTGGAAACCTGATCTGAGGAAAAAGAAAAAGACACATACTGCGGCTTCACAGATGAACCAGAGTTCCTTCGACGATATTTAAGCTTTGTTTCACTCATAGTACCGGCGAACAAAATAAAAGAGGAGCGTTTCTGATAGAAACCTCCTCTTTTTGTATTTTCAAACCTTAACAAGCCCATTGGTATTTATGTACAGAATTATTTTACTGCTTCTTATAGTTCCTGTTTTAATACAGGCACAATCATTTTCTTCATCAGAAATTTCCCGCTGGAAAAAGCAATCGAAAAATGTAACCATCATCCGTGACAACTGGGGTATTCCGCATGTGTATGGAAACACCGATGCCGATGCTGTGTTTGGTTTGTTATATGCACAGTGCGAAGATGATTTTAAACGGGTGGAGATGAATTACATTGAAAAGCTGGGCCGTAAAGCCGAAGTATTTGGTGAAACAGAACTGTACAATGATCTCTATGTTCGTTTGGTTATTGACAGCAGTGATGCAATTGCCGATTACAACAAAGCGCCTGTTTGGTTAAAAAAACTTTTGAATGCTTATGCCGATGGTATTAATTTTTATCTCTATAAACATCCTTCTGTAAAACCCATGCTGCTTACACAATTTCGGCCCTGGTATCCTTTGTTGTGGACCGATGGAAGTATTGGCGCAATTAGCACAGGCGATATTACCGCACAGGATGTAAAAGACTTTTACAACGGTGTAAACACACAACTGGCTGTAACAAAAAATCTGTTTGAAGAAAACACCACCGGCTCCAATGGTTTTGCCATTGCGCCTTCAAAAACTAAAAGCGGGAATGCAATACTTTATATCAATCCGCATGTAACATTTTATTTCAGGCCCGAAGTACACGCAGTAAGCAAAGAAGGATTGAATGCGTATGGAGCGGTTACATGGGGACAGTTTTTTATTTACCAGGGTTTTAATCCTTACTGCGGCTGGATGCACACATCAAGCAATGTGGATGTAAGTGATATGTATGCAGAAGAAATTACCAAAACGGCCAACGGTTTTTTTTATAAGTACAATAATCAATGGTTGCCGGTAAAGGAAAAAAAAATTGTATTGAATTATAAAGCCGGCGAAACCATTAAAACAAAAATCGTAATTGCTTACTCAACGCATCATGGGCCTGTTATGGCAAAACGCAATAACCAGATAATTTCAGTAAAAAGTAACAACCGGGATATGAAGGGGCTGATGCAAAGCTGGCTTCGTACAAAAGCAAAAGGATTTGATGAATATAAAAAAGTGATGGAATTAAAGGCAAACACATCCAACAACACCGTGTTTGCGGATAATAAAGGAAACATTGCGTACTGGCATGGTAATTTTGTTCCGGTGCGTGACAAAGCACTTAACTGGGGTAAAGTAATGGATGGTACAACTTCTGCAACAGACTGGAAGGGTTTACATGCAGTTGATGAGATTGTGCATGTGTATAATCCTTCAACCGGCTGGATTCAGAACTGTAACTCCACGCCGTTTACAGTAAGTGGCAGTGCAAGTCCGAAAAAAGAAAATTACCCGGTTTACATGGCACCCGATGGTGAAAACTTTCGTGGAATAAATGCGGCAAGAGTATTAAGCAGGGAAAACAAGTTTACGATTGATAAAATCATTGCTGCCGGTTATGATACCTATCTCTCCGCATTTGAAGTATTGATTCCTGCTTTGATAAAACGATATAATGAAAACGTTTCTTCATCAAGCATGTATTATAAAGAACTGGCAGAACCAATGAATGTTTTAAAACAATGGGATTACCGGGTATCTGAAAATTCAGTCGCAACATCCTTGGCAATTGAATGGGCACAGTTGCTCGGTCCATCCATTCGTAAAATTTATATTGAAGATGGAGAAACCGATCAGGTACATGCCACGCAGCATTTTGCTGATTCAGCTTCCGCAGCTCAGTTGTTAAATACGTTACTGACATTGGTGCAAAATTTTAAACAGAAATATGGCAAATGGGATATTGCCTGGGGCGACATTAATCGTTATCAGCGTGTAAGCAACGATCTGCAACAGAAATACGATGATAGCAAAGAAAGTTTTCCCGTTGCATTTGCATCGTCTGCCTGGGGAATGCTGCCATCTTACAACAGCAACTATTTCGGTGGCACTGCAAAACGTTACGGAATCAGCGGTAACAGTTTTGTTTGTGCCGTTGAGTTTGGAAAAAAAATAAAAGCAAAATCATTGCTTGCAGGAGGCAACAGTGGCAACCCCGGTTCGCCTCATTTCAAAGATCAGTTGCTTATGTACACAAAAGGACAGTTTAAAGATGTGTTGTTTTATAAAGAAGAGGTGTTGAAACATGCAGAAAAAAATTACCATCCGGGAGAATAATTCAAAACCAAACATCATTTCAATACAAACATTTTTTGCCTAACTTCAACGCATCATGTGGGCTTTTATAAATGATAAATGGATTCAGGCCGAAGATGCAACGATCCCCGTTGGTGATTTAGCAATACAAAGAGGATATGCCGTTTTTGATTTTTTCCGTACAGCACAAGGGGTGCCATTGTTTGTGAACGATCATCTTGAACGGCTTGTGCGTTCTGCAAAAGCATTACGCCTGCCAGTAAAATACAGCACGGATGAGTTAAAGGAAATTATCAGGGAACTGTTGCAAAAGAACAATTTGCTTTCATCCGGAATTCGCATAACTGTTACCGGAGGTGTATCTCCCGATACTTATACCCCTGCAGAGCCCGGCATCATTATTACCCAGCAGGAGCTTGTAATGAAAGGCCAGGAAGATTTTCAGAAAGGACTTCATCTTATTACGCACGAATATGTAAGGGACTTACCTGCTATTAAAACCATTAATTACATTATGGGAATATGGCTACAGCAAAAAGCAAGAATTGCCGGAGCCGATGATGTGCTGTATGTAAAAAATGGCTACATCAGCGAACTGCCACGTTCCAATATTTTTGTGGTTAGCTATGGCGGCTCTTTATCAACTCCTGCATCAAATATTCTTGAAGGCATTACACGAAAACAGGTGTTGCATTTAAGCAAATCGTTATTGCCTGCCATGGAGTGTGATATTTCCATGAATGATTTGATTAAATCATCAGAAGTGTTTGTGACCAGTACAACTAAACGTATAATACCTGTACTGACTGTTAACGGGCAAAAAATTGGAGAAGGGAAACCGGGGCCTGTAACAAAAACGTTGTACAACAGTTTTCTTGAACTGGAGCAAAAAGAAATTGCAAAAGGCTGGTGATGGCTATAATTTTAATTTCTTTCGGCAGGCAATACATAAATCTCTTTCATCATCCAGCTTCATTTTTCCTTCTGCATCGGCCATAATGCAATGCTGATCGGGGCAATGTGGTAAACCAAAGTTGTGTCCCATTTCATGAACCACCACTTTAAATATCCGCTGCTGCAGGTTTTGTTTTGATGTTGCTGATTTTTTAATACGATACGTTGAAACAATACAGGCATTGCCGGGATGAAAGCCAAGCCCCATTACACCATAATCATTGATGGTTCCTTTTGTAGTTGAAATATCGGTGTCAGTAATACCAACAATTAATCTTACAGAATCGGGTTTGATTGATTTCAGCCAGCCAATTGTTGAATCGGCCCGGTAGCGATTTCGTGGTTTATAATAGCAGTTTATAGGAAACAATTTTTGATTGGCAATAAGAATACGAACAGGATAAAATTTTTCAATACTGTCTTTCAGAAATGAGAGAAAAGATTTGTCAAATGGCTGAAGGGGTTGTAAAAGAACAAGAGGAGTTTTTGATATTTCTGCTTGATGATTCTTTTTTACAGCCGTATCTCTACAGCACAGAAATAAAAAAAGCATGCTGATAAAAAAAATTGATTTCATGTTTTCAATAACTCAACAACTTTTCAACGTACTCTTCAATTCTTGATTTGGCTAAAAAATTCTGTTCAAGCTCTGTATTAAAGGGTATGGGTGTATCAAGCGATGCACAACGCATTACCGGTGCATCTAATAAACCAAAACAATGTTCACCAATCCATGCTGCAATTTCACTACCAATGCCGCCAATCAATGTGTCTTCATGTAAAATTAATACACGGCCGGTGCGTTTCACCGCCGCACGTATAGCAGCATAATCAAGCGGTGCAAGCGAACGCAGATCTAAAATATCAATCGAAATTTCAGGATGTTCTGCTGCAAAATCTTCAGCCCACATTACTCCGCTTCCGTAAGTGATGATGGAAATTTCATCGCCACTGAGCACATGTCTTGCTTTGCCGATTTCTACTTCATAATATTCTTCCGGTACTTCACCATTCACCGAACGGTACAATGTTTTATGTTCAAAATACATCACCGGGTTGGGATCGTTAATGGCTGCTATTAATAAGCCTTTCGCATCAAAAGGATTGGAGGGATAAACAACTTTCAGCCCCGGTGTTTTGGTAAACCATGCTTCGTTGCTCTGCGAATGAAATGGCCCGGCACCAACACCGCCTCCGGTGGGCATACGTATCACCACATCTGCATTTTGTCCCCAGCGGTAATGAATTTTTGCAAGGTTGTTGACGATCTGGTTAAAACCAACCGTAACAAAATCGGCAAACTGCATTTCCATTACTGCTTTATAACCTTCAAGCGATAAACCAAGTGCAGCGCCAACAATAGCACTTTCGCAAATGGGTGTGTTGCGTACACGTTCTTTACCAAACTCCTGCAAAAAACCTTCGGTTATTTTAAATGCGCCACCATACTCTGCAATATCCTGTCCCATCAGCACAAGATTGGGATGGTGAATCATACTTTGTTTTAATCCTTCACTGATAGCATCAATAAACCGTTTGTTGTGAATGGTGAATCGTGAATCGTGAATGATGTCTGCATAATCAAGATGTATTATTGACGACTGACGACTGACGGCTGACGACTCTGCAAAAACATCATCCATTTCTTCCTCCGTATCAACCACCATTGGTTTTGCGTTGTAAGCAACCTGCAGTTCATCTTCGATCTGCTGTTTCAGTTCATGATGAATTGCTTCAACACCGGTATCTGTAAGTATTGATTCTTTCAGTAAAAATTGTTCAAAGTTTTTGATGGGATCTTTTTCTTCCCATATTTCAAATAAATGCTTGGGAACATATTTTGTTCCGCTTGCTTCTTCATGACCACGCATGCGGAAGGTCATACATTCAATTAAATAAGGTTTCTGGTATTTGATGCAATAGTCTCTTACGCCTTTGATGGTATCAAGAACCGTTAAAATATTATTACCATCAATTTTTACAGCATCCATTCCATAGCCTCTTGCACGGTCAACAAGACTTTCGCATTTATACTGTTCATGAATGGGCGTGCTTAAACCATATCCATTGTTCTCAATTAAAAAAATCACCGGCAGGTTCCAGACAGCGGCTACGTTTAATGCTTCATGAAAATCGCCTTCGCTGGTGCCGCCTTCGCCTGTAAATGCAAGTGATACTTTTTTTTCTTTGCGGAGTTTGTATGCTAACGAAACGCCATCGGCAATGGCCAACTGCGGACCAAGATGCGAAATCATTCCGCACACATGATGTTCTTTACTGCCAAAATGGAAGCTGCGTTCCCTTCCCTTGCTGTAACCATCTTTATTGCCCTGCCATTGCATAAAGAGTTTGTGCAGCGGCATATTGCGTGTGGTGAAAACGCCCAGGTTACGGTGCATGGGCATGATCCATTCGTCGGGCTCAAGTGCTAATGTGGCCCCAACAGCAATGGCTTCCTGGCCAATTCCACTAAACCATTTGCTAATTTTTCCCTGCCTGAGCAATAAAAGCATCTTTTCTTCGATTAATCTTGGGAAAAGAAGACGCTTATAAATACTGATTAGTTCGGCGTTGGTAAGATGTTTACGTTCAAACAACATGTTAAATCAATATCGGGTGAAAAACAAAAACAAAATAATCATCTTCACTGTTGCAATCTTTTGCTGGCAACTGCCAACAGGCATCGTTGCACAAGTTAAGACAAACGACAGTTCTCTCCTATCAATAAAAACAAATAAAGAAGATTTAAAAGTGCGGCAGCGTGGAAGCGAACTGCAGTTCATATTTCCAAGGCTTCAATTTAAATCGGCACTAAAAATCGTAAATACAAATGGCTGGATGATGAAAGCAATTATGGTTGATGAAGGAATGGAAACAATTACCATTTCAGCCGACAAGCTGCCTAAAGGAATTTACCAATGTGTAATTGAAAACAGAACGCAGAAATTTTCAAAAAAGATATTTGTGCAATAATCAGTTTGCATTATTCTTCTCTTCATCTTTCAACACCAGCTTATGTACAATGGAATTGGCAAAGGAAAGGCAAATGCTGAACAGCAGTGCATACCAGAAACCATCTACTTCAAATCCTTTTACAAAATAAGCGTCGAGCAGAATAATACCCGCATTAATTACGAACAGAAAAAGCCCCAGCGTAAAAATCGTTGCAGGCAATGTAAATAAAACCAGCAATGGTTTTACAATAGCATCAAGCAATGCAAGTACAAAAGCAACAAGCAGGGCAATTAAAAAATTCCGGATGCTGACGCCGGGTAAAATATAAGCCAGCAAAAAAGCATTGACTGCGGTGATCAGAACCTTTATAATAAACTTCATTTTTTTAAACACAGAGTTTTGGAGGATTGGAGTGACACTGAGTCAATCAAAATCCAGGTTTCCGTTTATTCGTCTTTTAATTCCTTCCTTTAAAAGTACGACGTTGAAGTTAATCAGCAAACCAAGTTTTTTATTCGATAATTTTAAATAAGTAACTAATTGAGCTTCGTGTACAGGAAGTAAAACCTCTACGGATTTTAATTCCACTACAATTTCTTCTTCAACAAGCAGATCAATAATAAACTCTTTATCCAGCTTTTCGCCTTTAAAATGAACAGGGAGAACTACCTGGCGCTTAACCAATAGCCCTTCACTTTTCAGCATTTTGATTAAGCAAACTTCATACACAGACTCCATTAGACCAGGGCCAAGCTCTTTATGAACTTCAATTGCACAACCAATAATTGCTTCGGTGATTCTATTGTAGTTAGCCCGGTTCATTTTTCAACGCAGAGATTTAGAGTTAATGAGTAGCAGAAAACATTAGTAAGATAAAAAAATTCCTCAGTACCTCCTTCCTCTGTGTTTAGCTCTCTACACAACTACTAATTCATAAAAATCATCAGGCTGCAGGTATTTGTTTGCCAACTCCTGCAATTCTTTTGCCGAAATGGTTTTGATATTGTTTACAGAGTTGTAGAAATAATTTTCATCAAGCCCGTTGAGAATTAAATTTTTCCATCGACCAATAATATGGAATGGTCCGTCAAGATCGCCAAGTATAGTACCGATGAGGTAATTTTTTACTAGTTGCAGTTCTTCTTCATCAACTAGATCTTCACGCAGATCTTTCATTTCATTATACACTTCATTGATTGTTGCTTCACAAACGTCTCTTCCGGCTTCGGTACTAATCATCCATGCAGTGGTTGAAATATGATTGAGAAGAAAACTGTGAATACCGTAAGTATAACCTTTGTCTTCACGGATATTACTCATCAGTCGTGAACCAAAAAATCCGCCAAACAAGGTATTCAACACCTGTACCTTCTGAAAGTCGGGGTGATGACGGTTGGGAAATGGTCTTGCCAAACGAACAGCACCCTGCACACCGTTAGGATCATTGCTGATGCGGTATTTCTTTTCAGTTGCAGGAGTTACAGCATGTTCAATAACGGGAACAGGTTTTTTGTTCAGTGGCAACTGGCCAATGGTTGCATTCAGCTGCTGTACAAAATCGGCAGGCAGTAAACCTGCTGCGAAAATGATGCAGTGCCCGTTTGTATAATAGTTATTATAATAATCAATTAATGTTTGCTGCTGCAGTGCATCATAATCTTCCTTGTTGGAATAAACACCGTAAGGATGATTGCCACCAAATACATATTCATCAATTAAACGACCGGCAACAAAATCGCATTTTTTTAAGTTCACACTTAAACGCTGCCGCATGTTTTGTTTAAAAATATCCAGTTCGTGCTGCGGGTAAATGGCATCAGTAATCATTTCAGCAATAACCGGTAAATGTTTTGCTAAATGACGGTTGATGCAATGCAGCACAATGTTGGCATTTTCGTTATAACATCCACGGTTGAGATGTGAACCGAAATAATCAAAATGCTCATTCAGTTCAAAAGCTGTTTTGCTTTTTGTTCCGTTCTTGATTAAAAAGTTGGTAGCAGCTGCTACACTTTTTTGCTGTTCAAACCAGTTGCCTGCGCTGAAAACAAATTCAACACTCATCACTTCCTGCGTACCTGCATTAACCGCATATACTTCTACTCCGTTATCAAGAATGTATTTATCGTAAGGTTTGAGTTTTAACTCAAACTCAGTTGCATCTTTTATAGCAGGCGCTACGCTGCGGTTTAATAATCCCGTTGCTGTACTCATCTTAATTATTTGCTAAGTAATACAGGGTATTACTGTTGTTTTCGTCAAAAATCAGTTTGCTTTCTTCCATCAGTTCCTGGGCGGTAATGCTTTCATACTTCTGCAGTTCATCATTCATCAGTTGTGCATCGCCCAGCAGTTCATAATATGCAAGACTGTTGGCCCTGCTCATCAAACTCATGTCTTCAAACAAAATGGTGCTTTCTGTTTTGTTAATGACTTTTTGCAGTTCTTTTTCGTCAACCAGTTGTGTTTTCATTTTCTCCACTTCTTCATTCACTGCTTTTTCTGCATCGGCCATAGCAACGCCTTTCACTAACTTTCCTTCAATGGCAAGCAAACCTTTATCAATGCTTCCAAAATGATAACAATCAATATTGCTGAATAATTTCTTTTCTTTCACCAGCGATTGATATAAACGGCTGCTTGCACCACCGCCAAGAATATCAGTGATCAGATCGGTAACATAATATCCTCTTTCAAGCCTTGAAGCCATATGCCAGGTTTTGTAAAAAGCATCAAGCGGAACATCGGCTTTTACTTCCATTCTTCTTGGTTCGGTTTGCTTTGGTTCCTGCGGAATATTGCGAACATATTTTTCACCGGAAGGAATTGGCCCAAACCATTTCTCCGCCAATTGCAGTACTTGTTCTGTTTCCACATTACCGGCCACAACAAGTATAGCATTCAGTGGTGTGTAATGTTTAAAGAAAAAGTTTTTTACATCCTGCAGTTGCGCTTCTTCAATATGTTTTAATTCTTTTCCAATCGTCATCCATTTATACGGATGCCGTTTGTAAGCCATCTCCCGTAATTTATTCCACACGTCACCATAGGGTTTGTTGATGTAATGCTCTTTAAATTCTTCACTCACCACTTTGCGCTGTACATCTAAGCTTTTTTCGCTGAAAGCAAGACTCAGCATGCGGTCGCTTTCAAGCCAGAAAGCGGTTTCCAGGTTTTCGATTGGTAACTGGCAATAATAATTGGTGAGATCGTTGGTGGTGTAGGCATTGTTTTCACCGCCCGCCAACTGTAGTGGCTCATCATAATCAGGAATGTTGATGGAACCACCAAACATGAGGTGTTCAAACAAATGCGCAAAACCGGTGCGGTTTTCATCTTCATCTCTTGCACCAACATCATACAAAACATTTACCACAGCCATTGGAGTGGCGTTGTCTTTATGTATCAGAAGTTTTAATCCGTTAGAAAGAACATGCCGTTCAAAATTGACCATACTTTATCCTCGTTTTTTCAAAAAGGATTGTAAAATTCGGTAAAAAAGAAATGATGCAGGTAATTACTTTAAAATGCTGCCTATTTTAAGTTCAAGCATAATTGGCTGACTGTTGCGAAAAACAAGCACTTTTACTTTTTCGCCCACATTCTGAAACAGGGCTTTATATTGCTGTATATTATTAGAAAAATTGCTGCCAACACCAAAAATAATATCGCCCGGCAAAAAACCGGCTTTCTCTGCCGGAGACCCTTGCTGAACTTCAGTAATGGTAACTTTGTTATCTACAAAATAGAAATTCATACCGGTGTAAGAATAGTCGAACGGATCTTTCATGTGCGAATTGGGCGAAAGATGCAGAATACGCTCGGGGTAATTTATTACCAAGTTAAACCGCCTGAGAAGATCGCTGCCAATTAAGCCGGAAATGTCGGGGTAGCCCAGCACATTCAGAGAGTCGTTATAGATGTGTACAGGAATTTTAGTAAACCTGTATTTGCCAATCCTAGCCTTTTTTAAAGTGGTGAGTCCCATATTAATTTTTCCTCCCAGGCCTTCAACCTGTGTACTCACATATTTCCTGCCATTGGGAATAAAATCACTGTCGTTAACAAGTCTTTCAGGAAAAAGAAAACACATACCGGCACCGGTGTCAAAATAAAATTTCAGCAACAATTTTCTTTCATCAGAAATTTCGTGTTGGGTAATTGGTATTGACAGAAAAAAAGGCTTAAGAAAAGTACCGGCGACAGGATATTTATATTTCCCGGGCGAATACACCGAAATCATTTGCTTGTCATAATCAAGCCCCACAATGTAACGGCGGAAGAAAGAATACCCGATAATGCCATCCACCCTGAAACCATAAACCTCGCTGAGAATTTCATAATCGTTAATATGAAAGTCGAGATTTTCAATGTCAAGTTTTGGAAAATGCAAAGTTCCGTTCTTATAATAATGAATGTTCTTTACCCCCCCTATTCCCCGAACTGTACGGTCGCTTGGTTCAAGCGGAAGCTTATAATAAAGGGCAGTAAGAGTATCTAAAGAAATACCACCACTTCCGGTATCTAAAATAAAATTAAGTGTGTCTTTAAAATCGTTAAGTGTGCCATGCAGAATTACAATGCCACCTGTTAACTGTTCAAATTTGAAAGAAGAAATAAGCCGTGCAGGCGGATAATCGTTATTTTGAGCGTTTAAACCAAGGCAGAAAAGAAGCAGTAATATTGTTTTGGCAAGTTTCACAATTCAATTTAAATGAAACAAATTGCCTGAACAAAGAAATTATGATGAACGCAATGTTTTACTAAGCTGTATAAGCGTAATTTTGCAGTTGCAGAAAAGGAAACAGAATTTGTTTACAACTGTAAGGCTACAAAACAGCTATCATAAATTGCGGGTGCTGTTTCTGTTTTTGCTGGCAGCAAGCTTTCTTTTTAACTTTTGCCGTTTACTTTTTAAATTAACATCATGAACCTAAACGAACTTTATCAAAAGGCTTCGAATTTTGAATTTCTTACTGTTGAAGAAGGAATGTACCTGTTTCAGCATGCACCGCTTACTGAGCTGATGTATGTTGCTGATGAACTGCGTAAGCAACAGGTGCCGCACGGAAAAGTTACCTGGCAGATTGACCGCAATGTGAACACAACCAATGTGTGTATTGCCAATTGTAAATTCTGCAACTTTTACCGCATTCCCGGCCATCCCGAAGCATACATTACCGATATTGATACGTATAAAGTAAAAATTGACCAAACCATCAAATGGGGAGGCGATCAGTTGCTCTTACAAGGAGGCCACCACCCCGAACTTGGGCTTGACTTTTATACAACATTGTTTAAACAACTGAAACAATTATATCCCGATGTGAAGCTGCATGCACTCGGTCCGCCCGAAGTGGCACATATTACCAAACTTGCAAAGAGCACACACAAAGAAGTGCTTACTGCTTTAAAAGAAGCCGGCCTTGATTCATTACCCGGAGCCGGTGCTGAAATTCTAATTGACCGTGTACGCCGCTTAATCAGCAAAGGAAAATGTGGTGCTCAGGAATGGCTGGACGTTATGCACGAAGCCCACATGCTCAACATCACCACATCAGCAACGATGATGTTTGGTCATGTGGAAACATTACAGGAGCGGTTTGAGCACCTTGTAAAAATTCGGGAAGTTCAAAGCCGAAAACCTGCTGAAGCAAAAGGGTTTCTTGCATTTATTCCATGGACGTTCCAGGATGTTGATACCTTGCTATCGAAAATTCGTGGCGTACATAATTTAACCACTGCTGAAGAATACATCCGCATGATTGCGCTGAGCCGCATTATGCTGCCGAATATTAAAAACATACAGGCAAGCTGGTTAACTGTTGGTAAAGAAACGGCACAACTGGCATTGCACGCAGGTGCTAACGATTTTGGAAGTATTATGCTGGAAGAAAATGTGGTAAGTGCGGCAGGTGCACCACACCGCTTTACATACAAGTCCATTCAGGATGCAATACATGAAGCAGGGTTTGAACCGCAACTCCGCACACAGCAATACGAGTGGAGAGAATTGCCACAGGTTATTGAAGAGCAGGTGGTGGATTATTAAGAAGAATAAAATGATTGATAAAGGAGAACATGAACTATGTTCTCTTTTTTTATTTCATGAAGGATATACCTTATTCGTCTTACCTATTATTATTGTACATAGATTCATATATAAAAGAAGATTTAAAATACATCAGATGAAAAAATTACTTCCACTTTTCTTATTCATTACATTACACACAACAGTAAAAGCAAGCATCCGTTTACCCAATCTTGTTGGCAGCAACATGGTACTGCAGCAAAACACAACAATAAAACTATGGGGCTGGTCCGACCCTGCTGAGAAAATTTTCATCACCACATCATGGAACGATAAAACCGATTCAACCGTTGCAACAGGTAATGCAAAATGGGAACTGAAGATACAAACACCGGCAGCAGGAGGTCCTTATACAATTACATTAAAGGGGAACAATACAATTGTATTAACTAATATCATGCTCGGCGAAGTGTGGGTTTGTTCAGGTCAGTCCAACATGGAAATGACTTATAATTGGGGATTACCCGATATAAAAGAAGAATTACCCAATGCAGCAAATGATAATATCCGTTTTTTTACAATCCCTAAAACAACCTCATCTTATCCGCAGGATAATTGCGAAGGCAAATGGTTATTGTGCGATTCAAATACATTAAAAAGCTTCAGCGCTGTTGCTTATTTCTTTGCCAAAAAGATCACCAATACATTACATATTCCTGTTGGGTTAATCAGCACCAACTGGGGCGGCACACCTGCTGAAGTGTGGATGGAAGAGTCTGTAATAAATAACGATTCTGTTTTAAGAACCGCCGCTGCAAAACAAAGTGTTGCACCAAAGCGTCCTAATAACCCCGGCGTTGTGTACAATGCAATGATTGCACCTGTAATTAATTATAATATTGCCGGTGTGTTATGGTACCAGGGCGAAAACAATACAGGTACAGCCTATACCTATGCCCAACTGCTAACAGCTTTGATAAATGACTGGAGAAAACTCTGGAATAAAAATCTCCCTTTCTACTATGTACAGATTGCGCCCTATGCATACGGAAACAAATTTGTATCGGCTATTCTACGTGAACAGCAAACAAAAGTATTGTCGGTACCAAATACCGGCATGGTGGTTATAACCGATCTTGTTGATAACATCAAAGATATTCATCCAAAAAACAAACATGATGTTGGTTACCGTTTGGCTGCCTGGGCATTGGCAGAAACGTATCATCAAAACGGTATTGCTTATAAAAATCCTGTTTACAAAAACATAGAAATACAAAACGATAAAGCCATCATTACGTTAGATAATGTTTTAACGGGCTTAACGGTGAAAGGAAAAGAAATTACCGAACTGTTTATTGCAGGTGCTGATAAAACATTTTATCCGGCAACAGCGAAAATTAAAAACAAACAGCTCATTGTTACAAGTAAACTTGTGAAACAACCTGTTGCAGTTCGTTTTGGTTTCAGTAATAAAGCAATGCCCAACCTTTTCAGTAATGAAGGATTGCCCGTGAATCCTTTCCGCACTGATGATTGGGAGCTCGACCGTTCAGAAGAAAAATAATTGAGATGAAAATGGCAGAACGCATTGAAGTAATCAAGGCTGATATTACAACAGTCGAAGCAGATGCAATAGTAAATGCGGCCAATACTTCATTGCTTGGAGGCGGGGGCGTGGACGGCGCTATACACCGTGCAGGCGGGCCAGCTATTCTTGCTGATTGCAGGAAGATTGTTGCCCGGCAAGGTGGCTGTAAAACAGGCGATGCTGTGATTACAACAGCAGGAAACCTTCCGGCAACTTATGTAATCCATACAGTAGGCCCCGTTTGGAACGGCGGAAAAAACAACGAAAATGAAAAGCTGAAAAATTGTTACATCAATTCATTGAAGCTGGCAGCAGCACATCAATGTAAAACAGTTGCATTTCCAAACATCAGTACAGGAATCTATAATTTTCCAAAACCAGAAGCTTCCAAAATTGCAGTAACAACAATTGCTGAATTTTTAGAAACACAACATTTGCCTGAAAAAGTTTTCATTGTTTGTTTTGATGAAGAAAACTTTCTGCTTGCAAACAAAGCTCACAAAAGTTTTTTTAAAAACAGGAAGAATTTTAATAAAAAACCCCGGAAAACCGGGGCTTAATATTTGGGCTTCAGAATTTCTTTTGTTTGGTTCTCGTCCGTTTTGGATGGGTACGAAGCCTTTTGGTTTTCAAATGCTGTAAAACAGCGGTATTGGATTTAATTGGTTGATCAAAATCTGCATTCAAAAAAACGCTGCTGGATGCTGGATTTTGACTCTCATTTGGTATTGGATTTCTTTGATGAAGTAAACTTAGTACTCTTTTAATATGATAAAAAGAAAACAAATCGTTTGTTTTTAAAATAAAGAGTCTGCATGTGCATAACATAGGTGAAATCACTTATTCGATCAAAAACAAAACTCAGGTTGCTTTCTATAGCAGGAATTAGCTATAAAATTAAAACCCCGGAATTACCGGGGTTTTATATTGGCTTCCTAATTTTTTGTTTCATCCTGCCGTTGTTCTCTTGTCAGGGTACAGAAGCCGTTTAGTTTTCACGGGGTTTAATACTTGTTTTCAGGATAACCGGATTTGTTTCTTGGTTTTGCTGGATATTGAGTTTCTTGTTTGATGATGTAAAACTACTCAGGTAATTTAAACAGGGAATAGATTACCCTGCTTTCTTTTTAAAAAAAGGGGTCAGCATATGAAATCAATAAATAACATTATTTATTGTTGCTTTAAATAAAATACTCATTGCTTAAAATGCAGGTACCAATATTTTAAGATGATACAACTGAAACAAAATAGCAACTTCGGTAAAGTCAGGAAAATGTTATAAATATTTTTCCCTGATTACTTGGATATGGTGAAGTTCATGACCAATGGTTGCACGTAAAAAATTTTCAACCGTTAATTCAAACTTCCATGCTGTACCTGTACATAGAAGCTGTTGTGGTGAAAGGTTATTTATAAAACTTATCGATGCGTTTCTTACATTAACAAAATCATTCAGAAGGTCAGCATAGTTTAATTCGTCAAACCGGCTGTTCGCAACCATCAGGTCCTGATCGTAACCGGGCAGAACCGTTTTGTCGTTCCGGCTAAAACGAAGACAACGGTAAAGCATTATCCGCTCATGATCTGTAATATGACCAACTATTTGTTTAATACTCCATTTGCCATCTGCATAGCGAAAACGGGATTTTTGTTCACCAATCGATTTCAGTAATACTGAGTTTTCTGTTGATGAAAACAGTTCATATATATCTTTATTACCTGTAAGTTCAATATAATAAGGAAATCCGTCTTTTACAGTGTATATCATAATTGTATTGTTTGGCGAAAGGTACGCTACTTCCGGCATTATATGTTCGTGATTGATATTAGTTAAGCGGTTGGCATCCTGATAAAAAAAATAAAAATATTTGTCAATTCAAAATCTTTATTGCAATATTGCAATATTAAATTTAAACAATGGGTGCTTCAAAAACTGAATATTTTTCAGCAAAACAAAATGAAATTGCGGCAATCGCAAAAGCAATTGGCCATCCGGCCAGGGTGGCTATTCTTGAATATCTGGTAAAAGTAGATGCCTGTATATGTGGCGATATTGTAAACGAACTGCCCCTTGCTCAGCCTACCGTTTCACAGCATCTCAGAGAACTGAAAAATGCAGGATTGATAAAAGGTAACATTGAAGGAAATGCCATTTGCTATTGTATTGATGAAAAAGCAATCGAAAAGCTTAAGAAATATTTTGATGGTATTTCAAACAAACTATTAAAGAAAAACAGTTGTTGTTAATATTAAATATCAGTCCATGAACAGTAACGAACAGATTAAAGAAATGGTAAAGCAGAAGTATGGTGAAATTGCTTTACAGGATGTTGAAACAAACGCATCTTCCTGTTGCGGCAGTGGTTGCTGCAGTACTGAAGTGTACAACATTATGAGCGAGGAATATAATCATGTGGAAGGTTATAATCCAGATGCAGATTTGAAACTTGGCTGCGGATTGCCTACTGAGTTTGCAAAAATTAAAAAGGGCGATACAGTTATTGATCTGGGCAGTGGTGCAGGAAATGATTGTTTTGTTGCAAGGCACGAAACGGGAGTAACAGGGAAGGTGATTGGTATTGATTTTACCGAAGCCATGATTGAAAGAGCAAGAAATAACGCAGAAAAACTAAATTTTAATAACGTTGAGTTCAGGCTTGGCGATATAGAAAAAATTCCTGTTACAACAAATGTAGCCGATGTTGTTGTTAGCAACTGTGTAATGAATCTTGTTCCCGATAAGCCAAAGGCATTCAGCGAAGTGTACCGTATTTTAAAACCGGGAGGGCATTTCAGTATTTCAGACATTGTTTTAACAGGCCAATTACCGGAGCGCATTATGAATGCTGCCGAAATGTATGCAGGCTGTGTTGCCAGCGCTGTTCAGAAAGAAGATTACCTGCAGATTATTAAAGATGCAGGATTTAAAAACATCACGCTTCAAAAGGAAAAAGCAATCATTGTTCCGAATGATATTTTGAAGAACTATCTTACTGACGCAGAAATCGAAATCTATAACTCAAACAAACAGGTCATTTTCAGTATTACAGTATATGCTGAAAAAACGGATAGCTGCTGTGCTCCCGGATGCTGTTAAGCTTAGTATGCAACCAAAATTAAAAACTTTAGACAGGTTCCTCACCTTATGGATTTTTCTTGCCATGCTTACCGGTGTGGCATTGGGATATTTTTTCCCAACCGTAAAAGAAGTTGCAGATTCATTGAGTTCGGGTGCAACCAATATTCCATTGGCTGTTGGTTTGATATTGATGATGTATCCCCCTTTGGCCAAAGTAAATTACGCATTACTACCAAAAGCTTTTCTCGACAGGAAAGTAATGACAGTATCGCTTCTTCTAAACTGGATTATTGGCCCGTTGTTAATGTTTGTATTGGCGTTTGTTTTTTTGAAGAATGAACCGGAGTATATGGTAGGATTAATTCTTATTGGTCTTGCCCGTTGTATTGCAATGGTGATTGTTTGGAACGATCTTGCAGGAGGCAACCGGGAATATGGAGCCCTGCTTGTTGCTTTAAACAGCATTTTTCAGGTGCTGACTTACAGTTTTTATGCATGGTTGTTTATCAATGTTCTTCCGCAAAAATTTGGTTTGAGAAATTTTAATGTGTCTGTGCCAATGAAAGAGGTGGCTCAAAGTGTAATGATTTATTTGGGAATACCTTTTGCTGCCGGATTTTTAAGCAGATTTATATTAATCAGGACAAAGGGAATTGATTGGTACAATCGCAAATTTATTCCTGCAATATCACCCGTTACTTTGTATGCACTTCTGTTTACAATAGTAGTAATGTTCAGTCTTAAGGGGGATAAGATAGTGGAACTTCCAATGGATGTTGCCATAATTGCAATTCCATTGATCGTTTATTTTTTGGTGATGTTCTTCGTGGCTTTCTTTATTAACAAGTCGCTGAATATACCTTACGACAAAAACATGTCGGTATCATTTACGGCTACAGGAAATAATTTTGAATTGGCTATTGCTGTGTCAATAGCAGTGTTTGGAATACATTCTCCTCAGGCTTTTGCAGGTGTTATAGGTCCGCTGGTTGAAGTTCCTGTATTGATTTTATTAGTAAGAGCTGCTTTATTTTTAAAAAAGATTTATTACAGCAAATGAAAAAAATATTAGTACTCTGTACGGGCAACAGTTGCAGAAGTCAGATTGCAGAAGGCTATCTGAAATATTTTTCTGGTAACAAGGCGGAAGTGTACAGTGCAGGAGTGGAAACACATGGAGTAAATCCACTGGCTGTACAGACAATGTTGGAAGATGGTGTTGATATATCAAACCATACATCAAACAATGTGAACGAATACAGGGATGTTGATTTTGATTTTGTGATAACCGTTTGTGATAATGCAAAAGAAAGATGTCCCTATTTCCCATCAAAAGCCCAAAAATTTCATCATAATTTCCCCGATCCTGCAAAAGCAAAAGGAACAGAAGAACAGATTAAAGAACAGTTCCGAATGGTAAGAAATATGATTAAAGAATATTGCAGCAGCTTTATTAAAGAACATGTATAACGCAGCACTGTTCGGTTATCCTAATTATACATGTTCTATATAATTGGTAAAAAATTCTTCTCAGTATTTTATAAACTGTGTTGATTCGTTAATAAGCCCCCTGGTTTGAAGAATATACTGGCCCCTTGCTAAATCATTAACCGGCAGACTTATAAAGTTAACCCCGGCAGAGAGGTGAACTTGTTTTTCCTTATATAAAACCCCGGTTTGATTTGTTACAACAAACAGAACATCGCCTTCTTTCTCCGTAATTATTTTAGTGTTGAGATATAATGATGCCGGATTGGGGAATATAGAGATTGCTTGCTGCGAAAGACTGTTTTTAATAACAGCAATTTCAGAATAAGTGTACTGCCCGTCTTTATCAACCTGTTTTAACCTGTAGTAATTAATACCGGGCAAAATCTGTTTGTCGGTAAACGAATAAAACTGATCTGCTGCGCTGTTACCTGCTCCTTGTACAGTTCCGATTGCAGTAAACTGAACTCCGTTTGCAGAATGTTCAACATCAAAATGGTCGTTGCCTGCTTCCGCAGCAGTTGCCCAGTTTAATAATCCAGCATGGTTAACCAGTTTACCATTAAAGTAAAGCAGCTTTACAGGTAAAGGCACTCCGTTTTTAAACAGCGTATAAATATTGAAAGAATTCAGACCTACGGTAGTGAGCGTATTGGTTGTTGTATTGAGAGTTGTATTTGGCAACTGGCTCCAGGTTGAGCCGCTGTTTTCACTGTAGTAGGCTGATAATGAAGTTTCAGAAATGCTATTCATTTCACTGTGAAAGTAATAGAAAATAACAGTGGCTGCCAGTGAAGAATTGTTGTCGGGAACTATTTCATACTCCCGGCTTGCCGATTTATTTTTTTGAATAGTATGGTATCGTTTAATTAATGTGTTTCCAAGGTTTGATGCAGAAGTTATGGATACACCAATATTACCCGGATTAACATTTGTTGGCACCGTAAGCATCCTGTTTAGCGTAATATATCCACCATTTAATCCGGTAAACCGGCTGCTGTTGCTTTCGCCCGAAATAGTGCCGCTTGTACCAAGGTTAACAATATGGTTGTTTAAATCAATACTGTCGCCGCTTTGAAATGTTACCGTTCCCGAAACTGTAATATCGCTGTTAAGCTGTAGCCCGTTTGAAGTTTTGTTTAACGTGAGGTTATAAAAACCTGTTGCTGAACTTCCGCTTATAAATGTGCCGCTGGTGCTGTTATTTCCACTGAAAAGCATTGTACTGCTGCCTTTTATAAAGGCTCCGTCGTTGCGGAGACCTCCGTTATTTACAACAAAGTAAACATTGCCATTAGCAACAAGCGCAACACCGGTTTTGTTAAACAATCCCTGCGAAGAAATCTTTCCGGGGTTTAGCACAGCAACCAGAAACATACAGAGTATGAGTTTACATAAATTTTTCATAGCTGTATTTTTTACTTGATGTACTCCTGGTGACTGCCGGAACCATCTATCTGTATGTGGAAGTCCAGGAACAGCAATCCGGCATCGTTGTTATAAGTATCACCCACTGCACTTGAATTACGCCATATACGGCAAATAAGGATGCTGGAAATTTTTTTACCTGTTCCATCAATTCCTGTGTTACCGGCACTGAGAGCGGTGATGTTGTGTGTATTTGCTGTAAACGGCCCTGTTGCGGTTAAGGTGTTTGTTGTAATTGTTGGAAATACCTGCGGTGTGGTAGCGTCATAATTGGCCCAGGTATATTCAAGGTTCCAGACAACGTTGCCTGTACCTGTACCTTTTGGAAGCCAGTGAATATGCGGATAAATTGTGCTGCCTTCTTTCCATGTATGCGGAAGCTGTACAGTAAATGACATTGATTCAACGCTTTGATTGTCTCTGAAATACCAGATTTGTGGCCCTGAATTACCACTTATATAATCAATTGTAGCGGCATTTGAGCCTTTATCAAGCGTTACACGTAAATCATCCCACCGTACACCTATTGACGAAAGTTTTGTCCATAAAGGAGCTGTAGTTGTACCAGCATTGTAATAATAACCGGAACCGTCAGCATTGTCGCCCGTCAGATTTTGATTGGTGTTATAGACCAACAGGCTGGTGGCAGGGCTTGCTATTGTTGTATTATCTGTTACAGATGTTAAGCTAACTCTTGGTATCAGCAATCCTTTATCCGAACTTACAATATCTAACATAGCCGAAATATCAGGATTGTTTCCTGTGGTGTTGATTGCAACGTTTTGACCAAAAGAATAAATTTGAAAAAAAGAGATGAAAAGAAAAGCAAGGGTCGGGCTTTTTTTAAAGGGTTTCATAAAGAATGGATTTTTCACTTTATAACTAATGTAACCAGACTTGTGCCTGATAATAAGGTAAAGGTATTTTCCTGTGTTGCTTCAGTACATGACCAAAGTCATTTAATTGTTTTAGTTTTTCTTTTTAAGAGTTTTTGTTTAATGAGTTTCTGGGTAATAAATTATTTTTTTTGCAAAAAATCTTTTACCCTTTTTCTTGGAAAATAAAAATGCGCCGTAGCCTGGATGACCACGGCGCATAAAACCGAAAATTCAGTTTATTGTTTTACAAATTTTGTGCTTATCAAACCAGTTTCTGCATTTATAAAATTCAGGATATACAAACTATATATAGGCCTTTTTTCTTTTATTACAGAATAAACACTTGGTTTTTGAAAACGTGGTCTTGAATAATTAAAAAACATACCGGAAAATTCAGAATTATTTCTGCATCGTTATTACTTAAAGTAACTACAATGATTTTGTCAAATATCTTTTCAAGATAGATTAAATGAACTTTGTTGAATTTCTTTACGTTTATGAAAGCCTGGCCTTCATCATTTAATTTATATAGTTCAAAAAAATTGTTTAATGAGTCAGTTGCTTTAACGATAAAATGATTATTTGAAACGGGGGTATTGTAAATCGTTAAAAACCAGATAGTGGCGATTGAATCATTAATTCCCAAACTTTTTTTTGGAATTTTTTTAAATGCAGAGGCCGAATCGTAGTCAGAAGATGTTATTTCTATTAGGCTATTTCTAAATGTATATTTCCCAAATGCAATATTTGATCTGCCTTCACATCCTGATTCATGAAAGAAATTTCCAAGGCTATCTAAAAGTAACGTTGAAGAGCAAAAACCGTTTTTATTTGAGAATACTTTTGTTGTTTTAAGTTGAGAATAGCTATTCGCAAAAATGCAAGCCAGAAGTGTAAGTAAGAAAAAAGATGTTTTCATTATATGTTTGCGAGTACTAATAATCCTGTATCAATACATCTGTTGGAATTTGAAGTGACTGATGAATTTGTCGGATCATTCCGAGTGTCAATTTTCTTTTACGATTTAATATTTCACTTGCCCTGCTTTTCAAACCAACAACTTTTGCCAGATCAGATTGAGTGAATTGCAATTGCTCTAATCTGAATTTAATTGCCTCAACAGGATCGGGGTAATCTATCGGGAAATGTTCTTTTTCGTAATTATCTATTAATAGTGAAAGAATTTCCAGTTCATCTCCCGTTGCATCACCAGGCTTTGCATCAAAAATTACTTCCAGCCTTTCGAGAGCTAGCTGGTAATCCTTTTTTGTTTTAATTGGTTTGATGTTCATTTATTAAATTTTTGCTGCGTCAATTTTATCGTATTGTGTATGCGTTCCAATAAACCTTATCCAAATAAGTTGATAGCGATAATTAATTCTTACAATTAGTCTGTAGTGATTGCCTTTGATATTAAAAACTACCCGGTTGTTTTCCAAAAAGCTGGCACTTGGATATTCCCTTTTGATTTCTGATGGACTTTTCCATTTCGCATTTTCAGCTTCCTTGTACCAGGATTTTAACTGTTGTTCACAGTCGGGATATTTTATCCAGAAATCTTTCAGTGTTTTTTTAGCAATAACTCTCAAACTAAAAGTTTTTCAAAATTAAAAAAAGTTCCCAAAATGGGAAAATTTATTTTTTCTTCACCTGTAATTCTTCCCAGGGTGTTGTGCCATCTTTTTCTCTTGTAAAAATCAATTGCTTTCCTTCACCGATTACAATTTCAGCTGTGGTGTAAATAAAATTGCTGTCAAGCAAATGACCGCCTGTTGTTTTTCCTGTACTGTCGCTGATACTGATGTGCAGGTGCGAACCGTTGGTGTTGACAGTTCCTGTTAAACTGACGATTTCAAAATGGCCATTGCCTTTTGTTCCTTCGGGTTGATTGGCAAAACGGATATTCCATTGTATTAAACTTCCTGCACAGGTCATAATCCAGCCAGCTTCAATTTTTTCTTTTTGAACATAAGCTTCAATTTCTTTTCGCAGATCCTGTCCCGGCTTTAAGCGAATGGCATGAACTTTTATTTCTTCATTCTGCATAGGCTTTGTGTTTTGACAGGAAATAAAAAAAAGAAACAGTATAAAAATGTATCGCATTATTTTTTATTGAAATGAAATTACCGGATGAAACAATTTTTTTCCTCGCATCGAAGATAATCTCAACAAATGAAATTGAGTTAATCAATCCGGCTCATCTCAAAAATCCCATAAATCCCGGTTCAGACAATTTAATCAACAAACAAATCTTTAAACAGTTCAGCGCCGGGTGTAACACTGTACTTACGTAAATCGGTTATACCTTCTGCTGCAAACACATCTTCATCAACAAATAAATTGCCCGTACAGTTTCTTGATGGTTTGCTGAGAATAATATGTGCTGCATCGGCCAGTATATCGGGTTTGCGGCTCATTTTTGCAAGTGCTTTTCCGCCTAATAAATTTCGTACAGCAGCAGTATCAATAGTTGTTTGCGGCCATAAAGAATTAGCTGCAATGCCTTCCTTTTTAAATTCAGACGACCAGCCAAGCGTAAGCATACTCATGTTGTACTTGCTGATGGTGTACGTAACATGATCGGCCAGCCATTTTGCACGCATAGTTAATGGGGGGGATAAGGTGAGAATGTGCGGATTGTTTCCCTTACGGAGATAGGGAATACAGGCTTTCGTCATAAAAAATGTACCACGTACATTAATGTCAAACATCAGATCGTATCGCTTTGCTTCGGTTTGCTCAGTAGGAGATAATGTTATTGCCGATGCATTATTGATAAGGATATCGATCCCTCCAAATTCAGCAACTGTTTTTTCAACGGCAGCCTGTATCTGATCTTCATACCTGATGTCGAGCTGAATGGCTAATCCGTTGCCACCAGCTGCAGTCATATCGCTGGCCGATGAAAAAATGGTTCCCCCGAGTTTTGGATTTTCTTCCACGCTTTTTGCAGCAACTACTATGTTAGCTCCTTCTTTTGCAAGGCGTAAACCTATTGCTTTGCCTATGCCCCGGCTTGCTCCGGTAATAAAAACTGTTTTTCCTTTAAATGACATACGAATCGTTTATTTAAAATATAATTTTTTTAATCCTGTTCGGGTGTGTTAGCTGTTGCATGTATTGGCCCGAACTCGCTGGTATAAATTTTAAACAGCAAGATAAAATAACTAATCAGTAACGGACCAAAAATAAATCCCCAGAATCCAAAAAGACTTAATCCCACAATTACACCCAGTACTGTTACCATTGGATGGACATCGCCCATTCTCTTCATCAAGGTAATTCTTGCCAGGTAGTCAACATTGCCCGTAATAACAATGCTGTAAATGAGCAAGCCAATTCCCTGTCCTGTGTGTCCTTGTGAAAAGAGATAAACAACCAGTGGCGCCCATATAAGCGTTGTGCCTACTATTGGGAAAAATGCAAATACTCCGGTAATAAAACCCCACAACACAAATTCATTTACACCAAAAATCCAGTAACCAATCATTGCAAACACACCTTGTATAAACGATATAAGTGGAATACCAATGGCATTTGCTTTTACCACACTGATGGTTTCCCTGCCAAGAATATCAATATTTTTTTCGTGCAGTGGTAACCAGTAATCAAACGAGTTTTCCATTTCCTTTCCATTGGTAAGCATAAAGAAGTAGATGAACAGCATCATGGCAAGATTTGAAAGAATCATGGCTGTGCTGTTGAGAAATGCAGGGAAAAAATTGGCAATCTGCTTTTGTATTTCAGCAATATTGTTATCCGTAAGAATATCCTGTCCTGTCCATTCTTTAATTTTTGCCGAAACAGATTTTAACCCCTGGATCATTTCGTCGGAATGGCTGAACAGAATGGTGACTTTGGGCGATAATAACGTAATTATATAATAAACCGGCAGGCCAATCATAACAAGGCAGCCAAGCAGAAAGATGGTTGCGGTAAGATTTTTGTTCCAGTGTTTCTGTAGTGTAAGATAACGGTAAGTTTTACGGCTGAGAATATAAAGGGTTACGGCTCCAAGAAAACCCGGCAGGAAAACATAAAGTTCCTTAACAAGTAAATACCCAAGTCCTGCAAGTACAATCAATAAAATAATCTGACGTAAACGGTTACTGAATGAAGCCATGTAATGAAATTACAAAAGAGTTTTATCAACCCGGCACGTTCCGTGAATTTAATCTTCCCACACTTTTAATCCTTCGCTGCAGTTGGAGCAGATGTCGATATTTTTCCTGCTGGTCATTAATTCTTTGCGGAACTGTTTATAATTATCATTGTTCCAGATTTGTTTAAATGATTGCATTTTGAGATTACCCAACTGGTGCATGGCATCTTTATCAAAACAACAGGGAACTATAAGCCCGTCCCATGTGATAACGTTTGCGTGCCATAATTTCCAACAATGATTCTGCATTTTGTTTTTGGGTACTGTTGAGCCGTTGTCGTCTTTTTTATAGCGGCTGTATTTATTTAATGTTGGGATAAGCTGGTTAGGATCATTTTCATAATCATATACCTGTGCTGTTTTAAACCAAACATCGTCCACACCAATTTCGTTCGCTAATTTTTTTACATCTTCCAGTTGATGTTCGTTTGGTTTAACAACCAGGAACTGGAAAATCACGAAAGGCGTTTTGCTCTTTAATTCCTTTTTCCACTTCACAATATTTTTTGCTCCTTCAAGCACTTTGTTTAATTGCCCGCCAACCCGGTATTGCTGATACACATCCTGCGTTGTACCATCAATGGAAATAATTAAACGGTCAAGCCCGCTTTCAACAGTTTGCCTGGCTTTTTCATCACTCAGGTAATGTGCGTTGGACGATGTGGCCGTATAAATTTTTTTCTGCGACGCATATTTTACCATCGGCAAAAAATCAGGATTCAGAAAAGGCTCTCCCTGAAAATAAAAAATCAGATAAAGTAATTCTTTGTGAATATCATCGATGGTTTGTGCAAAGAAGTTTTTTTGCAGCATACCTGTTGGCCGGGTAAACTGTCTTAACCCACTCGGGCATTCAGGGCAACGAAGGTTGCAACTTGTTGTTGGTTCAAATGAAATGGAAACAGGATAACCCCATTGTACAGGTTTGTTAAGCAGGCGGCTCAGTTGGTAACTGCTCCATACTTTTCCTGCATTCCAAACTCTGCGAGCTGTAAGTTTTGATAAAAGGTTGGTGATATCGTTCCGGTGAAAACGGGGCATAAGCAGCAAAGATAACCTGCAAAAGCTTGGCAATTGCAAGGATGTTAAATATCAAGGTACTCAAAATATTTATCCATGGATAAAAAGAAATATCAGAAAAGAATCCTTATTTTTACTTAGTTGCATAAACAACTATATGCCAAACAACCAATTCAAAAAAGGAGAGTTATACAGCTTTATGACAGGTAAGGCAAGCACTGCTATTGCCCGTCGTTTGCAGAAAAACCTCAAACAGCACAACATTGAAATCACTGTTGAACAGTGGAGCGTGTTATATCATCTCTGGAAAAATGATGGGTTAAGTCAGCAAGACTTATGCAATGCCACTTTCAGGGATAAGCCAAGCATTACACGCCTGGTTGATAATCTTGAAAAACTCAAGCTTGTAAAACGTGTTGCCAGCAAAAGTGATCGGCGCATTAACCAGGTGTTTCTTACAGAGTATGGTAAACAACTGGAAGATGAAACAATGAATGTGGCCAACACAACATTGAATGAAGCATTGATTGGAGTGCCATCGGAAAAAATCGATATCTGTAAAGAAGTATTACAGATTGTTTATGATAACCTGAAATAATGGTTGAGAGTCGAAAAAAAAATAAATCAAGAGGAAGGCTTTGTTTCTCTTCTTAAAGAGGATTGATGGGAATGTAAAAAGATGAAAAGAATTACCGGAGTACAAGCGAGCGTGGCAACAAAAGCAAAATTGCAGCACAAATGCTGGCAACATAAAAACAACAACTGAACTTTAAAACATTTTTGTATGAGTACCGCAACGATTGCAACACCCTTAAAAGGCGGCGAGTGGCTTATTAAAACAAGTACAGCCAACGATACGTTTATTCCAGAACATTTTAATGAAGAACAGCAAATGGTGAAAGATATGTGTACTACATTTCTTGATACCGAAATTTTGCCTGTTATTGCACGCATTGATAAAATGGAACAAGGCTTAATGCCTTCCTTGATGGATAAGGCAGGTGAACTTGGTTTGCTTGGAACTTCAGCTCCTGAAGAACTGGGCGGTCTTGGAAAAGATTTCATCACATCCACTCTTGTGAATGAAGCTTTGGGCGGAGGGTATTCTTTCTCTGTTGCTATTGCAGCACATACAGGTATTGGTACGTTGCCCATTCTTTACTTTGGAACTGCCGAACAAAAAGCAAAATATATTCCCAAACTTGCAAGTGGTGAATGGAAAGGTGCTTACGGACTAACGGAGCCCAACAGCGGTAGTGATGCGTTGAGTGCAAAAACAACTGCAAAGCTGAGTGATGATGGAACGCATTATATTCTTAATGGTCAGAAATGCTGGATTACGAACGGTGGCTTTGCCGATGTTTATACTGTGTTTGCAAAAATCGACGGAAAAGAATTTACTGCATTCATTGTTGAACGTGGCATGGAAGGATTTACACAAGGTCCTGAAGAACATAAAATGGGTATCAAAGGTTCTTCAACAGTACAATTGTATTTCCAGGATTGCAAAGTACCTGTTGAAAATTTGCTTGGTGAAAAAGGGAAAGGCCATGTGATTGCATTTAACATCCTTAACATCGGTCGTTTAAAATTGGCTGCTGCGGTACTTGGTGGTTCAAAACGTTCGCTCAATATTGCTTTAACCTACGCAGCAACAAGGGAACAATTCAAAACACCCATTGTAAACTTTGGGGCTATTCAGCATAAGCTGGGCGAAATGGCAACAAAAATCTGGGTGCTTGAAAGTGCATTGTACCGCACATGTAAATGGATTGATGATAAGGAAACAGAACTGGAAGCAGCCGGTAAAACTTCAGCAGAAGCATTGCTTGGTGCAGCAGAAGAATATGCTATTGAATGTGCCATGTTAAAAGTTGATGGAAGTGAATTACTCGATTATGTAGTTGATGAAGGTGTGCAGATTCATGGTGGTAATGGTTTCAGTGATGAATATGAAATTTCAAGAGCGTATCGTGATAGCCGCATAAATCGTATTTATGAAGGCACAAATGAAATCAATCGCCTGTTAACAGTTGATATGGTATTGAAACGTGCAATGAAAGGGCGTTTGGATATTATGGGTCCTGCAATGGCGGTGCAAAAAGAACTGATGAGTATTCCTGAATTTGGTAACGATGATGATACACCATTTGCAAAAGAGTTTAAAGCTGTTGCCAATTTCAAGAAAGCAATTATGATGACAGCTGGTGCTGCTGTTCAGAAACTGATGATGAAGATTGAGCAGGAACAGGAAATACTGATGAATATTGCTGATATGGCTATTCAAACCTTTAATGCAGAAAGTGCTTTGCTGCGTGCAGCAAAACTGGTTGCAGAAAGAGGTGAAGATTCCTGCAAATTTGAACTCGATATCATGCATACTTATTTATATGATGCTGCCGACCGCATCGACAAATTTGGTAAAGATGCCATTAATGCATTTGCTGATGGCGACGAACACCGGATGATGCTGTTAGGCTTAAAACGTTTTACTAAAGTTGACCCGTTCAACAGTAAAGAGGCGAGAAGGCGAATTGTAGAAAAGCTGAGAAACGACGGAAAGTATCCGTTATGATGATTTTGTGCGGTGAGTCACTTTTTGAAGTGGCTCACCGACAATCATTTTGGTTCTTTTTAAGAAAATTTCCCCCGAAACGTAAGACCAGATAATATAAAACCTGCCGCCCAAAATAATATTGAAATGAAAATACCTAATGCAGAAAAGAAAAGCATTTCATTTGTTTCGTCGTCTCTTTTTTTTATTGCATAAATTAAAGAAATGATAAAGCCCACAGGCGGAAGTAAAAAGCAGATAATTCTTAAAGTGGTTTTCATCTGCTAAAAATAAGTAAACCATAATCATCAAAAAAATATTTGTCCTTTGCATAATTTGCAAGGGATTTTTTATTTAAACTCAATTCATGCGTACATTTTTTTTCATACTCAGTTTTTGCATCGCAGCAACGTTAAATGCACAACATGTGTTTATCAAACTGGTTACCCCTGCAAAAACGCAAAATAAGTTCAGCACAAACCGGCAATTTATTACTGGCACAACCTGTAAAGAATGCAGTTTACAGGTAAATGGAAATGAAGTGAAAGTATGGCCAACAGGTGCATTTGCTGTTGAACTCAATTTGCAGCAGTCAGATACAAGTTTTCAACTTGTTGCAGTAGATAAAAAGGGAATGAAAGAAAGCATACGGGTGTTTTATAAATTTCAGCCTGCAACAAAAGAAAAAGAAGTAACAACGAATACGGTTGAATACTGGCGTATTGAGCCTACAGGTGATCTGCTGGTGAAGCCGGGCGATCATTTGAAGATGACGGTGAAAACATTGCCTGGTTCAGTTGTGAAACTGGAGAATGGATTTGAATTTACCGAACTGCAGCCAAAAGACTCAACCGGCATAAAAGGTATTTACAAGGCTGAATACATTGTAAAGGAAAATGATGAACTGTTTCCAGCATCAAAAACAAAATTGAAGCTGGTTGTGCAGACAAAAGATGATCAGCAGATAGAAGCAGCAACAAAAAATAATTATGCAACGATGAAGCCTCTGATTCTTCAAACAAAAGGCAAGCTTTCTTATTTGCTGCTTGGGTTAGGTGAAGATCGCCTGGGAGGAACAAAGCTTGGCTATGTTGATTCGCTCGTAAAATTATATGCTGTTGGAAAAATCGGGAACAAGTATTGTGTGCAGTTAAGTAAAAACAGGCAAGCTTATATTGAAGAAGAATATGTTGATACTGCAGCTGCAGGAACATTTTCGCCGACTTCACTTACGGGTAATATGCGTGTATGGGGCGATAGCAGTTTTGATTACGTATCACTGGCATTGTTTGAAAAATTGCCTTATCAATCGTTCCAGGAAATAAATCCTTCAAAAATAATTGTGGATGTATTTGGGGCAACATCCAATACCAACTGGCTCACACAACTGCAGTCGGTAAAAGAAATTAAAAATGTGTATTACAACCAGGTGGATGAAGATGTGCTGCGTATTACCATTGAGCTGAATCATCGCCAGCATTGGGGACATAGTATTTATTACAATGGAAATTCATTGGTGATAAAAGTAAAACGTCAGCCACAGAATCTTTCATTAAGCAATCTTGTTATTGCTGTTGATGCGGGCCATGGCGGCGACAACAAAGGTGCATTTGGATTAACAGGTGTGATGGAAAAAGATATGACGTTGTTAATTGCAAAAGAATTGCAGCAGGCTCTGGAAGCAGAAGGGGCAACAGTTATAACAACAAGAACAAAAGACACAACTTACGATAATCACGACCGTTTGAGTTTTTACAAAGAAAAAAATCCCGACCTGCTGCTGAGCATTCATTTAAACAGTTCGGCCGATCCTGTTCGTATCAAAGGTGTGAGTACTTATTATAAATACATTGGCTACAGGCCGCTTACTCAAACAATATTAAAAGAAATGCTGGGTATTGGTTTGCAGGAGTATGGCAATGTGGGCAATTTCAATTTTATTTTAAATGGCTTAACTGAATGTCCCAATGCATTGGTTGAAACATTGTTCATCAGTAATCCTGAAGATGAATACAATGTATTAACGCCCTCATTCAGAAAGCAAATGACAGAAGCTATTGTAAAAGGAATGAAAGAATGGCTGGAAGGGTGTAAATAAAAAGAGAGTTGTATTTATTTAACGAGTACATTGTATAAATTCTTCTTTTACAGAAGTTGTGATATGTGTTTTTTCAGGAATAAATTTCCCTCATGCCTCAACTTTTTTAAAGCTTGCCAAAAAAGCCAATGATTTTCATCAAGATAGAACATACAGTTATTGCCAATGCAACGATGTAAACTGATGCCTCAAAAGAATCCGAATTTCAAAAACCAAAATCTCAATGCAAAATACTCGGACAAAAGACCGTGCAAGGAATTTATTATTGAAAAAAACAAGTTGGTTTAGAATCTGTTTTACAACAATACTAAAACCTGAATTAAGACAGTGGTTATGTTAACTCACTTCTTCAAGCACTTTGGGGGTGTTTTTACCATTGTATTCAATGATAAGGTTATAGGCAGTGTTCGTCAGGAAACCCTTTTGCTGAAATAATTTCCAGTTAAAACTGACTGGCAGTATTACATACCTGTTCTTGTGGTGGTTCAGTTTGTTTTTTTCTATGACATGGTTTTTAATAGCAGGGGCTGCTTCCGGCAATAACACTGAAACTGGTTTTATTTTATGCTGCAGATAATAATCAATAGTGATTAATTGCTGAAGCACACAATCATTAGGGTAATGAAGAACAGCATATTCGTACATCAAGACATACACGTCTTTCAGATCGTGTTTGTGAAAATCGCAATGTTCTTCAAAATAAGTTCCTACTCCCAATAAAAAATCAAACACACTGTATTGCGATGTTATATACCTGAGTGTGTGGTGTGTGCGGTTGCGGTTCCAGTAAACCTCAAGCGCCTCTTCCACAATCAGTATTTTATTCAGCTCTTCTTTACTTAAATATTTGCTTTCGATAATCTGGTATGGTGCAACGGGATCGTACACATAACCATGCTCACTGCTTGTTTGCCGCACTGGCGTTCCTTTTAAAAACTTCAGGAAGCCCAGCTGTAGTTCAGGTGCAAACAATTTAAACACTTCTTCAAAACTGTATTTGATATCAGCAAAATAATCAAGTGGCAAGCCAACAATCAGGTCGAGATGCAGTTCCACTTTATCACGCACCTGCGCAATGATGCTTTTTGTTTTTTCAAAATTCTGTTTGCGGTTTACTTCAAGATTGGCTTTCTGGTTTACGGTTTGAATACCAATCTCAAACCGGAACAAACCCTGCGGCACTTTTTCATTGATAAACCGGATGATATCGGGATGAAGAATATCAGCTGTAATTTCAAACTGAAAAATATTGCCGGGTTTGTGATGATCAAGAATAAACTGGAAGATGTCGATGGTGAAATCTTTCTTCATGTTAAACGTACGGTCGAGAAACTTGATCACTCTTCCATGCTGCATTAAATACAGTAAGTTGTTTTTAATATCAGCCATTGGAAGATACCGCACATTGTTATCAAGACTTGCCAAACAAAAACCACATTTGTACGGACAACCCCTGCTTGTTTCAATATAGCTTACTTTATTGTACAGGTCTTCAACGGGATCGTTGATATAAGGATTCACACCAATAAAGTTGCTCATATCATACATCACACTCCGTTCATGAAAATGCACTTCGCCATTTTGCTTGTACACAAGATTGGGAACAGCACTCACATCGGGGTAATGCGTTAAAAATTCATGGAACGGAATTTCACCTTCACCACAAATAATGTAATCAACAAAATCATTTGCAATAACTCGTTCCCATTCATAACTCACTTCAGGCCCGCCCAATAAAATTTTAATGGATGGTTTGATGGCTTTTATTTTTTCTGCAACCATTAGCGTTTGTGTAATGTTCCAGATATAACAGCTAAAGGCAACCATCTCATACTCCGCACATGCTTCGGCAATTTCATCTGCCTTTTGCCTGATGGTAAATTCTTTCCATGCCAGACCTTCATGCTGTTTATTCAGCTCATACAACAGGCGTATGGCCAAATTCAGATGAATGTATTTTGCATTAAGCGTTGTAAGTAAAATGCGCATGAACAGAATTTCTTTGCGCAAAAGTAACTGTAATTTTTTCGCCACTGAGCCGCAGAGAATACAGAGGAAAACTGTTTATGGTTTGAGGCTTTTTGTTGGGGTGCCGGAAAAACATGAAAGTTTTTGTTACAAAACCTGTTACAATCAATAAAACATTTCAAAAATAGGACTCCCACCCTCAAACTGTATTTTTGTTCTACATGTATAAACAGCAACTCACCAAAGAACAGGCTCACCAAAAAGCAAAACACTACTGTGCTTACCAGGAGCGTTGCCATAGCGAAGTAAAAGAAAAGCTGTACAGCTTTGGTCTGCGTAAAACCGACGTGGAAGAGCTGCTCAGCAAACTAATTGAAGAAAATTATCTTAATGAAGAACGTTTTGCTGTACAGTTTACCGGGGGAAGATTTCGTATGAAACAATGGGGCCGGGTTAAAATCAGATACGAACTCAAACAAAAACAGGTGAGTGAATATGTGATCCGCAAAGCGCTGAAAACAATTGATGAAGACGATTATCAATCCACTCTTTTCAAGCTCTACGAACAGAAACAACAACAACTTTCTTCCGAAAAAAACATCTTCATCAAAAAAAGAAAACTTCAGGATTATTTATTGCAGAAGGGGTATGAGATGCAATTGATTAATGAATTGATGAAGTAGGTTATGGTTTCGCTCCCTTTTTGACCTTTTTAAGTTTAACACGTTTTACAGTGTATAAACCCTCTTTTTCGCCTGGTTTTTTAAAGTATTGAAAAATTTTGGTCAAAATTTTTACTGTAAATCAATGTGTTGTAAAAGCACGTTTAAAAATACTTGTGTTTTTCTTTGGATGAATGCTTAATCTGTGGCTACCTTTGCGACCCCGTTGCTAAAAACGGCTATTTTCAACAAATCCACGGGATGGCGTGGTAAAAATTAAACAAAATGAGTAAACTACATTTCACTACCAAGCATGCGAACGAGGCTACCGTACAGCGTAACTGGTACGTTGTTGACGGCACCAATCAAACCGTTGGTCGCATGAGTGCTAAGATTGCTGCGGTACTCCGTGGTAAAAACAAAGCTTATTACACTCCCCACGTTGATTGTGGCGATTATGTAATTGTAATTAATGCCGATAAAGTTGTATTAACCGGTGCAAAGCTGGAGCAGAAAGAATACCAGCATTTTACAGGTTACCCCGGCGGTCAGAAAATTGAGATGGCAAAAGATCTTTTGCGTCGTCGTCCAGAGGTGGTTGTTGAACGTGCTGTAAAAGGTATGTTGCCAAAAAACCGTTTAGGCCGCAAAATGTACAAGAAGTTATTTGTATATGCAGGTGCTGAACATGCTCACAAAGCACAACAACCAAAAGAATTAAAATTTTAAAAACCGCTAATAGCCAAAAGCTAAAAGCTAAAAGCTAAAAATAAATGGAAAAGCAAAAAAATGCAGTTGGTCGCCGTAAAGAAGCCATCACCCGTGTGTTCATCAGCAAGGGTACAGGTAACATTACTGTGAACGACAAAAACTATAAAGAATACTTCCCGCTGGTTTACTTGCAAAACCAGGTAGAAGCTCCGTTAAAAACCGTTGAATCGTTAGACAAGTTTGATTTGAAAATCAATGCTGGCGGCGGTGGTATTAAAGGTCAGGCCGAAGCTATTAAGCTGGGTATTGCCCGTGCACTTCTCGAAGTAAATGCTGAATATCGTCCTGCTTTAAAGGCAGCCGGTTTACTGAAGCGTGACCCTCGTGGTGTTGAACGTAAGAAATTTGGTAAGAAGAAAGCACGCAGAAGCTTCCAGTTCTCTAAACGTTAATATCATTTGTGGTTCATGGCTGGCAGTTGGAGTTATTATCAACTGCTACGCCATCACAACAAGAAACAAAAAACAAAACACGATAAACTATTAATAATGGAAAATAACACTTCATTACAACAGCAATTACTCGAAGCAGGTGTGCATTTCGGTCACCTGAAAAAGAAGTGGAACCCCAAGATGTTGCCTTACATCTTTGCTGAAAAGAAAGGCATTCACATCATCGACCTCAATAAAACTGTGGAAGGCTTGCAGGAAACTGCAGCCGCTATGAAGCAAATTGCACGCAGCGGTAAAAAAATTATGTTTGTTGCCACCAAAAAACAGGCAAAAGAAATTGTTACTGAATGTGCGCAGAAAGTAAATATGCCTTTTGTAACTGACCGTTGGCTGGGTGGTATGTTAACCAACTTCAACACTGTTCGTAAGAGTGTGAAGAAAATGCAGAGCATTGAAAAAATGCTGAACGATGGTACGTTCGACAGCATTACCAAGAAAGAGCGTTTGCAGTTAAGCCGTGATAAAGAAAAAATGGAAAAGGTATTAGGTGGTATTGCCAATATGAGCCGTATCCCTGCAGCTTTATTCCTCGTTGATATTGGCCATGAACATATTGCTTTGGCTGAAGCAAAGCGTTTAGGCATTACAACTTTTGGCGTGGTTGATACCAACTGCGATCCTAACAAAGTTGATTACTTCATTCCGGGTAATGATGATGCTACCAAATCAATCGCTATCATTACCGAATACATCACTGCTGCAATTGCAGAAGGTTTGGCAGAACGTCAGGTTGAAAAAGAAGAAGAAGAAACTGAAGAAGTAACTGACCAGGCATCTAAGTTTGATGTAGGCGACGAAGGTGGAAGAGAAAGAGGTGGCCGTGGTGGTGCAAACCGTGGCGGTGGCCGTGGTAATGCAGGTGGCGGTGGCGCTCCCAAACGTCGTGTGCCAAGCACACAAAAGCGCACTTCTAACAGATAGAAGAAAGCCGGAAGTAAGATATAAGAAGATTGATTCTGAAAAATAAAAATGCTTCCTGCTCACTAAAAGTCTGCAGGAAGCATTTTCTGATTTACTGATTAATAAATTATCAAATAGAAATTATGTCAACCGTAACAATAAGTGCACAGGATATTAATAAACTGCGCCAGGCAACAGGCGCTGGTATGATGGATTGCCGTAAAGCATTAACTGAAACAAACGGCGATTTTGAAGCAGCCATCGACTGGTTACGCAAACAAGGCCAGAAGGTAGCAGCAAAACGCAGCGACCGTGAAGCAAAAGAAGGTGTGGTTGTAGCGTTAACAAGTGCTGATAACAAAACCGGTTATGTAGTATGCGTAAGCTGTGAAACAGATTTTGTAAGTAAAAATGCTGATTTTGTTGCTTTTGCAAAATCAATTGCAGAAGCGGCCGTAGCAAACGACGTTAAGAATATTGATGAGCTCAATGCTGCTGAAGTAAACGGAGCTAAAGTATCGGACCTGGTGAATGATAAGCTTGCTGCTATTGGCGAAAAAATCGGCATCAGCAAATTTGAACGTATTGAAGCGCCTTATGTTGCTTCTTATATTCATGGCGCTTACCGCATGGGTGTTTTAGTAGGTTTGGATAAAGAATCTGCAGAAGCAGGAAAAGATGTGGCAATGCAGATTGCTGCTATGAACCCTGTTGCTGTTGATGCTGAAAGCGTACCGGCTGAAGTTGTAGCCCGTGAAAAGGATATTATTGTGGAAGTAATGAAACAGGATCCTAAAATGGCTGGCAAACCAGATGAAATGATTGCAAAAATTGCTGATGGTAAAATGAATGCCTTCTTTAAAGAGCAAACATTACTTGCACAGGCATTTGTAAAAGATGGGTCGAAGAGTGTGGCTGATTACCTGAAATCAGCAGGTGATGTGAAAGTAACAGGTTTTAAACGTGTTGCTTTAGGGTAATCTTACAATATAATTCTGATAAAAACAGGCTGCTGAAAGCAGCCTGTTTTTATTTTATAAGACCAGAGTTGTTTATATTCGCAAAACCTTAAAATAATTCAACGTATTGTTACAGCCAGTTCACGACATCGATCTGTCCCGCATCAGCAATAAAGAAATTGTTTCATTCATTCATGATCACAAACTGTATAAGCTGAATGATTTTGCTTTACTGAAAAGTTTCTGTAAGGAATCTCAGACGTTAAAAAAGTTCAGCCATCACACCAAAACATTTTACATAAATCATCCATTAAAAAAAGTTTGGGAAGCGTATAAAACCACACCACCAAAGCGGGCTTGGTGCGGGCATATGCTGCAGTTTGGTTTGCAATATTGCCGCAAACAAAACAGACTTACTTACATTGATGATGATTTTAAAGAGGCAATGGTGGGGCAAATTATTTTTGTAAGGGTAAAGGTGCTGGGAGGGCTGGCCAAGGTTGCTGTGGGGCACGAAATTACAGCAATCAACAACGAAGAAACTTATCTGGAAACCTCCTATTTAATGAAAGGTAAGTCTGTCGGGTCGCAGCGTGTATATTTTGAGGAGGATGAAAATGGATATACTAAAATCACCCACCATACCATTTATAAAAGCAATTCACGGTTCAGAGATAAATTTTTATATCCTGTACTTCATACAAAAGCTATCAGTGAATTTCATCATAACATCTGGAAGCAACTGAATAAGAGTTAACACTCTCCGTTATCTGTTTCTCCAAAAAATAAGGGTAGTTGATTCCGAATATATAATTTTGGAGCTTCATGGAACAAATGAAACAGAAACTGCTCATTATAACCGCTCCATCAGGGGCAGGAAAAACATCGGTTACAAAACATTTAATGAAGTGTTTTCCTCAACTTGCTTTTTCAATTTCCGCTGCAACACGCCAGCCAAGGGCAAATGAAAAAAACGGGATCGATTATCATTTCATGAGTGTTGAAGACTTTCAGCAAAAAATACGCAGCAACGAATTTATTGAATGGGAAATGGTGTATGAAGGCAAGTATTACGGAACGCTGAAAAGCGAAATTCAACGTATCTGGAACAATCATCAAACACCTATACTTGACATTGATGTTAAAGGGGCTATTCATGTACAGGGGCTTTACCCTGCACAAACACTTTCTGTTTTTATTGAACCTCCTTCAATTGATGAACTTCGCCGGAGGTTGCAAAGCAGGGGTACAGAAACTGCTGAAACATTAGAAGCGAGGGTAAATAAAGCTGCTTACGAAATATCATTTAAGCATTCTTTTACAAAAGTTATCGTCAACAGCGATCTGCAGAAGGCCTGTTCAGAAGCAGAAGAGGTTGTTGGAGCGTTTCTTGCTTCATAACACAAGTTGGAGATTCATTACAAATCCATTAGTTTAGATATATGAACTGGTACTTATTGAGTGGGGTTATTGTATGTATTTTACTGGCAGGCCTGTTTTCAGGTCTTGAGGCTGCTTTTGGTACGCTCAACCGTTTTTCAATTGAACTGAAAAAAAAACAGGGCCATACCAGTGGCCGTATATTGGGAAATTTTATAGAGCAGCAAAGCAGGTTTATCGGGGCTTTGCTTGTAGGCACATCAGTTTCGCTTGTATTTTATGTTTTACTCAGCAGCCGTTTTTTTGCACCGCTTTGGGCTAAAATGCCAATCATTATCCAGAACTCCTGGTTGAAACTGTTTATCGAAATTATTATTACTGCGGTTATTGTGCTGCTGGTTCAGTTTGTTTTCAGGGCTTATTTCAGGGCAAGAAGCAATGTTATTCTTTCTTTCTTTGCAAGAATTTTCAGTTTTATTTACAGGTTTCTTTCACCAATAGCCATGTTTTTTGTGGGTGTTTCAGAATGGATACTGAAATATTTGTTTGATGTGCGGATGAATGAAAAGAAAGAAGCTTTTGCACGGGTGGATATTGATTACTTTATTCAGCAAAGCAGGGAAAACAACGAGGAAGATCAGGACATTAATACAGAGCTGTTTGAAAACGCACTTTCACTGCCGGGAGTTAAAGTGCGTGAATGTTTAATTCCACGAAAAGAAATTGTTGGGGTTGATGCGGAAACGTCGGTTGAGGATGTAAAAGAAAAGTTTATTGAAACAAAACTGAGTAAACTTATTGTGTATGAAGGAAACATTGATAACATTCTCGGGTATGTTCACCAGCTTGATATGTTCAGGAAACCAACTGAACTGAAATCTGTTCTTTTACCTATTCCTGCCGTTCCTGAAAGTATGGGCGTAACAGACCTGATTAACCAGTTTACAAAGGAACGCAAAAGTATTGCATGGGTGGTGGATGAATTTGGCGGCACCAGTGGTATTGTAACGATGGAAGATTTGCTTGAAGAAATTTTTGGCGAAATACAGGATGAATACGATACCGAAGAGTTTGTTGAAAAACAACTTGCCGAATCGGAGTTTATCTTCAGCGGAAGACTTGAGCTTGATTATCTTACTGAAAAATATAACCTTGAGTTTAAAGATGATACAGATGCTGAAACCTTATCGGGCTATATTGTTGAACACCACGAAACAATTCCCAAAGCAAAAGAGCGTATTATTGTTGATGATTATGAATTCGACATTCTTTCAGTAAATGAAACCCGTATTGAAACAGTGAAAATGAAAATTCTTCGCTGATAAACCGTTTCAATAACCGGTTAAATTCTTCCTTATCCTTTTATGTAAAGAACCAGCGCCTGCGAAAACTTTGTAATAACTTTTTCCCTTTATCAGTTATAAAATTTATTTGTTGCCATATTTTCTGGCAAATTTTTAAAACCAAACCGAAAACAAGTATGAAGAAAATTGCTTTAGCATTAGTATCGTTTGCGTTGTTACAGAGTACTGTGTCTTATGCACAGAACAAGGCAGCCACAACTCCCGCAGCCGATACAACAAAAAAGGTAGCACCAAAACCCGGAATTACAGAAAAAGTAAAATCAAGTAAAAAACTTGCTGGTCTGTTTACACTTTACCAGGATACTGCAACAGGAAGTGTGCAGATGTACATACGTAAAGATCAGCTTGATAAAAACTTTATTTACCAGAGTTTTTCTTTGAGCGGCCCCACTTCTTTGTTTTTAAACCAGAGCATGCACCGTTCAACGCTACTGTTTAAAATGAAGAAATCATTTGACAAAATTGAATTTTCTGTTGTTAATACAAACTTCTATTATAATCCTGAAAATGCTGTAAGCAAAGCAGCTAACGTAGATGTGGCAGATGCTGTTTTTTATACGGATAAATTTTCGGCTGAAGATTCAACCGGCTACCTCATCAGTGTTGACCAGTTGTTTCTGAGTGATAAGCTTGATCCTGTTAAACCTGTATTTCCGCCAACAATTCCTTCTTATCTTTTTTTCAATCTCGGTGGATTTAATTCAACAAAAAGTAAAGTAAGCAACGTACGCTCTTACCCGAATAATACGGATGTAATTGTTGACCTTGCATACGATAATCCTGTGCCGTATAACGGGGGAGGAAAAGATATTACCGATGCCCGTTATGTACGTATTAAACTGCAGCATTCGTTTCTTGAAGTACCGGTGAATGATTTTAAACCAAGGTTTGATGATCCCCGTGTTGGTTTCTTTACGCAGGAAGTGGACGATCTTACATCAAACGATGTTAACAATTACCGTGATGTAATCAACCGTTGGCATTTAAAGAAAAAAGATCCATCTGCTGCCATAAGCGAACCGGTTGAACCAATTGTTTATTGGATTGAAAATACAACACCTGTTCAATTCCGAAACATAATTAAAGCAGCCGGCGAGCGCTGGAATGAGGCATTTGAGAAAGCCGGTTTCAAAAATGCAGTGGTGATGAAGATTATGCCCGATACAGCAACTTGGGATCCTGCTGATATCCGTTACAATGTGATCCGTTGGGTTTCTTCAGCTTATCCTTCTTACGGTGCAATCGGGCCTAGCTTTGTAAATCCGTTAACAGGGCAAATTCTTGGAACAGATATTACCATTGAATGGAAAAGCGGTTCTGCAATTCCTTATTTTGATGTACTGGAAGATAATAATGCACCAACTCAGCAAAATCTGTTCGATCAGTTACCTCCAGAGGTAAAAAAACATTGGCTCAATTGTAATATAGGCGCTGAACTTGCAAAACAGTTTATGGCAGGGTCAACGCTTATTGCAACAAGTGCGGCTGATGGAGGTGAAACAGAAATCAGAAAAGCCCATGAGCAGTTTTTGTACTACCTGGTTCTGCATGAAATGGGACACACACTTGGTTTAAACCATAACATGAAAGCATCGCAGATGCTGAGCCCTGCTGAAGTAAACAATACCAGCATCACACAGAAAAAAGGTTTACAGGGGTCTGTAATGGATTATCCTGCAATCAACATCAGCAGCAACCGTAATACGCAAGGCGATTACTACACAATGAAGCCAGGCCCGTATGATTTGTGGGCAATAGAATTTGGTTACAAAGAGTTTCCTGAAGGACAGGAAGCAAGCGGGTTAAAAACCATTCTTAGCCGTAGTAACGAACATGATCTGCTTTTTGGAAATGATGCAGATGATATGCGTAGTCCGGGTAATGGTATTGACCCTCGTGTAATGATTAATGATATGAGTAGTGATATGGTTGCTTATGGTGAAGACCGTTATAAATTCGTGAACAATTCAATGAGTAAACTGCTCAGCAAGTTTACCCGTAGCGATAAATCGTACCAGCAAATACAAATACGCTATGCTGTTTTAAACAGCCAGCGTTTTCAAATGGCAAATGCCATCAGCCGTTATATTGGTGGTGTACAGGTTGACAGAAGTTTCCCCGGGCAAAATCCGGGAGGCAAACCGTTTATCATTACACCCGTTGAGTACCAGAAAAAAGCAATGACTTTCTTAAATAAATATGTATTTGCTCCAACCGCATTTGATGTGGACATTCCCTTGTTGCCTTACCTGCAGGTACAACGTCGTGGTTACAATTTCTTTGGTGCAACTGAAGATCCCAAGCATACATCAGTGGTGCTGAATTTTCAGATGAATATTTTATCTGAATTGCTGAACGCTGTTACTATGCGCCGTATTACCAACAGTGCGTTGTATGGCAATACTTATACAGTAGCTGATGTGTTAAACGATCTTACCAATGGCATTTTCAAAACTGATATTGGCGGGGTGGTAAATGTGTACCGCCAAAACCTGCAAACTGAATATGTGAAAGGTCTCATTGCCATTGTTGAATCAAAAACCGGTTACGATAATGCTGCAAGAAGCGGGGCCTACAACAGCCTTCGTAAAATAAAAAGTATGGTAGCTGTTGCGCCATCACCCAATGAATCGACAAAAGCACACCGTTCCATGCTGCTGTTTTTAATTGACAAAGCTCTGGCAACAAAATAAAGTTCTTTTTAGTCATGTTAACAAAGCCATCCAGAAAGGATGGCTTTGTTCTTTTATCAATTTTTTCACTCGTATAATTCGGATTACATTTGCAACTGAAAATTTTTTCTTGTGGCAGAAACGCAATCGGAACGCAGATCGGTTTTTAAACGCATCAGAGGGAAATCTCCTGTTAACGAACAGGCTGAAATGACCTTTATCGATCACCTGGAGGAACTGCGCTGGCATATTATCCGTTCTCTGATTGCTATTATCATTGGCTCCATCATTGTTGGCTTTAATATTACTTATGTAGTTGACCAGATTTTCATGGGTCCGGTGCATAAAGAATTCATCACCTACAAATGGCTTTGCCAGATTGGTAACTGGATTCATATCCCCGATCTGTGCATGAATAATTTTAACCTGCGTTTCCAGAGTAATGCCATGACGGAGCAGTTCCTCATGACGTTTACCATTGCTTTTACTGCGGGTTTTATTCTTGCGTTTCCTTATGTGTTCTGGGAGCTTTGGAAATTTGTAAGACCGGCACTGAGCGATAAAGAAAAAAGAGGAACAGCAGGAGTTATTGCCTGGATTTCCATTTTATTTTTTATCGGCGTTGCTTTCGGTTATTATATTCTTACTCCTTTCATGGTGTATTTTTATTCAACATATACGATCAGCCCGCTTATTGATTTTAAACCAACCATCAGCGATTATTTTGAGAATTTAGTTTATCTCACTGTTGGTATTGGTTTGTTATTTCAGTTGCCGGTTGTTGTAATGTTGCTTACAAGAGTTGGGATTCTAACTCCAAAAACATTAAAAAGCATCCGCAAGTTTGCATTTGTAGTCATTCTTATTCTGGCTGCAATCATTACACCATCAACCGATCCATTCAGTTTAGCTCTTGTAACAATTCCTCTTTACGGATTGTATGAGTTCAGCATTTTCTTAAGTGTACGTATCTACAAACGTAATAATAAGGAAGAAGATGAAGATGTGGAAGAATGGAGTTAATAGAGGAAGCCAGTATTCATTAGCCGGTAGCAGATAGTAAGTCGTTCAGCCAAAGTCTCTTCATAGATGCTTCATAGCCCTTCCAAGGATAGTTCAGGTATAATTTGATAATGAGTGCAGTTATGTTCCGTTATAGGAAGTTTTTCGTGTAAACACAACTGCCGGGAAGAAAGTAAGGCGGAAAGAGTTGCACTACGAAACGGGTTTGTGCAAGGGATTTGTGCCGAAGCAATCTGCGAGTAGTTGGTTTATTCTTCGTATCAAGCAGATTGCTTCGTCGTTCCTCCTCTGGCGTAGCAGCCTGAGTCAACGACTCGCAATGGCGGTAACAATGATGATCTATCTTTCACCCAACTTTAAACATGTTTTTCTTCCTGTCTTTCCGACTCTCTCCTAATCATCCATTCAACAACAACACGCCCAACTTCAAATCATAAACCTCAAACATTTTCTCTCCGTGCCCTCTGTGCCTCTGTGGTAAACTTTCTTTCCGTCTTTTCGTCCCCCGTCTTCCGGACTTTCTTGACTTCAATCATCCCACTTCCTGACCTTGCAGCTTTGTTATTTTCTTTTTCCTTGTTACATTGGTTTTCTCTTCAACCTTTCAATTAAAGGATATGAAAGAACCCCTCCAGACCCAAATGATGGAACGCCTTTGGGAACTGCAACTACGCAATGGTTTCATTAACGATGATGATGTAAAACAACTCGCTGCACAATTCAGTCTTTCAGAAATTGAAGTGGAAGGTGTGGTATCGTTTTATCATTTTTTTCATCGCAAACCCACGGGCAAATACACCATCTATCTCAACAACAGTATGGTGGCCGATATCAAAGGCTTTCGCCGTATTAAAGAAACACTCGAACGGGAAACAGGTGCAAGCTTTGGCTCAGTTGACCGCACCGGAACCTTTGGTTTGTTTCTTACACCATGTATTGGTCTCAGCGACCAGGAGCCATCGGCTCTCATCAACTTCTACCCGTTTACGAATCTTAATGCCATTAAGATCAAAGACATTATTACTTCGCTGAAACATGGTGCCGATCCTGCAACCATTTGTGATGAACCGGCCGATAACATCCGCTATACACCACCTGGCGATAAAACATTTTTCTTTAAATCTTTCACCGATGGGTCGGTACTGGCAACTGCTGCAAAGCTTGGCCCTGAAGGAGTGTTGGAAGAACTGAAGAAAGCTGAGCTTGCCGGTCGTGGTGGTGCATATTATCCCACTTGGAAAAAATGGGATACAGCCAAGCAACAGCCATCAGAAACAAAGTTTGTGGTGTGCAATGCCGATGAGGGTGAACCCGGCACGTTTAAAGACAGGGTGCTCATACGCACACAATCAAAATCGCTCATTGAAGGAATGATGGTTTGCGGCTATACCATTGGCGCTGAACAGGGCATTATTTACCTGCGTGGCGAATACCGCTGGCTCAAAAATAAATTAGATGATGTCATTGCTGAATACAGGAAAAAGGGTTTGCTGGGTGCCGGTTGTGGTGCTGTAAAAGGGTTCAATTTTGATATACGTGTGCAGATGGGTGCCGGATCGTATGTATGTGGCGAAGAAACTGCGCTGCTTGAATCGCTGGAAGGCAAACGTGGTGAGCCAAGAACCAAATGGTTTTTCCCTGTGGAAAAAGGCTACCTGCAGCAACCAACGGTGATCAATAACGTAGAAACCTTCTGTGCTGCTGCACGTATTATTGAAATAGGTGCTGCTGAATATGTGAAGATGGGCATACCGGGATCGCCGGGTGTAAAACTGCTCAGTGTTTCGGGCGACTGCCGCCTGCCGGGCATCTATGAAATTGAATGGGGAATGACGGTGGCCGAACTGCTTGAACTCTGCGAAGCGGAAGATCCTTATTACATACAGGTGAGTGGTCCTTCGGGTGAGTGTATTTCCATCAAAGAAAAATACCGCCGCATTTCCATGCTCGACCTGTTGGCAAGAAAAGACATCCGCTGCGGTGGTTCATTCATGATCTTTAATAAGCAGCGTGACCTGGTGAAAGTGCTGCTCAACTTCACTGAATTTTTTAAATCAGAATCATGCGGCATCTGTACGCCATGCCGTGCAGGTAATTTCATTATACAACGTAAACTGGAACGGCTCAGCAATGGTCTTGCCAATGAAAAAGACCTTGAAGAACTGAAAAGCTGGGGTACCATCATGAAAAATACAAGCCGCTGTGGTTTGGGTAAAACTGCCACCAACAGTTTAATCTATGCCATGGATAAATTTCATGATTACTTCCGCTCACGCCTCGATAAAGACTACAATGGTCTCAGCCTGAAGTTTGATATGGAAGCTGCTACCAAAGATTACGAGAAATATAAAATCTGACGCTATGCCAAAAATGGTAAACATAACAATAGATGGTAAAGCATTTCAAGCCGAAGAAGGAAAGAACTTAATACTTGCTGCAAGGGAAAACGGCATCTTCATCCCATCACTCTGTTACTACGAACATATTGTACCACCGCTGGGCACCTGCCGTGTATGCACATGTAAAATCAATGGACGGTTTGGCCCTGCCTGTACAGAAAAAGTGGCCGAAGGATTAACAGTTGAAGTAAACAGCGAAGAGCTGCTCGATACAAGAAAGGCATTGGTGGAAATGATGTTTGCAGAAGGGAATCATATTTGCCCCGCCTGCGAAAAGAGCGGACACTGCGATCTGCAGCACATGGGTTATGAACTGGGTATTTCATCCACCCGATACCAGCATTTGTTTAAAGACAGGATTATTGATTTTAATCCATCACGTATGGTAATGGAACACAACCGTTGCATAAAGTGCATGCGTTGTGTGGTGGATGTAAAAACAAAAGACGGGCAGAAAGTATTTAACTACCAGAACCGTGGTAACGAAACCTATGTGGGTATTGATTACGAACAGGAAGCAAAGCTGAGTGAAGAAGAAGCTGAAAATGCAATGAAGATATGCCCCACAGGTGCCATTATGGTAAGAGGTGTGAGTTTGGCTGAACCTTTTGGCGACCGTAAGTATGATATGGAATCGGTGCAGGATGATTACAACATGAAAAAACGCACAGTGAGCAGGCCGCCTGTAATGGGTAAGAAGATTGTGGCCACAGTTTCGCTGGCCGGTTGTTTCGGTTGCCACATGTCGTTATTAGATGTGGATGAAGAGTTGCTTGATCTGGTTGAACTGGTATCGTTTGATAAATCACCACTTACCGATTTTAAAAACTTTACTTCCCGTTGTCATATTGGTATCATTGAAGGCGGTGTATGCAATTCAGAAAATGTGGAAACATTGCGCAAGTTCAGGGAGCAGTGCGATATACTTGTTTCATTGGGCGAATGTTCGGTATGGGGTGGATTGCCTACCATGCGTAATTCAATTCCGCTGAGTGAATGCCTGGAAGAAGCTTATCTCAACTCACCAACAAGTGAACCGGGTGCCAACATCATTCCTTACCATGAAGACTTACCAAAAATTCTCGACAGGGTTTATGCCTGCAATGAAATTGTAAAGATTGATTATTACATACCCGGCTGCCCGCCCGATGCCAATCACATCTGGAAAGCCGTGAAGAATATTTTGTGGGGAGAAGAATACTCCATTCTTTATTCTGAATTCAAATACGATTAATCTGCTTGTTATGAACAGAAAAATAACCATTGATCCTGTTACAAGAGTGGAAGGCCACGGCAGGGTTACCATACATCTCGATGAATACGGACAGGTAAAAGATTCGTTTTTTCACATTGTAGAGTTCCGTGGGTTTGAACGTTTCATACAGGGCCATCCTTACTGGGAAGCACCCGTGCTGGTACAACGTCTTTGTGGTATATGCCCGGTGAGTCATCACCTGGCAGCAGCAAAAGCTATTGATCAGATTGTGGGTGTTGATCCGAAAGATCTTTCACCAACTGCAACCAAGCTGCGTAAGCTCATGCACTTTGGCCAGGTGTTTCAATCGCACGCATTGCACTTCTTTTATTTAGCATCACCCGATTTATTGTTTGGTGTGGATGCTCCTGTAGAAAAAAGAAATGTAGTGGCTGTTGCAGTGGAGAACAGGGAGCTTGCTCTGAAAGGAATTATCATGCGCAAGTTTGGACAGGAAATTATTAAAGCCGTTGCAGGGAAAAGAATACATGGTATTCTGGCTGTGCCTGGTGGTGTACACAAAACATTTACCGAAGCAGAGCGTGATTATTTTTTAGATGGAAAAGAGATTGAGAATATTGATACCATGATTGAATGGTCGCAGGCTATTGTTGATTTCATGAAAGATTATCATGAAAAGAACAGGAGGTTTTTAGATGAGTTTGCACAGTTTCCATCGGGTCATCTCGGAATGGTGGATGAATGGGGTGCAATGAATTTGTATGATGGTAAACTGCGTGCAATTGACAGTGAAGGCGATATTACGCTTGATGATATTTCAACCGATCTGTACCAGGAATATTTTACTGAAGCTGTGGCACAATGGTCGTACATGAAATTTCCTTACTTAAAAAAAGTTGGAAGGGAAAAAGGATGGAACCGTGTTGGTCCGCTTGCACGATTAAATGTGTGCGATTCCATTCCCACACCGCTTGCTGAAAAAGCACGCAAAGATTTCATTGCTTTCACCGGGCTCAAAACAAACAACAGTACTATGTATTCGCACTGGGCACGATTGATTGAAGTGCTGCACTGCGCTGAAGTAATGAAAGATCTGCTGAATGATCCTGATCTCATGGGCGATGATCTTGTGCGCAAAGGAACGCCACGCAACAAAGGCATTGGTATTATTGAAGCACCAAGAGGAACATTAACTCATCACTACGAAGTGGATGATAAGGGAATGATTACACGCTGCAACCTCATTGTATCCACCACGCACAACAATGATGCAATGAACAATGCAGTGAAATGGGTGGCGAATAATGTCATCAGCCGTAAGGGAACCATTACCGATACCATGCTCAACCAGGTGGAAGTGGCCATACGTGCATACGATCCCTGTTTAAGCTGTGCTACACAATCAATGGGTAAAATGCCATTGAAAGCCGAACTTTATAATTACAAAGGAGAGTTGATTGATGAGCGATTCAAAGACTGAACTGAAAGGAATTTTATTAATCGGCATTGGTAATACCGGTCGCAATGATGATGGACTTGGCTGGCAGTTTGCAGATATTGCTGCTGAACAGTTTGCTGCTGAAATGGATATTGAATACCGTTACCAGTTACAGGTGGAAGATGCAGAACTGGTGAGTGCATACAAGCTGGTGTTTTTTGCTGATGCTTCAGTTACATCCCTGCCCGAAGGTTTTGAAATAAAGCAATGTCATCCCGCTGCACATTACATGTATTCATCACATGCACAAACTCCTGAAACAGTGATGTACCTAGCAAAGGAACTGTATCATCATGTTCCTGTTGCATATACCATTGCAGTTGAAGGAAACAACTGGGGATTGGGAACAACCATCAGCAAAAAAGCAATAAATAATTTAGAAAAAGCAATGAAAGCGTTTAAGGAGAAGGTGGAGAGATGTATGATGTGATTATGTTTCTTTTATTTACAGGTGAGTTTCCTGAAAGGGACTCGCCGTTTAGTTATAACATTTTAACTGTTGATTTCAAATCTTCTTTCGTGGTACGGCGAGTCGTGCGGCTCATGCACACAAGCTGTTTGCACAGACATCGCCTTGGAACTATCGGGAAAACTGTGTGGCAAAGGAATGAGCTTTGTCCTGTAGGGACATTTGATCGGTAGAACTTTTGTAAACAGATTTTTCGTTCCGTAGGAACGTGTGATGCTCTATCCCTTCGCCACACAGTCTTCTGTTGTTCTATAACCGAGAGTAGTTAAAGAGTAAAAAAGACGAGGACTATTTTTTTATAAACTCATGCCAGATGGCAATGGGCGCAATGGCTGTCCATCCGCAAAAATCTTTTCTGGAATCATTCCCCTGTTTTATAAAATCCGGCGCATAATTTTCCCAGAACGTTCCGGTGGCTTTATACACCTGTGCCACACACCAGTAATATTGCTTAGCCAGTTTGCCTGCCAGTTCATTTTTGCCACAACGTTGTAACCCACGAATAACCATATAAGTTGTGGGTGCCCAGTTGCTTCCCAGCCAATAACCACCTGCCGGGTTAAACTCCAGTTCGCTTGCCGGGTAACTGGCTACCGGAAATTTGCGCCAGAATTGGTTGGGATCGGTGAGATGTGCAAGAAAAGCGTCGAGCCGCTTATCGGGCACTAAACCTGCGATCAACATCCAGTACATGCCAATATGTTTACGGGTAATTTGTTTGCCGTAGCCAAGGTCATAGTAAAACCCATCTGCCTTGTTCCAGCAATGCCTGTTAATGGCTTCTTTTGTTTCGTTATAAAAGGTTGAATATTCTGTAATGTGTTTCTTGTTGCCGGTAATGCGTGCAATAGTACGGAGATTGTCTGCAAAAAAAGCCATTTGTGCACTGATATCAACTCCACGTCCCTGCCGGTTCCATGCAGGATTTCGGCCTTTGTAATCGAATATTTCGGGATAAAGATTATGCAGTGCTATGCCCGCTCCATCGTCCTGCCAGCCTCTGGGAAACCGGTCGATATTATCCATGCCCGAGCCCAGTGCATCATTAAAAAACAGGTGATCTTCCATGCGGTAGTGTTTCAGCAGGAACTCATAAAAACGGCGCAGATGCGGGTACACTTTTTTCAATCGCACAGGGTTTGGTTGCTGGCTGTGCAGCTCCAGTTCGGCAAAGGCAAGCAGCGGTGGGTTTATACTCACCGGATGCTCTTTTGGCCACATGGTTTTGCCTTCTTTTGTGTATTCCCGGCTTATAAAACCGTCAGCATCCTGCAGATTGTAGAAATTATCCAGTGCATTGGCCACCGGCAGTTCCTGCTGATGATATTTGGCATAGGCAGCAATAAAGCAGGTATCCCACAGAAAAATATTACTGCTGAAGGCTGCATCGGTATAAGGTTTTTTATAGGCAGGGTCGGCGGGCCCGCCTCTTACTTTGCTTTTTGCAATGCGAAGTGCTGCGGCATAAAGCTCCTGCTGCAATTCGACTGGCACAGAATAGTCGTCTTCATTTTGTGTTTGCAATAAAGACATTAGTGACGGACTTATGAACAAGCCGACACTGCCGAGTGCCATTTGTTTTAGAAATATTTTACGGTTGGGCATAGCAAGAAATTAAATAACGAAAGGTAGCACATTATATGAAAGCGCTTTGCTGGTTGTATGTATTAAGAGTTATGCAAATGACTCAACATACAGTTTCGGATACATTGATGCGAATAACGGCAAATAAAAGGGGTGACCGATTATCAGAAAATAAGTTGAACTATCACTCTTTACAGATCCTTGCTGTGGCTTTTTAATTCTGCTTGCAGCTGATTCCTGTTAAAAGCATGGATTTTACCGATTAAAATCTACTGGCCACAGAGGGGTTTCGGTTTTTTTAATAAGCCTCATCATGATTTTTGGTGACAGGTATCATTCCCGGGTGGTGATTTCTGAACTAATATAGCAGCTCTTTTTGAACAAAAACGATTGTCCATGTACTCCTTTATAGCCGGCATTTTTATTTTGCCTGTTATTGTTAGCGGATTACTTCTTTTCCTTCCCTCAAAAGCCGCTAAAATACTGGTAATATTCTCTGCAGTTGTGCTGTCTGCAATCTCTGTTTATTTGTTTGTCCAGACAGATCAGCCTTTTTATTTCAGCGTTCCGCATTATGTAAACGAAATAGTTGCCGGTGCCGATATTCTGCTGCTGCTTTATTTTGGATGGGTGGCTATCCGCAAAAGAAGTGTGCTGGTGGGTGTTATGACGGTGTTGCAACTGGGAGGCTTGCTGTATTTGTTGAAAATTCTTCCGCCTGCTGAAAGTATGCAGTTCATGGTTGATAAGCTGAGTGCATCTATGTTTATGCTCATCAACATAATCAGTGGTATCATTGCAGTTTATTCGCTGCGGTATATTGAAGAAGAAAATTGCAGCAGTTTCCGTAAAAAATATTTCATGTCCATCATGTTCTGGTTTATTGCTGTCATGAACATGATTGTTTCTTCCGATAACCTGGAATATTTCTTCCTGTTTTTTGAATTAACAACACTGGCTTCCTTCCTCTTTATTGGTTTCAGGAAAGATGAAGAATCGGTAGGCAATGCAATAACTGCTTTATGGATGAACCAGATTGGCGGGCTTGCCATTTTGGTTGCCATCTTCTTTATTTATTACAATGGTTATGGCGAAGCAACATTCACCAACCTGCTTGCACATGGTTCAGCAACAGGTATTTTATTGCCGCTTGCATTTATGAGTGTTGCTGCCTTAATTAAAGGAGCACAAATGCCGTTCAGTAAATGGTTGCTTGGAGCTATGGTAGCTCCCACACCTGTGAGTGCGTTGCTTCACTCATCCACAATGGTTAAGATTGCGCCGTTTATTATTCTCCGTTTATCGCCTGCTTTAAAAGAAACACCTGTTGCAACTGTTATTATTGCTTTAACCGGTTTTGTATTTGTAGCTGCGGCCGTTGTTTCCCTATCGCAGGATAATTTAAAACGTATCCTTGCACACTCCACCATTGGTTTGCTTGCTTTAATGATCATGATGGCTGCCATTGCCACACCTGTTACCATTATTGCATCGCTGGTACTCGTCCTGTTTCATGGTATTTCCAAGTGTATGCTCTTTCTTAACGCAGGTGTATTGGAACGTGTATTTCATCTCAAACAAACGTCCGATATGGATAAGCTGGGCGAGGTTGGTCCTTATACTTCGCTGGCAGTAACTCTCGGTTTTATGTCGCTGTTGTTACCACCGTTTGGCGCATTTGTTGGCAAGTGGTTAAGTTATTTAACACTGGGGGCTTTTATTCAGGAACAAAGAATATTCGGTGCGTTGGTGATTGTGTTTGTTGCAATTGGTGGTGCGGTGTTCTCACTGTTGTATTTCAAAGTAATGGGCACACTTATTTCAAGAACAGGCAATAGCGATCATATTGAATTTGAACATACAGGTAAGATTTACAAAACCATCATCAATTTATTGATGGTGATGATTGTGTTGTGTATGGTTGGTTTGCCTTACCTGTTAACACACCTGTTTTCGCCTGTTGCTGCCACGCTTGTTGGTTCGCATATTCCTATTGTTACCGAAGGATGGAATTATTACATCGGTGCAATGAAGCTGCCCATGGTTCCATTGCTGGTTGCTTTCTTTTTGCTACCTGTAACTATTGTGGCAGCTATGTTTGTACAGTTAAAGAATGTTGACAGGGCAAAAGAATACATGTGTGGTGAAAAGATAAATTACTCGTTCTCTTCATTCTATTTCACTACCGACAAAGCAGTTCCTTATTTTTCAACTGTTGGTATTTTATTTTTTATTGCACTCATAGCTGTGGCATTGATATAAAACGATTTTGTTATGAACAACCTTTTTATTCCGATACTACTCATCATTCTTGCTCCGTTTATAGGCGGCTTGGTTTACGGGTTTGAACGTATTGTAAAAGCCCGCATGCAGAGAAGAATTGGTCCGCCGTTGCTGCAACCGTTTTATGATTTCTTCAAACTGGCCGATAAGCGCAGGATGATTGTTCACTCGGCTCATGCATTCTTTGGTATTATGCACTTTGTATCGTTGTGGTTTGCTGTTGCTGTGTTGTTGCTTGGTGGTGATTTAATCCTGGTAGTATTTCTTCACCTGCTTTCATCATCACTCATGATCCTTGCAGGGTACAGTACACGTTCCATCTTCAGCCATCTTGGTGCAAACAGAACAGCCATGACGTTGCTGGCTTACGAACCTGTGCTGATTTTGATTGCGGTGTCCATTTACCTCGTAACAGGAAGTTTTGATGTGTCTTCTGTTTACAAAATGGATCAGCCTTTGTTATACAAATTACCATTGGCTTTTATTGCATTGCTGCTGATTCTTCCTATTAAAATGAAGAAATCTCCATTTGATGTTGCTGAAGCACACCAGGAAGTTGTAGGTGGAGTTGAGCTTGAATTTTCAGGAATCTTTTTTGAAGCGGTGTACACAGCTAAATGGTTAGACTATGTATTCTGCTATACACTGGTGTACATGTTTGCAGGAAACAATATTTTGCTGGGAGTTGGATTAATGCTGTTCACGTTCTTATACCTGAACGCACTTGATAATTCATCAGCAAGGGTGAACTACAGGCAGATGCTTCGTTTTTCATTGGGTGTTGCTTGTTCGCTTGCATTTATCAACCTGCTTATTCACAGTATATTTTAAAATCAACATCGGCGATAAACCGACAAAAAATATAAACGATGAAACTGGCCTCTTTCAGAAAAAAATCTCCCTGGATACTTCACTACAATGCAGGAGGATGCAATGGATGTGATATTGAGATATTAGCGTGTCTTGCTCCCAAGTACGATATTGAACGTTTTGGAATGATCAATACAGGCAATCCAAAACAGTCCGACATTTTACTGGTAACCGGCCCCGTTACAAAACGCAGCCGTGAACGTTTGGTTGAAATCTATGACCAGATGCCCGAACCAAAAGTAGTGATCAGCTGTGGTGCATGTGCAAGCACAGGTGGTGTGTTCAGGGGTATGTACAACTGCGAAGGCGGTATTGACCAGTTTATTCCTGTGGATGTATATGTATGCGGTTGCGGTACAAGACCTGAGCAGATTATTGATGGTGTTGTACAGGCGCTGGGTATTCTTGAAAAGAAATCAAAAGAACTGGAAGAATCTGTGCGCTTGAAAAAACAGGCAATTAAAGAAGGCAAACAACTCAACAGGAGAAATATTGCTGACGAAATAAAACCATTGGTATCATGATTAAAATAGAAACCTCATTAGCAAATCTCAAAAAAGATATTGCTGCTTTTTACAAACCGGAGCTGCATCACTTTATGGTAATGAATGCAGTTGATATGGGTGAAACAATGGAGATACAATGGTTCTTCTGCGATTATGCTCATCCCTGCGAAACAACCTGTTTTTATACCATCATCAACCCGGCCGAAGAAATACCCAGCATCAGGGATATTGTTGTATCTGCATGGGTTGCCGAAGCTGAACTGGTTGATTTAATGAATATAAAAGTTGAGAACACTGATAAAGGTTTTGTTCTTGAACCCGATTTTGAAAGTGGTCCGTTAAGAAAGAAAAAATAATTATGGGAAAGCAATACGAAATACCGGTAGGTGCGCAGCATATTGCATTGCTGGAGCCATTGCACTTTAAGTTTACAACCGAAAACGAAAAGATCATCAATACAGATGCGAATGTATATTATGTGCATCGTGGTATTGAACTTGCCTGCTGTTCAAAATTCAAGTTCCGCCAGGTAAGTTTTGTGGTTGGTCGTGTGTGTGGTTTGTGTTCCATCTCTCACACAACTGCTTATTCGCAGGTGGCCGAAAAATTATTGAAGATTGAAATTCCAAAGCGTGCAAAATATTTACGCATGCTGGTGATAGAACTTGATCGTATTCACTCTCATCTGCTTTGTTTAAGTCATGTGGCTGAGAACTCCGGCTTTGAAGCATTGTTTATGAAAACCATGCAGTACAGGGAGTTTTCAATGGAGTTGCTCGAAGCTGTTTGCGGTAACCGTATTCAATATGATTTTTCGATTGTGGGTGGTGTTTCCCGGGATCTGAAACCACAGATTGCAGATTCTATTATCAGCCGGCTTAAAACATTTATGCCGCAGCTTGATGAACTGATGGACATCTACCAACATAACTGGACACTTTCATTAAAGAACAAAGGCGTTGGTGCAATTACCAAACAACAGGCAATGGAACTCAACCTTGTTGGTCCGTTTGCAAGAGCTGCCGGTTTGAGTGTTGATGTACGCAATGAAACAGAAGATCTTCTTCCGTGGAAAGAAGTTGGTTTTGAAATGGTGACAGAAACGGCTGGTGATGTGTATTCAAGAAACATGATCAGGCTTCGTGAACTGTATGTTTCCATCCGCATCATCAACAATATCATCAACGGCTTACCCGAAGGTGACCTCATTACTGAAACAAAAGCATTTCCTGAAGGTGAAGCAACCGTAAGACTGGAAGCTCCACGTGGGGAACTGTTCTACTATGCCAAAGGAAATAAAACACAGGTGCTGGAACGTTTGAAAATTAAAGCACCCACATTCTCCAATGTGGCAGGTATGGTAAAAGGATTTGAGGGAAATGAATATGGAAGTGCACCTGCTATCATTGCCTCTTACGACCCTTGTTTGTCATGTACAGCAAGATAAAAACAAATTATTTCACACAACGGAGCAAAGCAGACAATGTACACAACGATTATTATAAAACATTGCGCCTTTGTATTCTTTGCGGTCTTTGCGTGAAACAAATAAAATATTCGCAGAATGAAAACATTTTTTAAAGCATTAGGAAACCTGGTAAAGAAACCTGTTACAACCAAATATCCGTTTGAACAAACCTTTATACCAGATGATTACCGTGGCCTGATTGGATTTGAAGAAAGCCTTTGTATCTGGTGCAGGCGCTGCGAAGCGGTATGCCCTCCGGGTGCAATTGTGTTTTCGCAGGATATGGAAGGAAAACAAACCTATCATTACAACCGTGCAGTTTGCATTTACTGTGGTGAGTGTGTAAGAGCCTGTCCTAAAGAAGGCGCTTTGTTTCAAACTGCTGAGCCGGGCCATTGTGCATTAAAAGAAGAGAATATTAATAACGGCTGGAATAAGCTTTTTGCAGAAGCACTTGAAAGCCGTGAACTCTATGCTGCAGAAAAGAAACGGAAGGCCGCAGAAAAAGCTGCTGCCGATAAAGCTGCCGCTGCTGCTAAAAAAGAAAGCGAAGGTAATTCCGGTACTACAGCTTAACGTCAGCATGGGTTAACTTTGCGCTTCAATTATGCACGAACTTTCTATTGCACAATCTATTTTATCCATTGCTGAAAAATCTGTTCCCCAAAACAGCAAAGAAAAAGTTGTAGCTGTATCACTTAAGATTGGCGAACTGAGCAGCATTGAAACAGAAGCACTGCTGTTTGCATTTGATGCCATTAAATCCAACACCATACTTGAAACTGCAGAACTTAAAATTGAGATGCTGCCCGGCGAAGCAGTATGTAATTCCTGCAACAACGTTTTTCATTTAAGTTCGTATGCAACATCCTGTCCCAACTGCAACAGTTACTCCGTGTCAATCACAAAAGGAAAGGAAATGAAAATTGTAAGTATTACAATGGAATATTAAAGCATTAAAATTCCTGTTCAATTTTTTTAAGTAATCTGTTCATAACAAATTTTCTTGCCTCTTCCGGATTTGTTGAACCTCCGGAAATACAATACTTAATGATTCCATTTCTATCAAGAATAAAAGTTGTGGGATAGCCGTTTCTATTCAATCGTAAGCACTCTTCCCTGCTAATAGAAAGCATTTTAAACTGCAAATGATATTCATCTTTAATTCGCTGTATGGTTTGCATGTTATCCCATGTAAAGGAAATGAATTCAAATTCTTTATTATCCTTCAGTTTAACAGCAAGCTCATTTAGTGCAGGCATTTCTGCCATGCAGGGATGACAGGTTTCAAACCAAAAATTAATCAGCACAACCTTACCTTTCAGGCTATCATTATTTAGTTGTTGCTTTCCGTTTACTGCATTAAAAACGGGGAAAGGCTTTCCAATGAAATGTTTTGCTGAACGCTCTAAAATAGAATCAATTTCACTGGTAGTAGAAGTGGTTTTTTGTGCAGAGGAAAAAACAGATAAAGGCAGCAATGCAAGAAACAGGAGCTTTTTCATATGTTATTTATGGAGTTTTTAAATGATTATACCTATCAAATCTAACAATATTTGAAACATATCGAATATAGAACATGGATAAACGAATACTCTATACAAATCAGAAACTATCAACTTCTTCAACCTCCACTAATGACAGTTAGCTAAATTTCAAAAATTTTATACTTCTGTTTTAAATATATCAGTTACTTTTGTCCCTCAATTTTTGAAAGAGTTGACAAACACAAATACATACAACAGAATTGAAGTAAGTGCCAACAACAGCACATCTAACTTCTATGTATTTTCTCCACGACCTCGACGCATGTTCTGATAGGACGAGCCCTTCACCACGGCCCCTGTCAGTGAACTACTCCCCGGTTTATAGTCTTTGGATTGGTCATCCGTTTTTTGTTAAGTAATTCAAACAATGGAAAATCAGGAAATAATTATTCGTGTAGCTGGAAGTGGCGATGTTCATTATGCAGAAACCATCACAAAAGAGATGGAAGAGAGTGCAAAAGCCCGTGGAACCGGCATTGCCAAACGCAGCCCCGAATATGTTGCCAATAAAATGAACGAAGGAAAGGCTGTGATTGCCCTGCTGAAGGATGGCACATGGGTGGGCTTTTGTTATATTGAAACATGGAGCCATGGTGCTTTTGTGGCCAACAGCGGATTAATTGTTTCGCCCCCCTTTCGTAAAAGCGGCGTAGCCAAGCAAATCAAAGGAAAAATCTTTGAACTCAGCCGCCAGCTTTTCCCCGATTCTAAAATCTTTGGTTTAACCACTGGTCTTGCAGTGATGAAAATCAACTCCGAGCTGGGTTATGAACCGGTTACTTACAGTGAACTTACTCAGGATGAGGAGTTTTGGGCCGGCTGCAAAAGCTGTGTGAATTACGACATCCTGATGAGCAAAGACCGTAAGAACTGTATGTGTACGGCCATGCTTTACGATCCAAAAGATCATTACGAGCCCGAAGAAACAAAGCAGTACTTTGAAGAAAATAAAACGGCTTTTGAACGCCTGCTGCGTTTCAAAGAATGGAAGTTTGTAAAAACTCTTTTGGGTAAAGACAAAGAAGGAACCGGCGGTAATGGTAGCGAAAGCAGGGCAAGGAAATTTCTGCATTACTTTTTTCATTTATAATAACGGTGTTACCGCCAGCAACTTATCTATTGAGCTGCTGTTGCGTCGCACTCTTGTACGTTCAATAATTCTATTCAACAATGGCAAACAAAAAAATTGTACTTGGCTTTAGTGGCGGACTTGATACTACCTACTGCGCCAAATATCTCAGCGAAGAAAAAGGATATGAAATTCATTCCATCATTGTAAACACCGGTGGTTTCAGCGATGAAGAACTGAAGAAGATTGAAGAGCACGCTTACAAACTCGGTGTAAAAACCCATACAACAGTTAATGCAGTAAAAGGTTATTACGACCGCATCATCAAATACCTCGTATTTGGAAACTGCTTAAAAAATAATACATACCCGCTCAGCGTAAGTGCTGAACGTTTAAGCCAGGCTTTGCATATTGCTGAACATGCAAAGAATTTAAATGCCGATGCTGTTGCTCACGGAAGTACAGGTGCCGGTAACGACCAGGTGCGTTTTGATATGATCTTTCATATCATGATTCCCGGTGTTGAAATCATTACACCCATCCGTGATATGAAGCTGAGCCGTGAAGAAGAGATTACTTATCTCAAGAGCAAAGGCGTTGAAATGAATTTTGAAAAAGCAGCTTACTCGATTAATAAAGGTTTGTGGGGAACAAGTATTGGCGGTAAGGAAACCCTGAGCAGCAAAGGCATGTTGCCCGAAGAAGCATGGCCAACACAGGTAAGCAAAACAGGAAGTGAAGAAGTAAAACTTCATTTTGAAAAAGGCGAACTGAAAGCAGTGAACGATCAGCAGTTCAGTCATCCTGTTGATGCTATTAACTATTTACAATCTATTGCAGGTGCATACGGTATTGCACGTGATATTCATGTGGGCGATACCATCATTGGTATTAAAGGTCGTGTGGGTTTTGAAGCTGCTGCTCCAATGGTGATTTTAAAAGCTCACCATGCTTTGGAAAAACATGTACTTACCAAATGGCAGTTACAGTGGAAAGACACGTTGGCACAGTTCTATGGCAACTGGATGCACGAAGGACAGCTTCTCGATCCTGTTATGCGGGATATTGAAGCATACTTCACCAGCAGCCAGCAAAATGTAACAGGCGATGTGTTTGTACAACTGATGCCTTACCGTTTCCAGGTAATTGGTATTGAAAGCAAGTACGATTTAATGAGCAGCAAGTTTGGTAAGTATGGCGAAATGAACACTGGCTTTACCGGTGATGATGTTAGAGGTTTTTCAAAAATATTCGGCAATCAAACTTCAATCTGGACTTCGGTGCAGGAAAGTAATAAGTAATAGGTTGTAAGTCGTAAGTAAAAGCTTACGACCTACAACTTACAACCTACAACATATGACTATAAAAGTTGGAATCATAGGCGGTGCAGGTTATACAGGAGGTGAACTGATTCGTTTGCTGGTGAATCATCCAAATGTGGAATTATCATTTATTCACAGCAGGAGTAATGCAGACCAACCGGTATATAAAGTACACCAGGACCTGGTTGGTGAAACAAACCTGAAGTTCACCGGTGAGTTATCAAGCGATGTAGATGTATTGTTTCTCTGTCTTGGTCACGGTGAATCGAAAAAATTCTTAGCTGAGAATACCATTGATGAACGCATTAAGAACATTGATCTTGCAAATGATTTCCGTTTGAACGCTTCGTCACAGATCGGCAACCGCAAATTTGTTTATGGTTTGCCCGAACTGAACAAAGAAGAAATCAAAGCAGCACAGAACATTGCTAACCCCGGTTGTTTTGCAACAACACTTCAGCTTGGTTTATTGCCATTGGCAAAAGCAGGTTTGCTGAAAGATGTTTATACAACAGGTATTACCGGCAGCACAGGTGCAGGACAAAGTTTATCTGCCACTTCGCATTTCAGCTGGAGAGCAAATAATATCCAGGCATATAAAACATTAACGCATCAGCATCTTGGTGAAATAGGAGAATCGTTACTGCAGTTGCAACCAAACAGTGATATCAAAGTCAACTTTGTTCCATGGCGTGGCGATTTTACAAGAGGCATCTTCATCAGCTCACAAATACAAAGCGATAAAAGCCTGGATGAATTGTACAAACTGTATGAGGAGTTTTATGCAGGCGCTGCATTCACACATGTAATTAAAGAAGCTGTTTTTTTAAAGCAGGTGGTGAATACCAACAAGTGTTTAATTCAATTAGAAAAAGTAGGTGATATGCTGGTTGTGCATTCAGCAGCAGATAACTTATTAAAAGGCGCCAGCGGACAAGCTGTGCAAAACATGAACCTGTTGTTTGGTCTTGATGAAAGAACAGGATTAAAATTAAAAGCATCATGGTTTTAAGTTGTATATAATAAGTAGTAAGTAATGCAGAACTATAAAGATTTAAAGGTTTGGGAAAAAGCTCATGGATTTACGTTGAAAATCTATGAAATCACTAAGCTTTTCCCTAAAGAAGAGATTTATAGTTTAACTAATCAGGTAAGAAGATCTGCCGCTTCAATCCCGGCAAATATTGCAGAAGGATGTGGCAAAAACACAAAACCTGATTTTGCAAACTTTCTGAATATTGCTCTTGGTTCTGCAAATGAATCAGAGTATTATTTAATTCTTTCAAAGGATTTACATTATCTGAAAGAAGACGATTTTTCAGAATTACTTAAAGCAATAAACGAAATAAAGGCCATGTTAATAGTATTGATAACAAAAGTTAGAGGATAACTTAATACCTATAACTTAAAACTTAAAACTTTATGCAATTATTCGACGTTTACCCACTTAACAACATCACCATCACCAAAGCCAAAGGCAGTTATGTATGGGATGACCAGGGAGAACAGTATCTCGATCTTTACGGAGGTCATGCTGTCATCAGTATCGGACACACACATCCGCATTGGGTAAAGCGAATTGAAGAGCAGTTAAACAAAATTGCTTTCTACTCCAACTCAATAAAAATTCCTTTACAGGTTCAGCTTGCTGAAAAACTGGGAAAGGTTTCAGGTAAAGAAGATTACCAGTTGTTTCTCTGTAACTCAGGTGCAGAAGCAAATGAAAATGCGTTAAAGCTTGCAAGCTTTCATACAGGACGTAAAAAAGTAGTGGCGTTCAGCAAAGCATTTCACGGCCGTACTTCACTGGCAGTAAGTGTAACAGATAATAAAAATTATGTTGCTCCTGTTAATGAAACAGACAATGTCATCTTCCTTCCTTTTAATGATGAAAAAGCACTCGAAGCCTGCTTTAAAAAACAAGGCGATGAAATTTCATCTGTGATTATTGAAGGCATCCAGGGTGTTGGTGGAATTAATGTAGCAGAAGTTTCTTTCCTCAAAAAAATACGTTCACTCTGCGATCAGTATGGTGCAGTTTATATTGCTGATAGTGTGCAGTGTGGTTATGGCAGAAGCGGCAAATTCTTCAGTCATGATTTTGCAGGAGTGAATGCTGATATCTACAGCATGGCAAAAGGAATGGGTAATGGATTTCCAATCGGCGGCATCATCATTGCACCACATATCAAACCAAAACATTTCCAGTTAGGTACAACTTTCGGTGGAAACCATTTGGCATGTGCAGCAGCATTAGCAGTGCTTGAAGTAATGGAAGAAGAAAAGCTTCTTGGCAATGCAGTAATGGTTGGAAAATATTTACGTGAAGAACTGGAGAAGATTGAAGAGATTGAAAATGTAAGAGGCCGTGGTTTAATGATTGGCTTTGATGTACCGGAAGAAATCAAAGACCTGAAGAAGAATTTATTGCTCAACCAGAAAATATTCACTGGTGAAGCAAAACCAAACGTTATCCGTTTGTTGCCAAGTCTTGCATTGAAGAAAAGAGACGCTGAGCATTTTATTGAAGCAGTGAAGGAAGAGATTGAGAAGATGAAAAGCGCTTAATGCAAAATGCATAACGCAAAATGCGTAATGCTAAAACATAAACTTTATGAGAGACTACCGTAAATATGATGTGTGGGAAAAAGCTCATCAAATGGTTTTGTTTGTTTACAAAGAGATGTTACCATCTTTTCCTAAAGCAGAACAATATGAGCTTGCGTCACAGATCAGAAGAGCAACCTATTCAATTCCTATGAATATTGCAGAAGGCTGCGGGCGAAATTCGGATAAAGACTTTGTTCATTTTCTTGATGTCGCTTTGTGTTCAGTAAATGAGTTAGAGTATGCTGCTTTGCTTGTATTTGATTTGGCATATATCAGTAAGGAGAAGTATGATGGACTTGAGTTGAGGCTAAATGAAGTAAAAGCAAAACTGATTAACTTAATAAAATCAATTCGTAAAAACCAGGGATGAACTTGCATTTTGCATGAAGCATTCCGCTTTTAGCATAAGATGAAGAACTTTATTTCTGTTCATGATGTAGCAAACATCAATGCTTTGGCTGAAAAAGCATTGGCGTATAAAGCAAATCCATTTGTTGATAAAGCATTGGGTACAGGTAAACGAATGGGACTTGTTTTTTTAAACCCCAGTTTGCGTACACGTTTAAGTACACAGATTGCAGCAGAAAATCTCGGCATGCAGCCCATTGTATTTAATGTAGGCAGTGAAGGCTGGACATGGGAATTTGAAGAAGAAGCCATCATGAGCGGATCAACTTCAGAGCATGTTAAAGAAGCTGCTCCTATTCTCGGTAATTACTTTGATGTTCTGGCGATCCGGACTTTTCCCGGGTTAAAAAACAAAGAAGAAGATTACAGCGAACTGTACATTAAGCAGTTTATAAAATATGCAGGAGTTCCTGTTGTGAGTCTTGAAAGTGCAACACTTCATCCATTGCAGTCGCTCACAGATGTGATTACGATTAAAGAAACGTTCAAAGAAAAACGTAAACCTAAAATTGTACTCACCTGGGCACCACATGTAAAACCGTTACCTCAATGTGTGGCCAACAGTTTTGCACAATGGATCAATGCGTGGGGCGAAGCTGATTTTGTAATTACTCATCCGGAAGATTATGAACTGGATGAGCAGTTTACAAAAGGGGCAACTATTACACAAAACCAGGATGAAGCATTAAAAGATGCAGATTATGTGTATGTAAAAAACTGGAGCACCTATACTGATTATGGCCGCATGTATTGCAATGATCCTGCATGGATGCTTACAGAAGAAAAAATGAAACTAACCAACAACGCAAAAGTGATGCATTGCTTACCGGTGAGAAGAAATGTGGAACTGAGTGATGAAATTCTTGACAGCCCCAACAGTATTGTAACAGAAGAAGCAAGTAACCGTGTTTGGGCAGCTCAGGCTGTGTTATCAGAGATACTTGGCCCCCATCCCCTAAAGGGGGGTGCTTAGCACTCAAACTAATTTTGAATACATGAGAGACAATATGTTTTATGGCGCAAGTCATCTGATCTTTCAAAAAGCAGAGGAGTTAAGAAATAGAATGACACCAGCAGAGGAAGTCCTCTGGAAACATATTCATATAAATGAATGGAAATTAAAATTCAGGAGGCAGCATCCTATATCAAATTTTGTTGTTGACTTTTATTGTCATGCTGCAAAATTAGTAATAGAATTAGACGGAGGAATTCATGAAGTTGAAGAAGTCAAGTGATATGATATTGAAAGAGAAGAGCTTTTAAAGTCTTTTGGGTTAACAGTGATCAGGTTTAAAAATGAAGATATTTTTCATAATAAATCAACTGTATTAAGAATTATTGAACAAACAATTTTAACTATAAAAGAGAATAGTAAAAAAGTGGCAGAGAAAGAGAAACTATATGTAATTAAGATTGGAGGTAATATTGTTGATAATGAAAATTTATTAACCTCTTTCCTTAAAGACTTTTCTAAACTTATAGGTGGGCGTATGTTCCCCCCTTCAGGGGATGGGGGCGTGAAGGCTGTTTTAGTGCATGGTGGTGGTAAAGTGGCAACCAAGATTGGTGAAACACTGGGTATTGAAAGTAAGTATGTAGATGGAAGAAGAATTACCGATGCTGCAACCATTGATCTTGTAACGATGGTGTATGCAGGATTGATTAATAAAAAAGTAATTGCACAACTGCAGGCGCTCAGCTGTAATGCCATTGGTGTTACAGGTGCTGACGGGAATTTAATTCCTGCAGGCAAACGACCGGTGAAAGAAATTGATTATGGTTTTGTGGGTGATGTGAAATCTGAAAAAATCAATGCATTAAGCTGGGCTGGGTTACTGAACAACGGATTTATTCCTGTTGTGGCACCTATTACGCATGATGGTAATGGACAACTGCTCAACACCAACGCCGATACCATTGCACAGGAAGTGGCAAAAGCAATGAGCAGTTTGTACGAAGTACATCTTGTTTATTCATTTGAAAAAAGCGGAGTACTGCTTGATGCCAATGATGATTCGACAGTTATCAGCCAGATCAATCCATCATCGTATCAGCAATTAAAAACAGAAGGAAAAATATTTGCAGGCATGATCCCCAAACTGGATAATGCTTTTGCAGCGTTAAACAGCGGCGTAAAAAAAGTAATGATTGGTAAAGCGGAGCAATTGCAGCAACTTATCAGCGGAGAGGCAGGAACCTCCATTACAAACAGTTAAAACAGCAAGCATGGCAAACCAGAACCAGAACATTGGCCAACTTCACACAGAGGCAGTGGAATTATTAAAGCAACTGATTGAAACACCATCTTTTTCAAAAGAAGAAAATGAAACTGCAGAAATTCTTTGTTTATTTTTTGCAAACAAAGGAATTGAACATGCAAGGGTTGGCAACAATGTATATGCAAAAAACAAGTTTTATGATACGGCAAAACCAAGTGTATTGCTGAACTCGCATCATGATACTGTAAAGCCTAATGCTAAATACACAAAAGATCCGTTTACTCCGGTTGTGGAAGAAGGAAAACTTTTTGGGTTGGGAAGTAATGATGCAGGTGGTTGTCTTGTTTCGCTCATTGCTACTTTTTTATATTTCTACGAAAAAGAAAATCTTTCGCACAATATTGTTTTAGCCGCAAGTGCTGAAGAAGAAATCAGCGGTGTAAACGGAATTGAATTGGTATTGCCTTATCTCGGCAATATTAACTTTGGTATTGTAGGTGAGCCTACAAAAATGGAAATGGCTGTTGCCGAAAGAGGACTGATGGTAATTGATTGTATTGCACAAGGCAAAGCCGGACATGCTGCACGTAATGAAGGAGTGAATGCACTATACATTGCTGTTGATGATATTAACTGGATCAGAAATTATCGCTTCGAAAAAGTAAGTCCGCTGTTGGGCGAGTCAAGATTAACAGCAACGGTTATCGGTACCGAAAATCAGCAACACAATGTGGTTCCTCCGCAATGCAAATTTGTGATTGATGTAAGAGTGAATGAGCTGTACACGTTTGATGAAATTCTGAACGAACTCAAACAAAACCTGAAGAGCCAATTCAAACCACGTACCACAAGAATGAAATCAACTTCTATTCCGCTTGATCATCCGTTGATTGTTGCAGGAATAGAATTAGGAAGAACATATTATGGTTCGCCCACAACAAGCGATAAAGCATTGATGCCTTTCCCTGCGTTGAAAATGGGTCCCGGCGACAGTGCAAGAAGTCATACAGCAGATGAATATGTATATGTAGATGAGATTAAGGAAGGTATTGAAGGTTATATACAGTTGCTGGAGAAAATACTTTAACAAGCTGAATGCATAATGCTGAATGCTCAACGCAGCATTAGCATTTTGCACGAAGCATTAAGCATACAACATGAAACTTTGGCAAAAAGAAAATTCATCAACATCTCAAATAGTTGAACAATTTACCGTTGGTCGTGATAAAGAATTTGATTTACTGTTGGCGAAGTACGATGTACAAGGTTCAATTGCACATGTAACCATGCTTGGTGAAGTGGGACTGATGAGCAAAGAAGAAGCAGCCATTGCGGTAAATGGCCTGAAAGAAATTGCTGCAGCAATTGATAATTCAGAATTCACCATTGACGAAGGAATTGAAGATGTGCATTCACAAGTAGAGTTTCTTCTCACTCAGAAAATCGGCGACATCGGCAAAAAGATTCACAGTGGCCGCAGCCGTAACGACCAGGTGGCGGTTGATATCAAATTATACCTCCGTGCAGAAATCAGCAACATGAAAGATGAAGTAAAAAACCTCTTTGATTTACTGGTTGCACAAAGCGAAAAAAATAAACACACACTTTTGCCCGGTTATACGCATCTGCAAATTGCCATGCCATCATCAGTTGCTTTGTGGCTGGGTGCTTATGCCGAAAGCCTGGTTGATGATCTTGAATTATTAGCAGCAGCTTATCAAGTGGCGAATAAAAATCCTTTAGGAAGCGGAGCAGGTTATGGATCATCCTTTCCCTTAAACAGGAAGCGAACAACAGAATTACTGCAGTTTGGTACGCTTAACTGGAATAGTGTGTATGCACAAATGAGTCGTGGAAAAACAGAAAAAGTAACTTCTGTTGGTATGAGTTCAGTTGCTGCAACACTAAGTAAACTGGCTATGGATTGTTGTTTGTATATGAACCAGAATTTTGGTTTCATTTCTTTTCCTGATGAGTTAACAACAGGAAGCAGCATTATGCCGCATAAAAAAAATCCGGATGTGTTTGAACTTATCCGTGCAAAATGTAACCGCATTCAATCTATACCAAACGAATTAACGCTGCTCATCAATAATCTTCCTTCAGGTTATCACAGGGACATGCAGCTTACAAAAGAAATTCTTTTCCCGGCTATTGAAGAACTGAAAGCATGCTTACAGTTAATGCAGCTCATGCTCAGTAATATGAAGGTGAAAGAGAATATTCTTACAGATGAAAAGTATAAATATCTCTTCAGTGTTGAAGGGGTGAACGACCTGGTGAATAAAGGCATTCCTTTCCGTGAAGCATACCAGCAGGTGGGCAACAGCATTAACAAGGGTGAGTTCGAATACGATCTCAAACAGCTGCATCATACACACGAAGGAAGTATTGGCAACCCCTGTAATAATGAAATTGCAGATGAAATGAAAAAAGTTCTTGCTAAGTTTTAACTTTTAACGAAACCATGATGCACATGGTTTGTATTTAGCTGTAACTTTTCTTTTTATTTCTTTATGTATAGCAAAAAAATTCTTGTCCTGCTTTTACTGTTTGTATTTCAGCAAGCAGCAAAAGCACAGGACAGCATGCGGGTAGTAGTAACCTGCGATCGTGTACCCGGCACAGATTCACTCTGGATAATGGCACAGCTCAATCAACATTCTAATGCAGGATCATTAATGGTTGTTGCAAAAGCTGAAGACGCCGATGTGGTTGATACAATGTATTACCCGCTTATTAGTGTAGTTAATAATTTTCTTCTTGTTTTACCCGAAGCATACACCAATAATACTATAACTGTAAAAGCGTTTTATTATCCCGGTATTTTCCAGATAACAGGAGTTGTACATAACAGGAAGCCTGCTGCAGAAATGCTTGTTTTTCTTTTTGCAAGAAACAACACGATTTATAATAAGATTGTTGATATTAATGATGGCAAAGGGTTTATACTTCCACGTTTGATTTTTGAAAACAAGGCAAGTATATTTTTTAATTATGCTGATTCAAAACACAAACAAAAGCCCGATATAAGTATCAAACAGTTTCCTGCAGCAGCTGATTTTAAAGATTCTGTTTTATCTGCAAAGTTTGATTTTAAAGCATTACTGTTCACGTCTGAAAAATATGATTCACTTAAAGCAGCCGGACAGTTACCCGCAGGTGCAGTGAGAGTTGAAGGAAACGGTAAAGAACTGCAGCAGATTGTTGTAACAGGAAGCAGGAAAACCCAACTTGATAAATTTAAAGATGAATATGTAACACCAAGATTTAACGACATAATGGAAAAGGAATTTGATTGTTTAACCAATGATGACATCCTTCATTTTCCTAACTGTTTATTGTATTTGCAAAGCAAGGTTCCAAATCTTATAATTAGTAATGATGCCGAAGGCGATCAGGCTCTATTCTGGAGAAATGAAAAAATAAGAGCGTATTACATCGACGAAATTGAAGTTGATTTTACGCAGGTTCAGATACTGGATGTAAACTCCATTGCATATATGAAACTGCTTCCGCCAACTCTTTTCGGGCCTTCAATGAATGGTGGTAGTGGCGGAGTTGTAGCTCTTTACACAAGAAAAGGTGAATATGTAAGGCAGGGTAATTTTGAAAACAACTGGCTGTTTTCAGTAAAAGGATATACGCCTGCTGTTCATACATTATTTTCGAAAGACGGACTTTAGCTTAAGGGCATAAAAAAAGCCATCACATAATAGCGAATGGCTTCATAAGTGTAAAGTTCATTTCATCATTGTGCGAAGTAGTTTTTCCATCTTTTAAACTCTTTTGTCTGTGGCGATTCAAATGATTCAATCAGTGAAAACACCATCTGCTTAATTGACTTCAAAACTGAAGAACGTTTACGTACGGAATGGCTTTTATTCATATTGATTGGATTTAAGAGTATAAAAGTACAAACCAGCCCCGGCGGCTGCAAGCGTAAAAACAATCAATTTCTGCGTGTTGTTTTTACGGTTTTCAGATCGAAAAATCAGGATTAAACGAATCGTTCAAACCCTCACTGGCAGAAGATTGTACGTGTTTTTATGCGGTAAGATTAAGTGTCTTTCCGTTTACCGAAAATTTACTTTTTAAATTCTCCAAAATGCCAGAGAATACCCGATGGATCGTGTAAAAAACATTCCCTGCCCCAATCATCATTCCTGATGCCGGTTAAACGTACATTTTTATATTTCGAAGGAAGGTTAAGTGCATTCAGTTCATTCCATTACCGCTGTACATCATCCACTTCAAGAAAAACCATTGTATTATCAATCCAGTCTTTTACATAAGCCCGCTGAAGGTAAAAACCCGTATTTCCCGTTTTGAAATACGACATTTCATTACCAAGAATACTTTCTTCAAAACCAAGATCTTTGTAAAAGTTCCTTGATTCTTCAAAATCTGCAGCACCGATAAATGGTCGGATAGATAAGGTTTGATGTTTCATGTATTGGTTTGTTTTTTGAATGTTATTTTTAAAATAAAACTGCTGAAATTTCAGTAAGCAGTTTAAAAATAAAACTTTCCCGAACTTTATTACATGATTACATTAACCAGATTAAATTCTCACACAACTGACTTTATTAACCTTGTTGCTTTGTTAGATGAAGACCTTGCAAAGCGTGATGGAGATGAACATAAATTTTATGCACCGCTCAACAAAGTGGATGATATACGACATATAGTGATAGCTTATGTTGATGAAAAAGCTGTTGGCTGCGGCTCATTCAAAGCGTATGAGCCAGGTGTGGTTGAAATTAAAAGAATGTTTGTTTTGCCGGAGTACCGGGGAAAGGGCGTAGCTATAGCGTTGTTGACTGAACTTGAACAATGGGCAGAGGAAGAGGGTAATACGGGTTGTGTTCTTGAAACAGGCAAAAAACAACCTGAAGCAATAAAACTATATGAGAAATGCGGTTATACTTTTATTCCTAATTATGGTAAATATGCCGAGGTAGAAAACAGCATATGTATGATGAAGCAGTTGGTATAACGAATTAAATGAAGGGAAAGAAATCGAATATTAATATTATAAATAATTATGTAGTAAATTGCACGCCCGTTTGATCTGACTTCGTAGCTCAGTTGGTAGAGCAGCTGACTCTTAATCAGCGGGTCCAGAGTTCGAGTCTCTGCGAGGTCACAATTTTTAATTGCCCGATAGTATAATGGTAGTACGTCAGATTCTGGCTCTGATAGTTCTGGTTCGAGTCCAGGTCGGGTAACTTTATCTGACAGCTTTTAATTTTAGTTGTTTGGTTAAATAGTAATACTCCTGCAAAATCAGGAAGCTTCTGAAAAAAGATTACAGATGTTTATTTAGCCTGAAATCAGCTTATGCTTGGCAATTAAACACCCTCCAATAATACCTGCTTTTTCTCCCAACTTTGAAATACGTAGTTGAGTATCATTATTTACTAAACTTAATGAGTATTTGTTTAACGCACTTCTAATCGGAAGCCGTATATAATCGCCTGATTCGGTAAGCTTTCCCCCGAGAATTACCAATTCCGGATTAAAAATATTAATAAGGATTGCAAGGCCTCTTCCGATTTTTTCACCAATATCTTCTATAAGCTCAATTGATAGAACGTCTTCATTAAGTGCGGCATTTACAATATCAGACAATCTAAGATCGTTCGTTCCCTGTTTTGTTGAAATGATAGAAGAGGTTGAACCCTGCTCAATTTTTTCTTTAAAAAGCCGTATCAACGCCTGGCCAGATCCCTCGGTTTCAAGACACCCCTTTTTCCCACACTGACAGATAATTTCATTTGTAAATAGCGGAATATGCCCAAACTCTCCGCCAAAGCCCGATTTGCCATAATAAACCTTGCCATCAATTAATATTCCAAGCCCAATTCCATAATCTAGATTTACAAAAAGAACATTTTTTTCATTTGCTACTGCTCCGCTATGAAATTCGCCATAGGCCATTGCCCTTGAATCGTTTTCTAAAAAAGTGCGAATACCAATTTCTTTTTCAAGCCTGGTTGATAAAGGTTCTTCACTAAAATTAAAAAAGCTGTAACTGTATCCACTGTTAGTGTTAATTCTTCCTGAAAGGTTTACACACAAAGCGAGGATCTTTTTTTTGGGTATTTTAATTCCCGAAATAAAATCATTGATGATTTTTAATAAATCATTTAATGAAGCAACAGTATTTTCCAGAAGAAAAGGCACCTGTAGTTTTGTTGTTACAAGATTTTTCTTAAAATCGAGCAGTCCAATATTTATATAGTAGCGGTTAACATCCACACCTATAAAAAAGCACGAATCTGCAACAAGGCCAAATCTGCTGGCCGGTCTGCCACCGGTAGAGTCGATTTTTCCTTCATCTCTAATCAGCCCGTCTTGATTAAGTTCGTTAATAAGGCTGGTAGCTTTTGGTGTGCTGATATTTAATTTTTGTACAAGCTCGGCAATTGTTGCATTTCCTGAATCATCCAGAGAATTAATGATGGCTCTTTTTAGTGCTTTGTTTTTAAGTGCTACACCGGTTGTGTTTTCTTCTGAAAAAATTTCAAAAATGGAGTGTTGTTTAGGCATTTGCGTCTTCTATTTAAAAAAAAAGAATAATGAGTAAATGTAATAGAATAATTGAATAAAAGATGCTCTACATAGTTGAAGAAAGAAATTAAAACCCAAGTACTTTACTTAAAATGCGGATAAAAATGATTTATTAAATAAAAAAAATTAAAAAGATTTGTTAGTTAAATAAAAAATATTATTAAATTGCTTCAAAATAAGATAATATATTTTAAAGTTTTCTAATGGAGACAGATATAGTCAGGACGTTTGATAAAAAGGTTTTTTCAAAATTATACAGGGATGAATTGCTTGAAAATATTCTTCCTTTTTGGATGAAATACAGCAAGGATAACAGGAATGGAGGTTATTTTACTTGTCTGGATCGGGAAGGTAATGTTTATGACAACGACAAATTCATATGGTTGCAAGGCCGGCAGGTTTGGTGCTTCAGTACGATGTATAAAAATGTTGAACCAAGGCAGGAGTGGCTCGATATGGCTTTGCAAGGAGCAGATTTTCTTGAAAAATTTGGTCGTGACAAAGACGGAAACTGGTATTTTTCTTTAACTGCAGAAGGGAAGCCGCTGGTACAGCCTTATAATATTTTCAGCGATTGTTTTGCTGCCATGGCTTTTGCAGCATTAGATAAAATTCAACCACAGGAACGGTACAAAAAAATTGCACTGGATACATTCGATCATATTTTAAAACGTCAGAACAATTGGAAAGGTATTTATAACAAAATGTACCCGGGAACCCGGTCACTTAAGAGCTTCAGTCTTCCAATGATTCTTTGTAATCTCTCTTTAGAAATGGAGCATCTTCTTGGTACGGAAAGAGTAAACAAATTTATACCATCTGTTATCCATGAGGTGATGGATGTTTTTTATCAAAAAGATTCTGGACTTATTCTTGAAAACGTTTACGAGGACGGCGGTTTTTGCGACAGCTTTGAGGGCCGTCTTCTTAATCCTGGACACGCAATTGAAGCCATGTGGTTCATTATTGAACTTGGCAATCGGCTGCATGATGATTTGCTGATAAAAAAAGCCTGTGCTATAATTATTCAAACTCTTGAGTATGGATGGGATAAAAAGTATGGAGGCATATTTTATTTCATGGATATAGAAAATAAACCGCCTCAGCAACTTGAGTGGGATCAGAAGTTATGGTGGGTGCATGTAGAGGCTTTGGTGGCATTGGCAAAAGCATATTCGGCCTGTGGCGATGAAAGGCTTGCAAGCTGGTTTGAAAAAGTGCATGAATATACCTGGAAGCATTTCAGAGATCCTGAGTATGGCGAATGGTTCGGATATCTCAATAGACTGGGTAAACCACTATTAGATTTAAAAGGGGGAAAATGGAAAGGCTGTTTTCATATTCCAAGAGGTCTTTATCAGGTTTGGAAAACGTTTGAAGAAAAAGAATAATGAAGAAATTCAGATGGTTTTATTTTTTAAAAGAGCAATCAATAAATCAAATTAATTATTAACCAAACACACATTTTGTATTATGAGGAAGTCAAAATTGTTTTTACATCTATGGAAACAGATGTTGTTTTTGATAGTATGTGTAATACAGCTCAATACTGCTACAGCGCAGACTGGAGCTATTTCCGGAAAAGTTACAGGCGCTGACGGTAACCCGTTAACAGGGGTAAGCGTTCAGTTAAAAGGCTCCAAGAAAGGTACCGTTACCGATGCAAACGGAGCGTTTGTTTTAAAAACCGCTGTTAGTGAAGGGATTTTAATTTTTTCCATGTCTGGTTACAAAAGCCAGGAAGTAACAGTTAAATCAGGAGAGGCTGTGAAGGTTGCATTGCAGGAAGATGCAAAAGATTTGCAAGATGTGGTTGTGGTTGGTTATGGTACGCAAAAAAAGAATTCTTTACTTGGATCAATTTCTACAGTAAAGGCGGGCGATATTACGAAAGTGCCTTCAACTAATTTGTCTCAAGCCCTTGTTGGAAAACTGCCTGGATTGATTACACGCCAATCGTCGGGGTTACCAGGTTCAGATGACGTTTCTCTTTATGTAAGAGGGTTTAGTTCTTTGAACAGTAATTCTCCGTTAATATTAGTTGATGGTGTTGAGCGCTCGTTCAATAATCTTGATCCTACTGAAATAGAATCAGTCACAATTTTGAAAGATGCTGCATCGGCTTCAGTATATGGAGTTCGGGGCGCAACCGGTGTTATACTTGTTACTACTAAAAGAGGAAAGGAAGGAAAACCAACACTTGCATATACCGGTTCAGTTACATCTAGTTCCAACACACGTATGCCGCAATACCTCAACGGAGAGGAATTTGTAAAATGGTATAATTATGCAGATGAAATTAATGGCAGGAGTCATACTTTCCCCGATGCAGTTGTAAATAAAGTTGCTAATGGCGATCCTGATGGTATTTACGGAAATACAAACTGGGTTAAAACAATGCTTAAATCTTCAACTATTACCACACAACATAATTTAAGTGTAAACGGTGGTACTCAGAATGTAAAATACTTTGTTTCATTAGGCTATCTTAATCAGGATGGTATTATTAAAGGTGTAGGTTATTCACGCTATAATCTGCGTACAAATCTGGATGCTACAATTACAAAAGATTTTTCTATTTCTCTTGATGTTAGTGCAAATACGGCAAATGCAAAAAGTCCGCAAATCTCAAATTTTTCAGGAAATGGAAATACTGTTTCTATAAATCTTATGAATCAGATTATGGTGGCTCACCCTTACATAAATCCAATATCAAAAGATGGCCTGTACCTAACATCCAGTCTTCAGTCTGGAAACAATCCTTTAGCTGCAAGAGATTTATCGGGTTATAACAACAATGATAATACTGGTTTGCAAAACAGTTTATCGTTAAACTACAAAGCACCTTTTTTAAAAGGACTGTCATTTAAAGTAGTCGGAAGCTATGATAAAAACTTTTATCATACCAAGTCGTTTTACACGCCCTACACATTAGCAACAATTGACCCAACTCAGACTTCTTCTTCAACATATACTACAGCAGCTCCGTATGGAACTGTTGCGATTTTAAGTGAAAGCTACACACAGTCTTCACGCTGGACTTTACAAGAGTATATGAGGTATGACCGGATTTTCAGCAAACATACAGTAGGAGCTTTGGTGGTTGCTGAACAATCAAGTTATAAATACTCTGGTCTCGGTGCCTCAGCTCAAAATTTTGATTTAACCGATCTTGATCAATTTGGGTTTGCAAAAGACAATCCCAATCGTCCGTATGGCAGCAGCGGAACCACAAACAGAATTGGCTGGGTAGGCAGGTTAAATTATGTTTATGACAATCGGTACCTGGCAGAATTTTCAGGAAGAGTTGATGCTTCTACAAATTTTCCTGAAAATAATCGTTTTGGTTTTTTCCCTTCTGCTTCTGTTGGCTGGAGAATATCGAATGAAGGTTTTTTCAGAAACCTGCTTTCTACCGTAAATGATCTGAAATTAACAGCGTCTTATGGTATCCTGGGAAATGATGTTACCAATGGTTCTTACGAGTATTTGCGCTTTATGACACTTACTACCAGCCCGGTAGCAAATTTTGGCGGAACGAATGTGAATGGTTTATTGCCGACTTCTTATCCCAATACTGATCTTACATGGGAAAAAGCAAGAACTGCAAATATTGGAATATCAGCGGAATTATGGAAAGGGTTGTTAGGATTTGAGTTTAATGGTTTTTATAAAGTAACTACAGATATTCTTACAAGTGTTTCAAATGTTTATCCGCCTTCTGTTGGAGGATTTTATCCAACAACAGTTAACTCAGGAAAAGTTGATAACAGGGGTTTTGAGCTGGTTGTTAAACATAGAAATCAAATAGGCAAATTTAATCATAATGCTACAGGAAGTATAAGCTGGGCTCATAACCGGATATTAAATATGGATCAGTCTGCGGGCATTCCTGAATATCTGAGTTTAATAGGAAGAGCAATGGGTTTAAAAACAGGATTAATTGCAGAAGGATTATTTGCAACAGATGCAGAAGCCCATGCATCACCTGTAGTAAACTCATCAGCTCAGGCTGGAGATATAAAGTATAAAGACATTAATGGCGATGGTAAAATCACTTATGAACAGGATGTAACAATAATCGGACGTAGCAGTCTTCCGGAGCTTAATTACAGTTTTGCTTATGAAGCCGGTTATAAAAAATTTGAATTTTCATTTTTAATTCAAGGTGCTGCTATTTGTGACAATGCGCTGATGGGCTGGTATGATGGTATAGGATGGGATGATACACAATTTACACGTACGTTTTACAACGGTGGCAATACTCCTAAATACCTGGTGGAAAATGCATGGTCTCCTTCTAATACATCGGGAAAATATCCAAGGCTTGACAATCAATGGAGGCCAAATAATAACTGGGCATCTTCAATGTGGATTGTAAACGGTGCTTATGCACGTCTGAAAAATGTACAGATAGCTTACAATTTTTCCGGACGAAAAAATATGCCGGGGGCTTTTAGTGCAAAAGTATATCTGGCTGCAATGAATGCAATAACTCTTTCTTCATTTAAGTATCTCGATCCGGAAGCCCCGAATGTAAGTAATGGATATTATCCTCAGCAAAAGACATTCAGTGCAGGTGTAAGAGTGTCCTTTTAATTAATCAAAACCAAGCATGATTATGAAAAAATATGTTTTATATACAGTTATATTGCTTTTCTCTGCATTGGCCGGGTGCAAAAAGTTTGTAACTCCTGATCCAACAGATCGTTATTCAGAAAGTACAGCTTTTAAAAGTGAAGCAAATGCTACATTATATGCAAATTCATTTTACCCTGTTTTAAATTATTATGGTTTGTTCGGGTCAGCATATCTTGGCGGAAATATGTACACTGATGGTCTTACCGATATCATAAAAACAGGAGGTAGCACCATTGGAAGCAATGGTGCCATTGCGAATTTGTATGCAACAAATCCGAGCTTAATTACTGCCGATCAGAACTCTCTTGATATATGGACAAATGCTTATTATTATATACGCCTGATTAATGAGTACATACAAGGTTTAAATAACAGTAAACTCGATAATACAGTTAAAACAAGATTAACAGCAGAGGCAAAATTTTTCAGAGGGTACCTCTATTTTTTACTGATGCGGAATCATGGAAGCGTTATTCTGATTACAGAACCAACAACAGCTTTATTGCCACGAAGTGCTAAAGATAAATGCTGGGATCTTGTTGAATCAGATCTTGATTTTGCAGCTCAGAATTTACCGGATAAACGAACAGCAGCAGAATCAGGCCGTTTAACAAGTGGTGCTGCATACGGAATGAAATCAAGAGCAATGTTATATGCAGAAAGGTGGCAATCGGCTTTTGATGCTGCTGGAAAAATATTAAGTCGCACTGATGGAATGTATGCACTGAATGCCGATTATTCCAAAGCTTTCCGATCTTATACATCAGGAAATAAAGAATCAGTTCTCGAGTTTAATTACAGCTATCCGCAACTTGTTCATAACTATGACGCAATAGCGAGTCCTGGGGGTGATGATGCTTTTTTTGAATACGGAGGTGATGTTGAGCCCACACAGGAACTGGTTGAATTGTATGAAAAAGCAGGAGGAGGAGCGGTTGACTGGAGTAGCTGGCATTCTGAAAATGTAACTACAACGCCGCCTTGGGAAACACTTGAACCTCGTTTTCAGGCTACCGTTCTTTACAATGGTGCAGCATGGAAAGGAAGAACAATTCAGGCTTTTTCAGGAGGCAAAGATGGATGGGTTTCGTATCCTCCTGCCGGCGGAACAAACAAGGGCGCAACTGTTACAGGTTATTATCTGAAAAAATATTTAGATGAAACTCACACCGACCTTGTAAATGTAAGAAGCTCTCAAACGATGGTTGAAATAAGACTGGGAGAAGTTATTCTCAATTATGCTGAAGCGGCATATCATTTAAATAAATCATCGGAATCAATTACAGCACTAAATACAATAAGAAGTCGTGCAGGATTACCAAACTCAACCGCAACTGGTACGGCAATTTTAACCCAAATCAAAAAGGAAAGAACTATTGAACTTGCAGGAGAAGGACATCATTATTGGGATTTAAGAAGATGGAACGATGCAGAAACTTTATTAACCGGGTTAAAGGTGCATGGAATTAAAGTAAATAATCTGGGTTCTTCTTTTTCCTATGACTATATTATTTGCGATGACGCACCAAGACAGTTTCTAAAGAAGATGTATGCTTTCCCGATTCTGTCATCTGAACTTGTAAACAATACAAACTGCACTCAAATTGAGAACTGGTAAACCAATAAACAAAATGAAAAAATTATTAAACACTATAATAGTATTGGCTTTGGGTATGCTTGTATTAAACTCCTGCGCCAAGATCGATTCTAAATTTGAGGTGAAGAGCAGTTCAAACGGACTTACTTCGCTAATGATAAGATATGCCGATGGAAAAGGAGGATATAGCCCAACTGTATCTGAACCATATCCCGAATCAATTACAGTCGAAATACCTTGGTATTATCCTGATGGGTCTTTTACTGAAACATCACTGGACAGTCTTTTTATAAGCGGTTCTGTTCCCAACAATGTTTACATAAACCCCGCTTTTGGACTAACAAACTTTACAACTCCAAAAACATATATTCTTAGTGCGCAGGACGGAACTTCAAAAAAATATACCATAAATGTTGTAAGAAAAAGGAGCAACAAAGCTGAAATTAAATCCTTTAAATTAAACGAAGCTGATATTGACGGGATTGTAGTAAATGATACTGTAATTATTCCTTATACACTCGTTGATTTAAGCAGCCAGACTGCCACAGTTGAACTTTCCAATTATGCAAAAATTTCTCCCGATCCTTCAACAGTACATAATTATAATAACCCCGTTACTTACACTGTAACAGCAGATGATGGAACCACTGTAAAATACACTGTAAAAATTGGTGTTCCGGTTAAAATACCTGCAGGATTCAGTAAAGTGAAGAAATTGTGGTCTTTATCTGCAGGTGATCTTGGATTTGAAGATTATGCACAGATTTCAATTGCTGTCAGTGGTGATTATCTTTTGCTCCCTTCATCAAATGAATGGGTTGGCGGCTCAACCATTAAATACTATAATCGTAAAACAGGTGCGTTTGCAGGCAATTTAAATGTGGGAAGCGTTAATGGTATTTATTCTATAGCAAACGATAAAAACGGAAAGATTGTTGGTATCAATAACCTGTATGCAGGAGCCAACGTATGCCTCTATAAATGGGATAATGTAAATGCTGCTCCCGTTTTATTAGCAAGGTCAACAGACTGGAGTAGTGTGGGAAGTGCCTTTTATGGAAGAAAAATTTCTGTGTTCGGGGATATTAATACTGATGCTGTTATTATGGCTACAACAGATGGTACAGATGCCGGTGGTGCAAATAATACATTAAAATGGATAATAAAGAACGGAGCATTGCTTTCGCAAGATCCTCAGGTTATACACTATCCAACTGCATTTGGTTATGTTGCAAAAGCAACCCCTACAGGAAGCCAGGAAACAGATCCTTATTATTTCTGTTCAAATTCGCCAAGTTTTATTAACTACGTAAGCGGAACCAATAATTCAATTCAATATTCGTTCAGCCCTGATTATATTGATAATTCAAGAGGCTTAACTCCGGCATTAACTTATTTTGAATTTAACAATGCAAAATTTGCAGCAGTTGTAGATGCCAGCCCTTACAGCAGTGCAATGCATATTTTTGATGTAACCGATCCAACAAAAATCAGCACAACAAGTTCGGGTGCCGGGTATTCATCTTTCCATGTTTTTGATGGTTCGGGCGATTATATTGGGTGCCCTTCACCTAACTGGAATGTTACTGCCGAGGTTGCTTATGGTCCTGTTTCCGCCGACGGATTTACAATGCCTTTATACTTTATGGTAACTAACGGAGGAATAACAGCGTATGAGCTCACTTGCATATCATTTTAGCAATAATACTATGCAGCACTTAAAAGTGCTGCATAGTAACTTAAAACAAGTAAATGTTACAGTGCCGAATCATACTATTTCTTTATTAATCATGAAATGCCAGAACTTAAATAATACAAAGTGTCAACAGGATACAATAAGCAATAACGTTTAACTATGACTCAACGTATTTTAAAATCACAAGTAGTAATGAAACAGGTTTTTCTTTTTGTTCTGGTTTTTGTTTTGTTACTGAGTTTTGGCAGTGCTTGCAAAAAAGATAAGAAGCCCCTGCTTCCTCCTGTAACTGTTGATACCACCACATCTGTAATTGATACTTCTATAAAACAATTATTTGATAGTACGCCGGTTATTGTATGGATAGAAGCTGCCGCAAACTTCTCAAGATTAGGTACTGCGGAGAAAATGAGCTCAGTGTTTCAAAAACTGGCAGATATGGGTGCAAAAGGAGTTGTGTTGGATGTAAAAGGAATTCCCGGACTTGTTAGCTATAATTCTTCAATTGCAACTCCGTTAAAAACATGGAATGGATACACACAAAATGCTGATTTTGATTATTTACAAAATGCAATAACGGAAGCAAGGAAAAAAGGACTTAAAGTATTTGTATCGATGAGTGTATTTGCGGAGGGTTTTAATTATTATGGTGCAAAAACAGGCAAGGTGTTTTCCGATCCTGCTTTTGCTGATATACAGAGCCAGGTAATAACGGTTTCCGGGGATGTAAAAAAAATTACAGATGTTTATAATTATGGGTTATTAAATCCATTACAACCTGTTGCACAATCGTACGAAATTTCCTTAATTAAAGAAGTTGTTTCAAAATATAATTTTGACGGATTTGTGCTTGATTATTGCAGATTTTATGATATCTGTGCAGATTTCTCTGATTATACTTTAAACAAGTTTAAAACATGGGCCGGCTTATCTTCTGTAAGCACTACAGATATTGTAAAAAGCTGGAAAACTTCTTATGGAGCAGTTGTGCCAGATGTTACAGGTACCCAGTATAAAAAATGGCTTGAATTCCGCTCACAAACAATTTATGATTTTGTTTCAAAAGCCCGTAATGAGGTAAAGGCAATTAAACCTGAAATGGCCTTTTGCAGTTATTCGGGAGCATGGTATGATTCCTATTATTATGTTGGTGTGAATTGGGCAAGCAAAAACTATGATCCTTCGGCTGATTATTCCTGGGCATCTTCCACATATAAAAATACAGGTTACGCAGAATTGCTGGATATGTTTATGACGGGGAACTATACATCTGTGTTAAACGGAGCAGGCTGGTGGACTGTACAAGGACAATTAACCGGTGCAAAAACAATTTTAAAAAATGCCAATATTCAATATGGATCTGTTGATATTGGAAATACAACATGGAACAATCTTCAAAACTTGAAAGATGCAATTAGGATGATTAAAACTCAGGCAAAAGGCATCATGTTATTTGATTTAGTGCATATTGACGACCCTTCGGCTAACCAGTTTGGCAAACAGTTGTATTCAGATATTCAGGAAGTGATAAAATAAGAAACAATTTATTTTTTACTGTAATGCGTGGGTTGAAAGAGCGGTCATTTATCAATAATGATATTTTTGATTTTAGGCGGATAAAAAAATGTCGGCTGTAAAATTAATATTACACGGTTTATAAAATAAAGAATAAACACAAGAAGTTAAGATGCAGAGGAATCAGAATTTGGATGCTTTACGTGGTTTTGCAATACTTGCAATGGTATTATCAGGCAGTATTGCGTTCGGAATTTTACCAGCATGGATGTATCATGCACAAGAGCCCCCACCATCGCATGTTTTTATTCCAACACTACCGGGAATATCCTGGGTTGACCTTGTGTTCCCGTTTTTTTTATTTAGTATGGGCGCTGCAATTCCGCTGGCGTTACAAAAGAAAGAAAAGGAAGGTGCCCATTTCTTTTCGATTTTTTTAATTGCCGGAAGAAGATTTTTACTGCTGTTGTTTTTTGCTCTGTTTACAAATCATTTTAAACTCTCATCGCTAAGCAAAGACCCTCAGTGGTCTGATTGTATTCTGTCTGTGTTTGCTTTTGTTTTGTTGTTTTTTGAGTTGTATAGACCAACGTCAAAAAATAATTTACTTGTTTGGAAGATATTCCGTTACCTGGCTTTTGGAATTTCTATATTTCTTCTCGTTTTTCTGCCTTTTTCAGAGGGTAATGGCTTTTCATTTTACCATATTGATATTATACTGCTTATACTTGCAAACATGGCTTTTTGGGGGGCCATACTTTGGTGGCTTACCAGAAAACATTTGTGGGTTAGAGTATTAGTTCTGTTGCTGCTTGCTGCATTATTAACAGGTGCTGATGAAGATGGAAGCTGGAATAAAATGTTTGTTGACTGGAGCCCGGCACCGTGGATGTATCAGTTTCACTATCTGAAATATTTATTCATAATTGCTCCCGGAACATTGGTCGGCGAATGGATGTTGCAATATCCACAACCTGCTATTGGAGCAACGGGTAAAGTTCGTGTTGTAATTGTTTCTCTGCTTTCGTTTCTATTGATTATAATTAATGTAGCCTTGTTATTTAACCGGCACATGGTACATAATCTTGCATTTACCGCTGTATTACTAACCGGCATTGGACTTTGTTTGAGAAAAATGAATAAAGAAGAAAATCAATTAATGATTCATTTTTTTGTTGCCGGAAGTGCTCTTTTAGTGTTAGGTCTTTTTGCGGAATCTTTTCAGGGTGGAATTAAGAAAGATCCGGCAACATTCAGTTATTTCTTAGTTTCTTCTGGTCTTGCTTTTTTTATGCTGCTTGTATTAAACGGGATACAACTATTCAAACCTGGGAAAGTCATTGTAAATTATCTTAGTTTAAATGGAAAAAACCCAATGGTTGCTTACGTTGCAGGAGGCTTATTGCTTTTGCCCATACTGCGTTTAACCGGAGGAATAAAAATTTTACAACAAATGCACCAGACACCATGGGCAGGCTTTTTAGCAGGCGTGTTTTTTACAGGAATAGTTTCAGTAGTTACAGTTTTTTTTACAAAGAAAAAGTGGTTTTGGAAAACATAAAACCACAAGCAATAATAATTTGAACAATAGGAATTTTATGGGAACTTCAAAAATATTTCTTGGCTTTGTATTAATGATCTTGTGCCTGCAGTCAAAAGCTCAGAAAATCGACAGTAATTATCACAATTATCTGTATGATAATCGTGTGGCTTATTTTAAGCAATTACCTGTTGTAAAAGGGGCTATTATTTTTTTTGGCGACAGTATTACCCAATGGGGAGATTGGAGTGAGTTTACGGGATTTAAAAAAGTATTGAATCGTGGCATTGCCGGCGATAACTCATTTGGTCTGCGGGCACGTATTGATGAAGTGTTGAGGCATATGCCCTCTAAATTGTTTATTTTAATAGGTACTAATGATTTAAATATTAAAAATGCTGCAACAACTGTTGTTGACAATTATAAAAAAATAGTAAGAGAAGTAAAAACTGTATCACCACGTACACAAATATTTATTCAGAGTGTATTGCCAATAAATAATGATTTGATTGGAAGACAATATTATACTTCTACCAACGAAGAGATATGTCAATTAAATACTGAATTAAAACGGTTGGCTGTAACGGAGCGTTTAACATATATAGATATATACCCTCTTCTGCTGGACAAGCAAGCACAACTTGATGCAAAATATACTTATGACGGTTTGCATTTAAGTGGCATTGGTTATCTAAAGTGGGTAGATTACCTGAAGGAAAAAAAGTATTTGTAGCAAAATGAATAAAATAACTTTTAGCGAAAGAGCAGAAATGTGTTTGATATAAAATTCAATGACAAAATTTAGTTCATGAAAATTACAGGAACATTTATTGATGAAATCAGCCACGATATTCCGCACCAGAATTGGGGTATTAAGGAATGGGAGCAGGATTTTATACATATGAAGAGGATAGGAATAGACACAGTTATTCTTATAAGAAGCGGATATAGAAGATTTATTACCTATCCTTCAGCATATCTTATTAAAAAATACGGCTGCTATACCCCTCCTGTGGATTTGGTGGAACAATTTCTTAATCTGTCAGATAAATATGAAATGAATTTTTATTTCGGATTGTACGACAGTGGTGTGTATTGGGATACAGGTAATATGCAACCGGAAATTGATGTAAACCGATTTGTTATAGATGAAGTTTGGAGGCAATATGGTCATCATAAAAGTTTTAAGGGGTGGTATCTGAGTATGGAGATAAGCAGAAAAACAAAAGGCGCTGCGGAGGCATTTCGTACTCTCGGACTTCAATGCAAACAAGTAAGCAATGGATTACATACATTCATCTCTCCCTGGATAGATGGTAAAAAAGCCGTGTTAGCTGCAGCCGGAAGTTTACGGAAAGAGGACTCTGTTTCTGTAAAAGAACATGAAAAGGAATGGAGCGAAATATTTGAGTGCATCAGTGGAGCTGTTGATGCTGTTGCATTTCAGGATGGGCAGATTGATTATAACGAACTGGATGATTTTTTTGCTGTTAATAAAAAAATGGCTGATAGATATAGTCTTCAGTGCTGGACAAATGCTGAGAGTTTTGACAGAGATATGCCCATTAAATTTCTGCCTATTAAATTCGAAAAATTAAAGTTAAAACTGGAAGCTGCAAAAAGAGCAGGTTATGACAAAGCAATAACATTTGAATTTTCTCATTTTATTAGTCCTCAGTCGGCATACCTGCAGGCCGGTCATTTGTATAACAGATACCTTGAATACCTCCGGCAAAATGAATAAACAATACAAAAGTGTGTTTATGTTATTTTAAAAATTCTTCTTGAATTCGGATGTCATTTTTCATCTCCATTTCAACAAAAAAAATTATAACCCATTTTATGCAATTCAATAAAAAAGGTATCGCTGTTGTTACTGTCTTATTAATTTTTGTTTCAAGCCTCAATGCGCAAGTATTATCTGAAGCACAGCAGCAGGCCGTAATGAAAACAAAGCAAGGATCTGTTGTTCAGCTTAATGGCTTTTTGTCTGAAAACATCCCGTCTGTAAAGTATAAGAAAATTGTATTGCCAGGGCCGCAGTTTCTTATTTCTGATGACCCTGAATATATAAATACACCAGAAGGAGCTGTTTTAAAAGAAAAAGTGCAACCAGGCTCCGTAAGGTTATATATCTACAATGTTAATGGTGTTAAGCAGCCTCATAAAATGGCCAGAAAAATTACCGCTGTTATTAAAAATACAGGAACCGGAAAAATGAGTATAAGGATGTTGCACTATTCTTCTCAAAAACCAAGTGCTAATTATTACCTGATTGGTAAACAAGGACTCGCTGATTATTTTGCTTCAGTACCGGAAAATAAAATCAGAGTAATAAAACCGGGAGAAGCAATTGCAATTGATGAAAAACTTGAAAAAAATATTGTGCAGTATGATGAACTGGTTCATGGGTTTTACGAATTTGTAATTGACCAGCCGGGAGAAATAACAATTCTGCAGACCGCTCCCGAAATAAAAGGTACAGATGCATTGAAAAGAATAAAACAAGTGGAATCCTCCTCACACACAAATGCAGGAAGAGGTTTATTTGGAGTAAGTAATTATAAAGTGATTGCAGATACTGTTTTAGATACAAAAAATTCAGCAATGGCAATGGTGGTGGCTGATGGGGAAAAAGATCCGTGGGTTGTTGGTTTTGATGGAAGCAGAGGAGTACAGGCAGAATTATCAGGTAATTATGGTGTAATGTATGAAATGGAGTTAAAGTGGAAGAGTACAAATGGGAAAGGGCTTGCTCTTGTAACCTGGAATTCACGTAGTGGAAACAGTCAGTGGTGTGGAGGCATGGCAACTTCAATGATCGTTAGCAAAGGAAAGTTTAAAGAAGGAATTGTTCAATTGCCATCAGATAAATTAATTACAAATTCTGCTCCTGAAGCTGTTCTTGCACAGATATTTTTACCAGATGGAACAGGTGAAGAACAAACAATAAAGCTTACGTTTTCTCCTCCCGGAGCTTCGTGTTTACCGGTGCCTTTAATTTTTGTTCCGGTGGAGATAAATGACAAGTAAACAGACTATCCGATTTTTTTTCAATACTAAAACGGTAACAGGCTGAGCTTTTGTTTCTGTAATAAAATATTTTAAAATGAATTCTGATAAAAAGAAAATACCCAAAAGGCACCCTGCCTGGTGGATACCATCAACCTGGTTTGCTATGGGATTGCCATTTGTTGCTCTTGCTACATCAACATCAATCATGTACAAAAACATGGGCATTTCAGATACTAAGATTGCTTTTTGGACTTCACTTATTATGCTGCCTTGGACTATTAAGCCGTTGTGGGGGCCGTTTCTGGAAATGTTTAAAACAAAGAAATTCTTTGTTTATACAACACAGATTTTTACGGGTTGTATGTTTGGCCTTGCGGCATTATCAATGCAATCGGGATATTTTTTTAGTATTTCCATTGCCATTTTTGCCATTATTGCAATCAGCGGTGCTACACATGATACTGCTGCAGATGGAGTTTATCTTAATGAACTTTCGGCAAAAGTTCAGGCTAAATATGTGGGGTGGCAGGGAGCTTTTTATAATATAGCCAAAGTTTTTTCGGGAGGGTTATTGGTTTATCTCGCAGGAGAACTGGAGAAAAAAACAGGTGTAATTAACGCATGGATGATTGTGTTATTTATTTATGCTGTTGTAATGGTTTTACTGGGATTGTATAATATGAAGATGCTTCCAACAGGTGGCAGGTCTGCCGAAGTACATACAATGAAAGAAGGATTTGCAACATTAAAAGATGTAATTATTACTTTCTTTCAAAAAAAATACATCTGGTTTAGTTTATGTTTTATTGTTTTTTACCGTTTTGCGGAAGGGCAGGCAATTAAAATTACTCCGTTATTTTTTAAGGCTGACCGAGCAATTGGAGGGCTTGGATTATCAACATCACAAGTGGGTGTATTGTATGGAATATTCGGAGCAGTTGCTTTTGTATTAGGTTCAATTGCTGCAGGATATTTTGTTTCGAATAAAGGTTTAACCCGTCGCACATTAATTATCCTTTGTACTTTTTTTAATGTACCGTTTGTTGCATATGCTTATCTGGCTGTTACCCAGCCATCAAATTTGTATATCATCGGCTCGGCAGTTGCTATTGAATATTTTGGTTATGGCTTTGGTTTTGTTGGTCTCATACTTTTTATTATGCAACAAATTGCTCCCGGTAAGTATAAAATGGCTCATTATGCATTCGGAAGCGGACTTATGAGTCTTGGATTTTTACTTCCTTCAATGGTAAGTGGAATGGTAAGCGACTGGTTGGGTTATAAAGAGTTTTTTATTTGGGTGTTGATTTCAACGTTACCTGCTTTTCTCGTAACATGGTTTGTTCCTTTACAGAAATTTGATGAAGATAAACAGGAAGCGACTGTGAAGGAGATTTAAGAGAAACAACTAATAGTGTATTCAGTTTAAAAGAAAAAGTATCGTTTATTATGCCATCAGATATTATTCAGACAAATAAAAGAAAAACCACCTCCATCGACCTGATCGATAGTTTTGAAAAGATTCCCACAAAAATTTTCAGATCTGCAAAAGAAGGTGCTGTTTTTGCGGCACAACAAGTTGCTCAAATCATAAAGGACAAACAGGCAAACCGAGAAAAATGTGTGCTTGGGCTTGCTACAGGCTCAACTCCAAAATTATTTTATGAAGAACTTGTTCGCTTGCATAACGAGGAGGGATTGAGTTTTAGTAATGTGATTACGTTTAACCTTGATGAATATTATCCTATTGAAAAAGATACTATTCAGAGCTATCACCGGTTTATGAAGCAACACTTGTTTGATAAAGTGGACATAGATCAGGCAAACTGCCACATCCCCGATGGATCAGTTGGAAAAGAAGATGTTAAGCAACACTGTTTTTCTTATGAACAAAAAATTGCTTTTGCCGGAGGAATAGAGTTGCAGATTCTTGGTATTGGCATAAACGGGCATATAGGATTTAATGAACCTGGGTCAAGCGTATTTACTAAAACACGATTAACAACGCTTACAAATTCAACCAGGCTTGCAAACAGCTATGAATTTTCAAATATCAGCTCGGTGCCAAGGTTTGCAATAACAATGGGAATAGGCACAATTTTAAAAGCTAAGCAGATTTTATTAATGGCGTGGGGATCGTCCAAGGCAAATGCTATTCAACAATCTGTTGAAGGTGGTGACACAGAACAAATACCGGCATCTCTGCTGCAAAATCATGATGATGTGGTTTTTGTAATTGATGAGGCAGCGGCAGGTGAGCTTACACGTTATAAAAGCCCCTGGCTTACGGGCGAATGCGAATGGACTAAGAAAATGGTTAAAAAAGCTGTTGTAAACATGGCATTGAAACTTGGTAAACCAATTCTTAGCTTAACCAATACTGATTATAATGAATTTGGCCTTAGCGATTTGCTTGTAGAAAAAGGAGATGCGTACGAAATTAATCTTGAAGTGTACTATTTATTGCGAGATAGTATTACCGGATGGCCTGGCGGAAAGCCTAATGCTGTTTTACCGTTGCACCCCGAACGAAGCGAACCATATCCGAAAAAAGTAATCATATTTTCTCCTCATCCAGACGATGATATTATTTCAATGGGAGGAACATTTCAGCGCCTGCACGATCAGGGGCATGAAGTACATGTTGCTTACCAAACCAGCGGTAATATAGCTGTAACAGATGAATTTGTTACAAGGTTTATGGATTTTGCAGTAGGTTTTGAAGACTTGTTTAATGTTGATAGCCATAAATCGAAAAGTATTCTTACAGAAGCAAGAGGGCATCTTGGAAATAAAGCATCAGATCAGTCCGATACAGCAGATGTTCGTGCTGTAAAAGGGTTGATCAGAAGATGTGAAGCGGCAGCAACCTGCCGTTATATTGGTTTAAAAGAAGGGCAATGGCATTTTCAGAATCTTCCTTTTTATGAAACAGGAACAATTGAAAAAAAACCAATGAGTGAACAGGATATTTTACTAACAATAAATCTTTTACGACAGATAAAACCACAACAAGTGTATTGTGCAGGCGATTTTGCCGATCCTCATGGAACTCACCTGGTATGTTTTAATGTGGTACTTGAATCGCTAAAACGAATTAAAGCAGAAGGAGATGAATGGATTAATGATTGCTGGTTATGGCTATATAAAGGAGCCTGGCAGGAATGGCAGATAGAAGAAATAGAAATGGCTGTGCCAATGAGCCCGGAGCAGGTAATGAAAAAACGTTTTGGTATTTTTATTCATCAATCACAAAAAGATATGGTTCCTTTTCAAGGTAGTGATAACAGGGAATTTTGGCAAAGAGCAGAGGAACGGAATTCTGCAACCGCAGATTTATATGCAAAGCTTGGGCTGACGCAGTATGCCGGTGTTGAAGCTTTTGTACGATGGCTTTTTTAATTTGTAATAAAAAATCACATACACACAGTTTTTTATGACTGGTAGAAAAGGGTAAAGGTGTTCGTTGCATCTGAGTTTGAACGAGAACTTTGTTTTAAATTTTAACAACCGTCATTCTGTCAACCTGCAACCTTGGTATTGCATTTGCAATCTATCTGTTTGTTTAAAACAACAAGTAAAATGAACAAACAACAAACCTCTCTTCTGTTTTGTATTGTAATGGATGCTGTGGGTTATGCTTCTTATGCAATTCCTGTGCTTGGCGAATTTGGCGACATCGTCTGGGCTCCTGTTTCTGCACTTGTTTTTTACAGAATGTTTGGCGGATGGAAAGGTGCTTTTGGCGCAACGTTTAACTTTATTGAAGAGTTGTTGCCCGGCCTTGATTTCATTCCCAGCTTTACCATTATGTGGGTCTGGAATTATTTTTCAGCAAGGAAAACGAATGCAGCAATAAAACCTGCTTAATTCTTTTTTTTATAAAAGAAGAAGCGCTGCTCTTAACAGGGCCAGCGCTTTTTTCGTTAAAGTACATCCTGTATTTCTTTTGTTCTGTCGAATACAGCTTTTGCAAACGGACAGAGCGGAAGAATTTTCATGTTGTTTTTTCTCGCAAAATCAACAATATAAAAAACAATTTTTTTACCGATGTTTTGTCCACGCCATTCATCGTTTACTTCTGTGTGGTCTAAAATCATTTTATCTGACCCTGCCATTGTATAAGTAATAAAACCAGCTTCTTTATCCCCGTCGAATGCAGTGAAGGAGCCTTTATGCCTCTGTGCTATTTGTTTTATTTCCATAATTATTTTTTTATGCTGAGCGCCCCCGACGGACATTGTGCAACCTGTTGAATAATTTCTTCTGTTGTAGCATTCATTGGTTTGATCCATGGATGTTCTTTGGGATGATAAACCTGTGGTAGTGTGCGCACACATACGCCAGAATGAATACACTTTCCAGGTTGCCACACAATGGTTATTTCGCCGTTTGAATATTCTTTTCTTTCCATATTGAGATTTGAATAAAACTGATGATTAAGTATAAAATAAAAAAGCGACCTTTTTATGTAAAGATCGCTTTTTTATCTGTGTTTTGCTTTTCCTATACCGGAAGTGCAGGTTCGTTAATCAACAACTGCTCAACCAAACCCATTACCCGTTTTTTTATTTCGGGCAGAATTTCTTTGATTGGGGCAGTCAGTTCAATTCCCTGCTCCTGAATGCTTTTTATGCTTACAACAAACAGGTGAATTTCTGTTGTGCTGTTGAGTAACTGTAATGCTCCAACCAAATCTTTCAGTCCAATATCATGCGTACTCATTGCTGCAGGAAAATCAGAATAAAACTTTGGTTTAATTAAGCGGATTGTTCCGGGTTCAAGTCCATCAAGCGTGGCATCAACTAAAATTACATGCTGGTATTGTTCAAAATATTCCAGCAGGTGAAAACCACCGGTGCCGCCATCAAGCACATCAACACCTGCAGGCAACTGTTCTGCTTCAAACATTCTTGCCATGTGTACGCCCACACCTTCATCGGCCATTAAATAATTGCCGATTCCGAGAATAAGGATTTTGTTAAATGAATCTTTTTGTAACTGCATGTGACTTTAAGTAAGGGGTTTCATGTGTGTTTCCATCTTCTCTTTCTTTGCAAGCATCTTTTTCTGTTTTTCTGCTTTTACTTCATCAAACACCTCGTCTTCAATAAATTTCCATCCGCCACCCATTGAAGAAATTTCACCACGACCTTCCACATAGTCGTGATAAAATACAAGATACACATGTACAACTGTAAACAGGATGAACAGCCATGTTGTCCAGTGATGCACCTGCCGTAATAAAATTTCTCCACCAAACATAGTTGGCACCCAGGCAAACATTTTAGCCACCCAGAAGTTGCTCATGGCGGCATACAATCCAAACCCGGTAATACATTGAATTAGGAAAAGGATAAATGTGATAAAATAAGAAAAGCCGGCAACAGCATTATGCCCTACACTTAAATGTTCTTTTCCCTTCATCATAAGAATATCCATTTTCAGCACCTGCCACATTTCTTTAAAGTAGCGTTTGTTGGTGGGAACAAAATTTCTCCAGTCGGCATATTTATTTCCAACAAAACCCCAGTAAATGCGGAAAAGGAAATTGAAGAAAAACAGAAAAGCGGCGATGAAGTGGATAGTTTTTACCCAGCCCATAAAAAACTTTTCAGAAGCCTCGCTGCTGCTTTGCAGAACAAGCGGGCTACCTATATACAAACCGGTAACAACGAGAGCAACAATGCACAGCGCATTGAGCCAGTGGTAAATCCGTACGGGAAGCTCCCATACAAATACACGGCGTAACCGGTGAACTTTATTATTTTTCATGTGATAATTTATTGTTTGATCAATCGCCTAATACACTTACCCGGTTCATATGGTTTCCATGCTCATCATACAGGTGTACAGAGCAGGCAAGACATGGATCGAATGAGTGAATGGTACGCAAAATTTCCAATGGCAGTTTAGAATCATGTATCGGCGTATCAAGCAAAGCTGCTTCATAAGCCGAAAGCTGACCATTTGCATCTCTTGGCGATGCGTTCCATGTTGTTGGAACAACTAATTGATAATTGGCAATCTTCTTGTCTTCAATATTTATCCAGTGTGCTAAAGCTCCACGAGGTGCTTCTGCATGGCCAACACCCAATGCGGTTTTGGGCCATTTATCGGGATCAAACTTGGTCATATCGGCCATTCGTTTGTCACCATTTTTGATATTATCAATAAGTTTATCATAAAACTCAAGGCTCCATTGTGCAACCAAAACACTTTCAAGCCCACGGGCAGCAGTACGGCCAAGAGTGGAGAACAATGCTGTAACCGGAACATTCAGATCGGTTAAGGCTTTATCTACAACTGCTTTGTAATCTTCACGGCCTCTTGCATAACCAATCAGTACCCTTGCCAATGGGCCTACTTCCACCGCATGTCCTTTCCAACGAGGGGTTTTGAGGTAGCTATATTTTTGTGTAACGTCCAGGTGCTCGAATGGAGGTTTGGGGCCTGTATATTTAATTTTACTTTCACCTTTCCATGGGTGTAAACCGGCTTTATCGCCTTCTTTATATTCGTACCAACTATTATTAATAAACTCCTGTACTTCATCATCTTTCCGCAGGTCAACATCCATTACTTTACTGATATCTTTATTAAGAATAACACCGGATGCAAATTTGTACGATGTGGTATCCCTGTATCCATTTGTTGGAAAATCACCATAAGCCATATAACTGCCAAGTCCGCCTCCTATTGCACCCCAGTCTTTGTAGAAAGATGCAATCGCCATCAGGTCGGGGATATATACTTGTTCAATAAACGTTTTTCCTTGCTCTAATAGCTGTTTTACATACGAAAGCCTTTCTGCATTAATACCACTAACATCATCAAGACCAATGGAGCAGGCCATACCGCCAACCAGATAATTTGGGTGAGGGTTTTTCCCTCCAAAAATAGCTTGAACTTTTACAATTTCTTTCTGCCATTCCAGGGCTTCGAGGTAGTGTGCAAGTCCAATCAGGTTAACTTCAGCAGGAAGTTTGTAAGCAGGGTGCCCCCAGTAACCATTAGCAAAAATGCCTAACTGCCCGCTTTCAACAAACTTTTTCACCCTTGTCTGAATATCACTGAAATATCCGGGTGAACTTTTTGGCCAGTGTGAGATACTTTGTGCAAGCTCAGATGTTTTCTTGGGATCGGCTTTTAACGCATCCACCACATCTACCCAATCCATTGCATGCAGATGATAGAAGTGTACTACATGGTCGTGCATATACAACGCACAGTTCATTAAATTACGTACCAGTTCTGCATTGGGGGGTATAACAATGCCAAGAGCATCTTCCACAGTACGTACAGATGTTAACGAATGGATAGAAGTACAAACTCCGCACACCCTTCCTACAAAAGCCCATGCATCACGGGGGTCTCTTCCTTTTAATATTTCTTCCAGGAGGCGCACCATTGTACCGCTGCTGAAAGCATCTTTAATTTTTCCGTTTTCTATTTCGGCCTCCACACGGAGGTGACCTTCAATACGGGTAATTGGGTCAACGACGATTCTTTGGCTCATATATCAAGTTGTGAGAGTTTTTTAAATGTTTTCGTTATCAAGATCCTTTTCACTTTGCTGTCCTTCTTTTTCAAGATTGTGAATGAGGTTTTGCTTTCGTACATTGGTTGCCACAGCATGTGCTGCAAGTGCCACAGCGGTAACACCCAATGCTACTTTACCAACTTTGTCGGCAGTGGCTTCTATACCAAAACCGGGGAATGCAGAAGCTCTTGAATAAATGCGCCCGTTATCCCAATAGTTGGCTTCACTACAGCCAAAACATCCATGTCCGCTCTGAATAGGGAACGAAGTGCCGTTATTCCATTTGGTTACACCGCAAGCATTGTAGGTAGAAGGTCCTTTACAGCCAACTTTATACAAGCAATATCCTTTTCTTGCATTTTCATCGTCAAAAGTTTCAACAAACAAACCTGCATCGTAGAACGGACGGCGGTAACATGTATCGTGAACACGTTTGCTGTAAAAAGCTTTCGGTCTTCCAAGTCCGTCAAGTTCAGGAATACGGCCAAACGCAACCACATGCACAATTACCCCGGCCATTACTTCTCCAATTGGAGGGCAACCGGGAACTTTAATAATTGGTTTGCCGCTTACTAATTTATGTATAGGTGTGGCCGATGTTGGGTTGGGAGCAGCAGCCTGTACACAACCGTTACATGCACAACTGCCCCATGCAATAATTGCTTTAGCTCCTGCGGCAGCCTCTTCCAGTATCTGCATGGAAGTTTTGCCGCCAATCATACAATACACACCATCAGCCGCAGTAGGCACACTTCCTTCTACACATAAAATATATTCGCCTTTGTATTTTTCCATTGTGTTCTTCATTGCTTCTTCTGCCTGGAAACCGGAAGCTGCCATCAGCGTTTCGGTATAATCCAGCGAAATCTGGTCGAGCAGAATATCTGCTACCATTGGATGAGAAGAACGAATGAAACTTTCACTACAGCAGGTACATTCCTGAAAGTGAAGCCAGATTACTGGAAGGCGTGGTTTTGTTTTTAAAGCATCAGTTACTTGTGCAAGTCCGGACTGACTTAAACCAAGATAAGCGCCCATCATAGCGCAGAATTTGGCAAAGTCACGACGGGTGTATCCCTTACGAACTACTTCATCGTAGTACGTAGGTGTACTTTTGGGAGCAATCGTTGACATATTTTTTTAAGTTGGGTGATTGAAGGAATGTGTGCTTAAAGATTTTCATAACATTTTACACAGCTAATGATAATGGTCAAACATTAATCTGATTCTTGTCATTGAAATGCCTGCATCTTTCTTCTAAAATTGATCTTTACTATTTTTCCGGCTGACAAAAATCACAGTTACGTATAATCGAACTGATTAATTTTATAAAACAGATTGTTTGAAATAAAAAACAAATAAAAACGATGAAAAGAGTTTTAATCTTACTTGCCTTAATGCTTCCTTTTATCAGCAATGCACATCCGGGTCATGGTGGTACTGACGGATTTACAATTACCCACTATTTTACCGAACCACAGCATGTAACATTTATTCTGCTTGCTATGGCTGTTGTAATCTTTTTCCTTGGCAGAAGCAAGGAAATAAAAGATACTGAAAAGCAAAAACATTCGTAACAGAATGCATGAGCTCTCTATTGTTATGAGCATTATTGATATTGCAGCAGAGCAGGCAAAAAAAGCCAATGCTGATGTTGTGGAAGAAATAGAGCTGGATATAGGCGAGCTAAGCGGCATTGAACAGAATGCATTTGATTTTGCATGGCAGCAGGCTGTTAAAGACTCTGTATTGAGTCATGCACAACTCATCATTAATAAAATTCCCGGCGAAGGTTTATGCCTGGAATGCAATCGCCGTTTTCCAATGCACCAGTTATATGATGCGTGCCCGGACTGCGGTCAGTATTTTATTTCCATACAACAGGGAAAAGAATTAAAAGTAAAGTCATTGGTGGTAACCTGACTTATTTGTAAATTAATCCAACAAAAATTATATTCCATGTGTGCTACCTGCGGTTGCGATTCTAACGGACAAGTTTCTATTCATGAAGTAAACGGACATGATCACTCACATGAACACGATCATGCACATGACCATCATCACCATGATCATGACCATAACAGAAAGGTAATTGATGTGGAACAGGATGTTTTATATCAGAACAATTTACTTGCTCAACGTAACCGTGGTTATTTTGAAGCGAAAAATATTCTTGCTCTTAATCTGGTAAGCTCACCCGGATCAGGCAAAACCACGTTGCTTGAAAAAACGTTGCAGGATGTTAAAACAGACCTGAGCTGTTATGTTATTGAAGGCGATCAGCAAACCAACAATGATGCCGACCGTATTCATGCAACAGGTACACCTGTTGTGCAGATCAACACTGGAAAAGGATGTCATCTTGATGCACATATGATTCTGCATGCTCTGCAGCACATGAAACCAAAAGAAAATGCGGTGATGTTTATTGAAAACGTTGGTAACCTTGTTTGCCCCGCTATGTTTGATCTGGGCGAATCGGCAAGAGTGGTGATAGCTTCGGTTACCGAAGGTGATGACAAACCATTGAAATATCCAGATATGTTTCACAGTTCGCATGTATGTATCATCAACAAAATTGATCTGCTTCCATACGTGCCTTTTAATGTGGAAACGTTTATTGAAAACGCAAAGAAGGTAAATCCTTCTCTTGAGTTTATTGAAGTAAGTGCTTATAAAGGGGATGGGTTGAACAACTGGTACAACTGGCTTAAGCAAAAAGTACAACAGGCTGCTGCGGTTTAACCAGTTAATAAGGCTCACTGATCCGGGAAAAAACAGTTTGCTGTTAAAGGAGGTTCTGAACTATGATGCAGTCGTGGCATATTCATATCAGCGGAATGGTACAGGGCGTTGGTTTTCGCCCACATGTGTACAGGCTTGCACACGAAATGAATATCAAAGGAACTGTATCCAACACAGGTAAAGGTGTACATATTATTGCTACAGCAGATAAACCTGTTCTTGAAGCGTTTTACAATCAGCTAATCAAACATCCTCCTGCCAATTCCATCATAACTCATCATGTTGCAGATACGATTGTATTGAAAGAGTTTGCCGGCTTTTCAATTATTCAAAGCGAAGAAGATCAGCATCCATCTTTAATGATTACTCCCGATTTTGGCTTGTGCCATGAATGCAGGCATGAGTTGCTGGAACATAAAAACCGCCGCTATCATTATCCGTTCACCACATGCACAAAGTGTGGTCCACGTTATTCAATAATCACTGCACTTCCATACGACCGGCCGAATACTACAATGGCAGCTTATGAACAATGCGGCCATTGTAACAAAGAATATCACAACCCTTCGCACCGCCGTTATTACAGTCAAACAAATTCGTGTGATGAATGCGGCATACCCATGCACCTGTACAACAGTGATGGAGAACATGTGTGTGATGATTATGAATGCATTATGCTGATGCTGAAAGATGCTTTACACAACGGGCATATTATTGCAGTAAAAGGTATTGGCGGTTATCTTCTTATGGCCGATGCAACCAATCACTTAACCATTAATACGCTGCGTGAACGGAAGCAAAGGCCATCAAAACCATTAGCAGTTTTATATCCTTCATTAAAAATTGCGGAAAAAGATGTTCTTGTTACTGAAAAGGAAAAAGAAGCGTTACAAAGTATTGAAGCTCCCATTGTTTTGTGTAAGCTGAAGGATGAACCTTTAACCGGACTTTGTACAGAACAGGTAGCGCCTGGTTTAAAGAAGATAGGTGTAATGTTACCTTACACTCCATTACTTGCATTAATTGCCGAAGCTTTTCATAAACCAATGATTGCAACAAGCGGCAACATGAGCGGATCGCCTATAATTTACAGTGACGAACAGGCGCTTGAATATCTTGGAGAAATTGCTGATTTTGTTCTTACATATGATCGTGATATAATGGTTCCGCAGGATGATAGTGTAATCCAGTTTTCACCCGTTCATCAGCAAAAAATTATTCTTCGCCGTTCAAGGGGATATGCTCCCAACTTTTATCCCGTTCCTTTCAGTTACAATCATACACAAATCATTGCAATGGGCGCAGAACTGAAAAGCAGTTTTGCATTGCTGCAAAACGACCGTTGCTATATCAGCCAGTATCTCGGCGATCAGGCAAGTTATGATGCTCAGCTAAGTTACCGGCATACATTACAGCACATGAGCAACCTGCTTCGCTTTGAAGCTGATCTCTGCGTGGTGGATAAACATCCCGGTTATAACGTTACTGAAAATGGAAAAAATTATGCAACCGAAAATGCAATTCCCGTAGTGGAAGTTCAGCATCATGAAGCGCATTTTGCGGCTGTGCTTGCAGAAAACAACCTGCATGAAACTGTTGAACCTGTTTTAGGTATTATATGGGATGGAACGGGTTACGGGAATGATGGGAATGTGTGGGGAGGAGAAATGTTTTTGTTCCGTAACAGGCATTTTCAGCGTTATGCACATCTCAACTATTTTCCTGTACTGATGGGTGATAAAATGGCGAAGGAGCCACGACTTTCAGCATTATCCATCTGTCATTATTACGAAGAAGCCCTGCAGATGCTGGAGGATAAGTTTACCAAAGCAGAGTGGATGTATTACAGGAATACGTTGCAATACGGCAACCGTTTTGTTTTTACTTCAAGTTTTGGTCGTGTGCTTGATGGTATTGCTTCAATTCTTGACCTGGCTGATGTTTCAAGCTATGAAGGCGAAGCATCCATGAAGCTGGAAGCATTGGCTTTGCAATACCAAAGTCCTTCCTCAAAGGACTACTATGATTTTAAACTGTTTAAAAACATCATTTATGTTAAACCGTTGCTTGAACAGTTAATGAATGATCTGAATAACAAAGTTGCGAAAGAAATAATTGCTTATAAAGTACATGCTGCACTTGCAAGGCTGGTTGAAAAAGCAGCTATTAATGCCGGTGTAAAGAAAATAGCTTTTAGCGGAGGCGTTATGCAAAACGCATTACTGGTTGATTTGTTAACAGACCTTCTTCAGAACCGATTTGAGTTGTATTTTCACAAACAGTTATCACCAAACGATGAATGTATTTCCTTTGGTCAGCTTGCCATGATGCTGATATCGTCGCCATTTGGTGAACAAAAAAAACAAAAGGAAAAAATTATTTTAAAATAAAACAAACAAAAATGTGTTTAGCCATTCCCGGAAAAATTGTTTCCATCACATCTCAGCTTGACGAAACCTTCCGCAGAGGAAAAGTTTCTTTTGGTGGAATTACCAAAGAGGTAAACTTAAGTATGGTTCCTGAAGCTGCAGTGAATGATTATGTGATGGTGCATGTTGGTGTTGCCATCAGTAAGGTAGATGAGGAAGAAGCCAACAAAACGTTTGAATACCTGCGGCAGATAGGCGAACTTGAAGAGTTGCACGATGAAGAATTAAAAAAACATTCATCCACTTCAGAAGAATCTCAGCTTATTAATAAAAGACCACATTTGTAATAACTGTTCTTCTTGTTAGCCAATTGGAAGTTTTATATAACAGGTTTTTTGCCTGGTAAAACAATCAAAAATGAAATATTTATCTGAATACAGAAGTCCTGAACTGGTACAAAAGTTTGCAGAAGAAATAAAGAATATTACCACAAAACCGTGGACCATTATGGAAATCTGTGGCGGACAAACACACAGTCTTGTAAAAAACGGAATTCTGGAAATGCTTCCAAAAGAAATTACGATGGTGCATGGTCCCGGTTGCCCGGTTTGTGTTACTCCTATTGGAATTATTGATGAAGCCATTGCATTGAGTGAACAGCCTAATGTTATTCTCTGTTCGTTTGGCGATATGTTGCGTGTTCCCGGCACAAAGAAAAGTTTGCTTGAAGCAAAAGCTGCTGGTGCTGATGTGCGTATTCTTTATTCACCATTGGAAGCAGTAACACTTGCACAGCAAAACCCGGATAAAGAAATTGTGTTTTTTGCAGTTGGGTTTGAAACAACTGCTCCTGCAAATGCGTTGAGTGTTGTACAGGCTGCAAAGATGAATGTACATAATTACAGTATTCTTGCATCGCATGTGTTGGTGCCGCCTGCAATGGAAGCAATACTTGGTGATCCTGAACATAAGATTGATGCGTTCTTAGCTGCAGGTCATGTTTGCACTATTATGGGAATGGATGAATATGATCCCATTGCAGAAAAGTATAAAACGCCCATTGTTGTAACAGGTTTTGAACCGGTTGATTTGCTGCAGGGAATTTTAATGGCCGTTAAACAACTGGAAGCAGGAGTTTACAAAGTAGAGAATCAATATGTGCGTGCTGTTCATCGTGAAGGAAATAAAATGGCACAGGATACCATTCATGAAGTGTTTGAAATAAGCGACAGAAGCTGGCGTGGTATCGGGCAGATTCCGCAGAGTGGTTATGAACTTAACGAACAATACAAACAATTTAATGCACGCATAAAGTTTAATCTTGGAACACCGGTTGTTGATGGCAACAACGAATGCATCAGCGGTGAAATTATGAAAGGATTAAAGAAACCATTTGAATGTCCGCACTTTGGTAAAAAATGTAAACCCGAACATCCGGTTGGTGCACCAATGGTAAGCAGCGAAGGTGCTTGTGCCGCATATTATCATTTTCAAGGAGTGGGCGAAACCGTTTTGTAATATCTAAATTTATATAGAACAATGAGTCGTTTTTTGTTGTGCCTTTTTTTGTTTTTTATTTCATTTCGAGTTCAGGCACAATCAACAGTTAAGGGGATTTATCTTGTTAATGAAATAGCAAAAACACCTGTACCTGATATAACCGTTTATACAGCAGATTATTCTTTTGCAAAAATTTCAGATGAAAATGGTTTTGTAAGCCTGAAGGAATTTCCTTCACAACAAACTGCTTTAAATATTACCGGAATTGGTTTTGAAACACAAACCATTTCTCTTTCTGATCTTTCGTTTAATCAGAATTATATTGCTGTTATTGTTTTAAAACCAAAAATCACTTCGCTGAGCGATGTTGTTGTTACCGCATCATCAAAAGCAGGGATATTTAAAACAATTGGTGCGCTTGATATTCATCTGCGCCCAATCATTAATTCGCAGGAAATTCTTCGCTTGGTACCTGGTTTGTTTATTGGTCAACACGCAGGAGGAGGTAAAGCTGAACAGATTTTTTTACGTGGATTTGATCTTGATCATGGAACCGACATCAATCTTACAGTTGACGGACTTCCTGTTAATATGGTTAGTCATTCTCACGGGCAGGGTTATGCCGATCTTCATTTTGTTATTCCCGAGCTGATTGAAAAGGTAAATTTCAACAAAGGGTCATATTACAGCGATAAAGGAAATCTTGCCACAGCAGGTTATGTTGAATTCAAAACAAAAAATTATCTCAAGCAGAATTTTATTAAAACAGAAGCGGGGCAGTTCAATACATTCAGGGCAATTACAGGTGTTAATCTCCTCAAACAAAAGAACTTTATTCAGAACCAAAGTTTATATTTTGCAGGCGAAGCTTCTTTTACCAACGGATATTTTGAAAACCCGCAGCATTTCAAACGCTTTAACGGCATGTTGAAGTATCATGGTCAAACAGGGAAAAAATCCAGCACAACAATTTTGCTCAGTGCATTAAGCAGCCAATGGAATGCAAGTGGCCAGATTCCCGACCGTGCAGTAGCTGACGGAACAATTGGTTTTTATGGTGCTATTGATAATAACGAGGGCGGGAAAACAAGCCGTTACAATGCAAGTGTTGAGATAATGCACAATTTCAGCAATGGAGGCACATTGCGTAACCAGCTTTTTTATTCCCGTTACCAGTTTGAACTGTATTCAAATTTTACATTCTTTAAAGAAGACCCGGTTAACGGCGATCAGATAAGACAGAAAGAAGCAAGAAATATCTTCGGCTATAACAGTACATATCAACAGGAACACAAACTGTTTAATAAAACTGCGCAGTTTACTACAGGTGTGCAAATTCGTTTTGATGCAATAGACAACATTGAACTTTCACGTACAAAAAATAGAAGTACTACAACCGCAGCATTAATGCTTGGCAACATCAGAGAACTGAATGGCGGTATTTATGCACAGGAAAAAATTATACTCAATAAAAAACTGGACATTACTGCCGGTGCAAGAGTAGATCATTTTGCCAATGAGTACGACAATAAACTTTCATCAGAAATATTATATTCCTATTCAGGAATTGTAAGCCCCAAATTAAATTTTAATTACAGGATAAATGATAAAATACAATTGTACTGGTATAACGGAAGGGGTTTTCACAGTAATGATACAAGGGCAGCAGTATTACAAAACGGGCGTGAAGTTGTAACGCCAGCCTGGGGAAGCGACATTGGGGGCATTTTAAAGATTGGTAAAAAAACTATTGTACAAACTGCATTGTGGCATTTGCGCATGAAACAGGAGTTTGTTTATGTGGGTGATGAAGGCGTTGTTGAGTTGGGTGGGCAAACAAGAAGATATGGCTGGGATTTATCTGTTCGTTACGAGCTGATGAAAAACTTTTTTGCTGATGCAGATTTCAGTTTGTGCAATCCCCGTGCATTACATGTGAAAAAATCAGAAAGTTATATACCGCTTGCACCACGTTTCAGCAGCACAGGCGGATTTCTTTACCGCAAAGAAAAAGGGCTTAACGGAAGCCTGCGTTATAGGTGGATGGCCAACCGACCTGCAAATGAAGATAACAGTGTAGTTGCCAAAGGATATTTTATAACAGATGCAGCGGTAAATTATAGCGGCAAAAACTGGGAAACAGGAATATCTGTTCAGAATATATTCAATGTTCGCTGGAAAGAAACACAGTTTGATACAGAAAGCAGGTTGCAGAATGAACCGGTTTCTGTTTCAGAAATTCATTTTACTCCCGGAACGCCATTCTTTGCAAGGCTCAGTTTCAGTTTCTTTTTCTAAACCCGTTTTCAGTATTTGTAAAGACTGTTAAAACATTCCCAAAACAAAATGTCATGTTGTGAAATAATTTGGGCGGCTGCATCATTGCATTAAACTAATTTTATGCAAGCATTTTCACAACTCATTACTGTTGTTGCCATTTCATTTGCACTCTTTTTTCATACAACGGGCAGCCGGCCTCAACTTCAGGAACAACCCAAAGAGGAACAAAATCAAAAAATTCAGGTAGCCATTTTGCTGGATGTAAGTAACAGTATGGACGGGCTGATTGACCAGGCAAAAGCACAACTATGGACAATGGTAAATACCTTAGGCAGGGTGCAGTGTGAAAACAAAAAAAATCCTGTTATTGAAATAGCCCTCTATGAATATGGTACTCCACGTAATGAAAGAGAAAGCGGCTACATTAAACAAATCAATAATTTTATAACCGATCTTGATTCATTGTCTGAAAATCTGTTTGCACTAACCACTAATGGAGGCGATGAATATTGCGGTCATGTTATTTACCGTTCTATTAATGAATTGAAATGGGATCATAATCCCAATTCTTACAAAGTGATTTTTATTGCAGGCAACGAAAGTTTCAGACAGGGAACTGTTTCTTATACCAAAGCATGTGATGCAGCAAAAAGTAAAGGTGTAATTGTAAATACCATTTATTGTGGCGATAGGTTACAGGGCATTCGGGAATACTGGAACCTACAGGCAGAGTGTGGCAATGGAACATACTCAAACATTAATCAGGATGCAAAGATTGATGACATACCTACGCCTTACGATACCATTATTTACAGGCTCAATGAAGATCTGAACCATACTTATATCGTTTATGGCACACAAGGGCAGCAATATTATTCCAAGCAGAAAAAAATGGATCAGGCAAATACAACAATGAGCAAAAAGGCCGGCATTAAAAGGGCAGAAGTTAAAAGCAATTCTTCAGTATATAATAATGCAGGATGGGATTTGGTGGACAAAGCAAAAGAAGGAGAAGTAGTGTTTGACAAGATTGATTTCAAAACATTGCCCGACAGTTTAAAAAACAAAACCAAAGATGAGTTGAAAATTATTGTGAAGGAAAAACAAAAACAACGGGCTTCAATACAGTCGCAGATTATTACACTGGGTCAGAAAAGAGAACAGTATATTAAAGAACAGAAGAACAATACACCTGCAACAGCTACACTTGAAAGTGAAATTGAACGAATTATTAAAGATCAGGTGCAGAAGTTTGGGATGAAGATTCAGTAATCAACGAAAAAGTTTTTTCCTTTTGTTATTTGCTTTTTACCTTGTGGTATAACAGAAATAAGAAAATGGAATTGCAATGCCCTCTCCCCAAATTTGATTTTGATATTATTACACTCGGTCATGGAAGTGGCGGCCTGCTTACACAACGATTATTACAAAGCGGCGTATTTGATATTTTAAAGAATGATAAACTTGATCAGCAACATGATGGCGCTTTCCTTGATATTAAAGGACATATTGCCATCAGTACCGACAGTTATGTGATATCGCCTGTGTTTTTTCCCGGCGGTAATATTGGTGATCTTGCAGTAAACGGAACGGTGAATGATTTAGCTATGTGCGGTGCATCAGCAAAATATTTAACGCTTGCGTTTATACTGGAAGAAGGATTGCCCATTACTGAGTTTTGGGAAATATTAGTGAGTATAAAAGATGCGGCCGATAAAGCAGGAGTGCAGATTGTTACCGGCGATACAAAAGTGGTGGAGAAAGGAAAGGGCGATAAAATTTTTATCAATACAACCGGTGTTGGTACAATTCATCACAAAGCGGAGATTCATCATGCACGCATTAAACCCGGCGATAAAATTATTCTCAGCGGGCCCATTGCTGCACACGGCATCACCATTATGAGCATGCGTAAGGGTCTTGAGTTTGAAACCACCATTGAAAGTGATACACGTAATCTCAAAGACATTACACAAAAGCTGTTTGAAAAATTTGGAAAGAATATTCACTTTATGCGTGACCCCACAAGAGGTGGTGTGGCTTCGGTATTAAATGAAGTGGCGGGATTAACAAAGCTTGGTTACGAACTTGATCAGAAAACAATTCCTGTTGATGAGCAGGTGGAAGGTGCCTGTGAAATGCTGGGACTTGATCCATTATATGTTGCCAATGAAGGACAGTTTATTGCTGTGGTGAATCACATATTTGCAGATGATGTGGTGGCGATGCTGAAATTGGAAAAAGGTTTTTCCGATGCCTGTATTATTGGTGAAGTAACAGAAGATCATCCCGGAAAAGTAATTATGAAAAGCGGTATTGGGGGAAGAAGGGTGGTTAACTATTTAACTGGTGAACAATTGCCGAGGATTTGCTGATTTTTTTTGCCACAGAGGCACAACTTAAAAGCCCGTCTGAGATTTCACTTCAGACGGGCTTTTAAGTTTTTTCTTTTTATAGATGACCTTTTAAACTTCTCATTATATGTGAATTGGGCTAATTAATCTTATGCGATTTAATTAAGGGTCAAAAAAGTAAATAAAAGTAATTCGATTAAAATTAGATTAAAGGAGATAGAAAACTTTTGCTTAAGAAATTCTGCCCAATAAAAACAGATTTATAGAATAAAGCATGAAATAAAGGCTATGGCTTGCAGTGTTACATCAGAAAAGTAGTAATAAAATAATTTAATAAACTATTTAATAACTTAATATTTTTTAACATAAAATACTTAAAATCAATAATATACAGTTTATTGGGTAATAAAAAGTAAAAATTAAGGAAAATAATTTATTTGTTTTAAGAATTCTTGCTATCTTTGCTATAAATAATTGAAATATGCCTAAAATTCTCAACTATCCATTAGCGTCGTTTCAAAAGTCACTTGAAGTTGCGGAAGCGGCTGATTCACTGGGTGGTATTTGTAATATTGAGACATGTGCTCAAAAGCTTAATAAGAAAGTAAGTGGTGGTTTTATGACAATTATTTCCTCCGCACAAAAGTATGGGCTAATTGAAGCTGCGAAAGGCACAATAACAGTAACAGAAGTTTTTAAATTAATTAAGCACTCATATACTGAAGGGGAGAAAAACTCTTTATTACGCAAAGCCTTTTTGTCTCCTCAAGTTTTTTACGACATATACCAACGATTTATTGGACGAGAACTTCCGATAAATTTATTGGAGAAGATAATGATAAGAGAGTTTGGCGTTGACGAGAATGTAGCTGGCAGAGTTTCTGGGTATTTTGTTGATGGCTTGAAAGATTTTGGCCTTATTGATTCAAATAATGTGATCATTTCTGAGGAAAACGAACCAATCCAAAGAAAGGAGGTCTCTGTGCAAGAGCCTGTAGAAAAATATATTCAAGCCGAGGTCAAGAAAGTGGGCTCAATTAATTCGGATATTGAATTGAATGATATGGATAATGGTTTTACTATTCATATTTATGGTCCAAGATTAAACAATAAAATAAAAATTGAAGAAGAGGATGATTTGTTAATTGTTGAGGCAATTCTTAACAAAATAAAGAAAGCATTGAAAGGAGCGGATAATCAGTCTTAGCTTGGGAATTATAAGTGTCCAAAACTTATAATGGTAAAGTCTGAGAATCCGGTGTGGTGTCCAAAGCCACACTTCTCCTTCAATCTTTCACAAAGGTAATTTTTTTCTTGCCTTTGTTGAAATCCTTTTTAATCGTATTCAATTTGCCGAATAAAACACGCCGTCGTTGTGCTTCCAGCCAACGACACATGCCCAACATTATCCTCTCCAATGCGTAAGAAATCCAAATTCATCAACAAGCGTTTCATAAAAAGCAGCAGACGAATATTTATAATTCCCCGGTACATCACACAAACCTGCTGTAACCGGGTTGTTATGGATATAATTCAGTTTTTGTAAATAAACTTCTTCCGAGAAAAGATCAACGCTTAATGCATTTCTTTCCCAAACCTGGTATTGCCTGTCTTTTGCATTCACCCGGAGTTCCTGCAAAAGTTCCAGGTTATTCAATTGCAGATCCTGTGTTATTTTATTGGCAGAAAAAGAAAGCAGACTATGTTGCAACTGTTTGGGTGTAAATCCATTCATAGCTTGCCATATTAAATGTATATGATTGCTCATAATAACAAAACCATTTACAACAACACGCTTATCGTTTACTAAAAACAAAAGACTGTTGAGTATAATTTGTTTGTAAAGATCGTTTGCGAGCAAATGTTTCCATTCTAAAATGGTGGCAGTAAAAAATTGCGGATGATGTTCAGTTTTAATCATAGTTGCACGGAAAGATAGAAAACAATTTTTGAGAATCAAATGGCAGCAGTACAAGTGTTGTTGGCTGGAAGCACAACAACGGCAGACAATATGTTTTGTTAGCTGGAAGCCCAACAACGGCAGGGGATTAGTTGATTTCTGCCACAATAACATAAAACACCCCATTTCAAACCAAAAATCATCGATTTGACCTTGTGATAACCAAATTCAAGTCTGTCAAAGGGAATTTCAAGTGCGTCAATAGCCGTTTCGTTGTCGTTATGTAATGTTTCAACTTCCGCATAAAGCATTATCCCTTGCGCAGTAAACAGTGTACTCATTGTAACTCATGTGCATTGATAATATAACAATAACAGGGAATTGACAACAGCAGTTTGTAATAAAAAGGGTTGACAACCTTCCAAAGGTTGTCAACCCTGCATATCATTCGTGGTAGTTTTATTCTAGTGCAGTTGTTGGTCGCCTGACCAATCAACTAACAAAACAATCTTCTTTATTACGCCTGCTTATATTTTCCCATATCATTCACCGATGAATGACTGAGGAATGCTGCATGTGCATGATTTTTTGCACGGGCATAACGCAGGAATACTTCCAGGGTTTTCCAGTAATCATGATCACGCTGCATATCGTTCAGCAACAGGTAGCCCATAATAATGTTACCGGCCATTTCAACCAAACGGCGAGCATGAAACTCAATAAACTCAGGATTGTTATGAACAGTTACTCTTGCTTCAGCATCTTCATATTCAAATGCCATTGAAATCAATTGCGACCTGTACGATTCTGTCTCAGGTTTAATGGATGCTTTTTCATATTCCTGCATCTGTGCAAGATAGGCACCGGTGGTAACACCTTTAATAGCTGCAACAACCTGCAGCTGTGTTGTTCCTTCGTAAATAGTGGTAATGCGTGCATCACGGTAAATGCGTTCAATAGGATAATCTTTCATAAATCCTGAACCACCATGTATCTGTAAAGAATCGTATGCAATTTCATTACAGAACTCAGACGTAATTCCTTTTGCCAGCGGAGTAAACGCATCAGCCAGCTTCTGGTATTTTTTCTGTTCTTCTTTTTCTTCTTTTGTTAAATCTCTTTCGGTAGAAATATGATTATACGTTTTGTAAATATCAACAAAGCGTGCAGTTTCATACAACAGCGAACGTGATGCTGAAAGTTTTGCATGCATCACCGCCAGCATTTCATATACAGGAGGGAACTTGATAATAGGTTTTCCAAACTGTATTCTTTTTTGGGCATAGGTTAACGCTTCACGGTATGCAGCTTCGCTGATACCCACTGATTGTGCAACGATACCAAGCCTTGCGCCATTCATGAGCGACATTACATATTTAATTAAACCAAACTTGCGTTGCCCGCACAGTTCAGCAGGAGCATCTTTATACACCAGTTCACAAGTTGGAGAACCTTTAATACCTAATTTATTTTCAATTCTTCTTACTGTTATACCTCCACTTTGTTTGTCGTGAATAAACATGGAAAGTCCACGGCCATCCTGTGTTTTTTCTTCAGTACGTGCAAGTACCAGCGAAATATCGCCATCACCATTTGTGATAAAACGCTTTACACCATTGAGCAGCCATGTATTTTTTTCTTCATCGAAATGTGCCTTGAGCATTACCGCCTGCAGATCAGAACCGGCATCGGGTTCAGTAAGCGCCATTGCCATAGTGTCGCCTTTTGAAACACGGGAAAGATATTTTTCACGCTGCTCATACGAACCAAATTCATTGATTGTTTCAGCACAGTCCTGTAACCCCCAGATATTTACAAAACCAGCATCAGCACGGGATACAATATCAGCAGCCATGATATACGGAACAATGGGAAAATTTAAACCGCCAAACTCACGGGGAAGTGTAATGCCCATCAATCCGGCCTGTTTAATAGCATCAATATTTTCCTGTGTGCCTTTTGCATAAACCACTCTCCCGTTTTCAAGAGTTGGTCCTTCATGATCTACCGACTCGGCATTTGGTGCAACAATATCACCACAAATTTCACCAACCACTTCAAGTACCTGTGTGTAGCTGTCCATTGCATCTTCAAAATCGTTGGGAGCATAGTCAAATACATCTTTGTCTTTAAAGTTATTTTCCTTTAGTGCAACAATTTTCTGCATCAGTGGATGCGAAAGATGAAACTGAAGATCGGGGTTATCAGTAAAAAAATTTGCCATAAAAGCTGAATTAGGTTGTTCGAATTATTTTGTATGCTCTTTATAATACTTGATCATTTTAGGAATTACATTCTCCACTCTTCCTGTAATCACATAATTGGCTATTTTGTTGATGGGTGCGTTCGGATCCTGGTTAATTGAAATGATGATGCTTGATTCCAGCATACCTGCCAGGTGTTGGATTTGCCCTGAAATGCCACATGCAATGTAAAGTTTGGGACGAACAGTGATTCCTGTTTGTCCAACCTGGCGTTCGTGTTCTGCAAAACCTGCATCAACAGCAGCACGGGAAGCACCTACTTCACCACCAAGTAATGCTGCCAGTTTATGCAGCAGCTTGAAATTTTCAGCCGAGCCAACACCAAAACCACCTGAAATAATTACAGGAGAATTTTTAATGTTCACTTTCGTTTTTTCAATGTGACGTTCAATAATCTTTACTACAAAATCTGTGTCGTCCACATATTTTTCTATATCAAGCTGTACAATTTCGCCTTTGTAATCGGGATCGGCAATTGCTTTTTTCATTACGCCTTCACGTACTGTTGCCATTTGCGGACGGCAATCGGGGTTTATGATCGTTGCAATGATATTACCGCCAAATGCAGGTCGTATCTGGTACAGTAAGTCCTTATAAACCTTGTTTTGTTTTTTGTCTTCGTGATCGCCTATTTCCAGTTCAGTACAATCGGCAGTAAGACCACTTTTCAGAGCCGAAGAAACCCTTGGGCCAAGATCACGCCCAATGGTTGTTGCACCCATTAATGCAATTTGTGGTTTTTGTTCTCTGAAAAGATTCACTACGATTGAAGTATGCGGTAATGTTGAATAAGGTGAAAGCCGTTTATCATCGGCCATATAAATGGTATCAACACCATAGGGAAAAATTTCTTTTTCCAGTCCCTGAAGGTTATCGCCAATGAGCAATGCTTCCAGTTTACAGTTGAGCTGTGTGGCAAGGCTGCGGCCTTTGGTTAAAAGTTCGAAACTTACATCAGCAATTTTGCCTTCATCAAGTTCGCAATAAACGATAATATTGTTCATGAAATTTGTTTTGAGAGTTCAGATTTTTAACCAATGATGTGCGCTTCAATCAGTTCTTTCATCAATCCGTCAATATCTTCATCAAAATCATCCAGCGTTCTCGATTCTTTTGACTGGAAAGCAATATTGTCAACCTTTTTTACTTTGGTTGGAGAACCGCCCAATCCAAGTTCTTCGGGTTCGGCATCAATATTATTCACACTCCATTCTTTAATAGTGAGGTATGCTTTTGTTACTGCTGTTGCCAGGTAATCTTCATTGCTTTCCTGCCGGTTGCTGGTAGTTGATGAATGTTTGTATTTCATCAAACGCTTTGCATTTCTCGGGCGGCAATGTGGAGCAGAGCTGTTAACTGTAATCAAAACAGGAAATGCACTTTCAACTGTTTCAATCCCTCTTTCCAATCTGCGTTTTACCTGTATTTTATCATTGGTAATCGATACAATTTCTTCGGCATAAGTAATCTGAGGTATGCCCAGTTTTTCCGCTACTTGTGGGCCAACCTGTGCAGTATCTCCATCAATTGCCTGCCTTCCACAAACAATCAGATCTACATTTTTGATTTTGCGGATTGCGCAGGAAAGAGCGTATGATGTTGCTAATGTATCAGAACCCGCAAAAGCCCTGTCGGTAAGCAAAATGCCGTCATCAGCACCACGGTAAAAACCTTCTTTCAGAATTTCCACAGCACGGGGAGGGCCCATTGTAAGCAACGTAATGGTTGAACCGGGAAACTGATCCTTAATGCGTAATGCCTGCTCAAGTGCGTGTAAATCTTCAGGATTAAAAATGGCGGGAAGTACGGCCCTGTTAACTGTGCCATCGGCTTTCATGGCATCTTTACCAATGTTTCTTGTATCGGGCACTTGCTTGGCAAGCACAACAATTTGGAACTCTTTCATCTGGCAAGTTTTTGAGTTTAGTGCGGCCAAATATCCAGAACAATTTCAAGTGAAAACATGATTGTATCATGACAATTGACCTGATTTATATCATAAAAAAACCAGAATTTGCCTGGAAGCGGAATAGAGAGGAATCAATGATATGTCATGTCATTAAAAAATGAAATTGATTGTTGATTATATTTAATACCGGAAATAAAAATCAGAATCATGTCATTGAAATTAAACCGCACAGAATTTGGAAATGCTGCCAATAAAGGCAATGTGTTAGCAAGAGAAGAGGCCATGCAGTTATTTAACGATTGGATAAAAAACGAACGGCTGCAACTGCACATGAAGCAGGTTGCGCATTTAATGAAATGCTGGGCGAAAGAAAAAGAATTGCTGGATGAAGCTGATCAGTGGCGTTGGGAAATGGCGGGATTATTACACGATGCCGATTGGGATCAATGGCCTGAACTGCATTGCCGGAAAATTATTGAAGAACTCGAAGTAAGAAATATTGATGCAGAAATCATCAGGGCTATTGCCAGTCATGGTCCCAATCATTTTGGTGTGGAGCCTGTTACCAACATGGATAAAATGCTGTATGCATTTGATGAACTGAGCGGACTTATACATGCGTATTCATTAATGCGGCCCGAAGGTTATGCTGGCATGGAATTGAAAGGAGTAAAGAAACGTTTGAAGGAAAAAAGTTTTGCGGCCAATGTTAACCGTGATGAAATTAATGATGCCATGCAAAGGGCAGGAGTACAGTTAGAAGATATGATTATGTTTATTATTGAACGACAAGGGGAGGTGGTTTAAACGCAGGTTATTTTGTTGGTTTTCTCTACTGTGTTATTACATTTCTATAACAAATCTGCTTAGGAAAGGCGGCCTGAAAAAGTTACCTTTGCAGCGTGAAAAAATGGCTTACAGTTACAGGTTTTGCTGCAATTGCACTGTTGTACTCATTTGCATTGAGTGTCAACAGTTTTCCTGCTGCTGTACAAGATCAGTTTTCAAACACCTCACAAAAAGAGCAGCTTTCTTCATCTGCTGAAAGTGATTTCTATTTTACACCCAACACAAGACTTGTTGTTTCATCAGCCGAAAAAACAACTACAGCAAAAACAAATGTTCCTGTTTTTTACGAAACAGGTAAAACATCAACAGAAACCGGCTACCATCACTACGGTTATCTTTCTGTTGCTCAGCATCTATGTGTTTCATTTCAGAAAACAACACTGTTGTTTCCATTTCATTATTTCTGGTAATATAAGTATTAACTGACGGTTTGTTAATTGACCTTTTGAATAATAGGTCACAACTTTTATACTTAAAACTTTTTAAATGGATATGCAAACAGCCATAACGGCTATACTTATTATACTTGTAGTTGTACTCCCTTTTTATTATCATCATCTTAAGCACAGCAAGCACGAAAAAAAATTTTTTCATTTGTTAAAAGATGCAGCTCATAAGGAAGGAACTGTCATCAAAAAAAAGCAGATGTTTCTTCAGTCGGCAATAGGTTTGGATGAGAAACAAAAGAAACTCTTTTTTGTGCATGTAAACAACAGCACAACCAACTTGAGTTCTGTTTCCCTGAAAGGATTAAAGCAGAGTACGGTTCAGATTTATACAGAAGATTCAAAACAAAACGGATCGGATATGCCAGGTAAAGTAGAGATGTTACTGAAGTTCAACAGTAAAGATGCGTCAGATACGACGCTTGTGTTTTATGATAAAAATTCAAGTCCCGGTTCGTTAAGTGATGAGGTTCTTGGGGCAAGAAAATGGGCTGATTATTTATCACTTACTTGTATCGGCAACGAATAAGTTATAAAGCTGTTTTTAAAGGACGTTGTTAACCGCTAACCTTTCATGATTTTACTGCTATAAAAAGCCAGATAGAAAATGAAACAATTAATACTAATCGCAACAGAATGAACAGAACTACTACAAAAGAAAACATGCCCTTGTGGCAACGTGTTATACGAAAACAAGTACAGGAAAGTGCCCGGGCTTCGGATTATATTCTCGCTAAGCATTATCGTAACCTGAAAGTAACAGTACGCAGATTGCTGAAAGATTTTGTTCTGATTGTACTTGGAATTTTATCTGCCACATTCGGGCTTAAAGGATTTTTGTTTACCAATCATTTTATTGATGGTGGTGTAACCGGTATTTCGTTGTTAATTTCTTTTGTTGCCAAAGTGCCGCTTTACCTGCTCATTATTTTACTAAATATTCCATTTATACTGCTGGCATTTAAAATCATAGGCAAGCAGTTTGCAATAAAAACAGTTTTTTCCATTGCAGGGCTTGCGGCATCTGTTGCGTTTATCAGTTTTCCCGATGTAACGCAGGATAATTTACTTGTTGCAGTATTTGGAGGTTTTTTTCTCGGTGCAGGAATTGGTTTGGTAATCCGTGGTGGTGCAGTAATTGATGGTACTGAAGTGCTGGCTATTTATTTAAGCCGTAAGCTGGGTACAACCATTGGTGATATTATTATACTCATCAATGCAGTGATCTTCCTTACTGCTGCTTATTTTTTATCAATCGAAATTGCACTTTACTCGATCATCACTTATCTCGCTGCATCAAAAACACTCGACTTTTTAATTGAAGGTATTGATGAATATATTGCAGTAACCATAGTATCAGTAAGGAGCGACGAAATGCGTGAAATGATTGTGAAAGTGATGGGGCGTGGTGTAACTGTATTCAGCGGAAAACGTGGATTTGGCAAACGTGGTGAAACAAAAGAGGTAGATATTCTTTATACAGTAATTACCAGGTTAGAGATGAACAAACTCAATACTGAAATTGAAAAAATTGAACCGGGTGCATTTGTGGTCATGCATCGTGTAAAAGATACAAAAGGAGGAATGATTAAGAAGAAACCACTTAAATAAAACAAACGGATTTTCTGTACTTAATTAGAAACGGCTTAAACTACTAAGCCGTTTCTAATTAATTTAATGCCGGAGGTTAATACCTGTACTTATCGTTTTTATCTTTCGATGGCTTTACTTCTTCATCTTTTTCTTTATCATAAATACGAACGAACACATTCCATTCAAACCCGATATATTCTGCTACAAGATCAATTACCATATTGCTGAATTCACCAGTGGCATCATTCATTCTGAACTGATTGGTCCATAAGCGAAGGTCTTCCGATGGTGCATCATAAGGACCAGTTGCTCTTATACTATTGATGTTGCCTTTGCTTAGTAAAGACTTGCCGGCTATATCGTTATAGAAGGCTTTGTATTGTTTTTTCAAAACATCAATATCTTCTGTTACAAATAGTTTTGATTCCCATACCCAATGAATTTTTGATTTTGATACATAACCTATTACCCTGGTTTCTGCAGCATTTTTGATTTCTACTTTCGATTTGTATTCGATAGTATTGGGTTCGCTTTCATTCTTTTCGCCTTTAATGAGCGAAAACTGGTTGGGATAATCATTAATAACCTTTTCAAGCTGTGGCCTGATGGAAGTAAAAACTATTTTGTTTTGAGAGTGTGTTGATGCAAGAATAAAAAAACAGGTAATGCTTAACATTATTAACCGGGTCATGGATACTGATTTGCATGCAATATATAAAAACAATTTTATTTTAAAGATACTGTTCAATGAAACATCCGGGCAGCAAATTCTTTTATATTGTTCATTTTAACAGAGGCCGTTTGTACTTTTTTTCAATTTTAGCTTAAAGTGAAGTGGTTTTATTGTGAATGCTAACCCCTGTTAAACCCAGATCATATTTCCATATTTTTGTTATGAAAATTTAATTCGTATGAAAACATATATTGTTGTTTTTTTTGGGTTTACAATGTTTGCAATTACAGGCTGCAAAAAAAATGGAATCAGCTTTGTACTTTCCAACCAAACCAATTTCAGAGTAGAAAGCACTTCGCCTGTAAGTTTACCATTTGAAATAGCAACACCCGATGTTACTACTAATTCATCGCAGGAATTTCAAAATAATCATACTGCTAATAATCTTATCAGGGAAGTAACGTTGCAAACGTTAAATCTAACCATTACCAGTCCGTCAACAAAAACATTCAGTTTTCTGAAAAGTATTCATATTTATATTTCAACTGACGGAAGTGATGAAACAGAACTTGCTGCATTGGAAAATATTTCATCTGCATCTCAAACAATAACATTAAACCCTGCACAGACAAATTTGCTGCAATACGTAAAATCGGATCATTATAAGTTGCGTACACAGGTTGTAACAAAAGAAACATTAACCCAAAGTGTTGATATAAAGGCGGATATAAAATTCAAGATTAAAGCAAGCTTACTATAGGAAAAACATCACATGTTTTCTGGTTTTATGTTGTCACTGGTTATCATTTTCACAACGGTCAACGCAGTTGCCTGACATATCTATTGTAAAAGAATAATTTGACCCTGCATTCACATCCGCAAAACCATCAGAAAACGAGCGTACATAAGTAAATCTTGCCGGGATCACTTCCTTGCCTGTAGCATCAATATATCCATAGAGGGGTATCCTGTTTTCTGTATCATAAACCGATATTATACCTCTGCCGTTCCTGAAAGGGTCAGGCATAGCGGCCAACGGTGCAATATCGTATCTGAAATTTGTAAGAGGTTTGCCTTTTATATCAAAATAGTCCATTTTATTATTATTGTTTATTACCAGGCAAAAACCTTCATTCATTTCACCAATATCTTTATACGCAGTTTCAATAATTTTTCGGCCACTCAGGTCAGTTGCTCCTTTGAGCCCATTGTTTGATACAACCCAAATACCACCTTTTAATACAATGTAATCGTAAATAAACCCGGTTATAGGTTTACCCATTTTATCAATCAACCCGTGTTTGCCGTTTTTGGATGCTGTTTCAAGACCCGTTTTAAAAAATTCGTTCCACAAACTTTCAATCTGATCGTATTCAAGAGGAACAACCACCTCGCCTTTTACATTTATGAAACCATACCTGTAATTCTTTTGCACTTTTGCACGGTCGGCGTAAAAAGAAGTTGCACTTTGATAAACAAAAGGAATCACTGTTTTACCTGTTTTATCAATATAGCCATAGCTGCCATTCTTTTTTACAGCCCAAAGACCTTGTTTAAAATGAAATGATGCATCCTCATATTGTACCGGAATCAACAGTTTTCCGTTCCTGTCAAAAGCTCCAAATCTGCTGCCTTTTTTTACAATAAATATTTCTTCGCTTTCGGTACCAATTTCATCGTATTCTGCAGGAATTACCCACTCTCCCTTTTTGTTGATGATCCCTTTTTTTTGATTATGGGTTACAACTGCAAGTCCTTTATTAAAATTTCCCAGCAAGCCGTTAAACCGAAAAGGTTGTAATTGTCCCTGAAGGTTAAAGTATCCTCTATCATTGTAAGCTAAATGTACCCAAACCATGCCTTCAATGATATTCCCCATATATTTATAGGCTGCAGGCACAATTTCTTTACCGGTTCTGTCAATGATTCCGCAAAAGCGTTCTTTTGTTACAACTATAGCCCGGTCATCAACAAAACTTAAAATACGTTCATAAGGAAGTTCCTGAACAATACGGAGTTGATCGTTTACAACTGCATATTTTTTTGTATTCAACTGAACAATTGCTTTTTTATCACTGAATTTCCCGATGTAGAAAATTTTTCCGGCATCTGAGTTTTTATAAAATTCTCCGTTCGTTTTTTTCAGGCATTCAATTATTTCCAGCGTAGTATTGTGTGCTGCGATTATCTTATTTGAATCAGCCTGCCTGGCAGAGCGTACAAATAATTCTTTGCAGAATTCCTGTGCGTACAACTGGCCGGTAAATATGAAAAACAACAAGACTGCCGAACTTATTTTATTCTTCATTTATAATAGCTTTTTGTATGCAGTACTGGAAACGTGTTTGTTATTCAGGCGCTGCATTAGTTTGAAAAGATGATTCAGGGAATAGTCAAATTTAATCAGGGGCTAAAATAAATTATTTCGTTACATAAAAATTGCCAGTTTGCCTGAGCCTTGCAATTACAGGGCAGCGTATTAAAGTGTGTCCTTTCTTTTTCTACTTAGTTATAACCGTATGTATTGAGCATAAGCAAAACGGAAACAATACAAGGTTTACTGTTGCTCCCGGGTTTGGTGATGGCTTTATCCACGCCTTTGAGTGGGAGTAGCCTGCTTTTATATACGAAGGATGCCATTAAAACAAGCACCCATTGCATTAGAAAATTTATTTAATACAGCGCACTTTTTTCTGCAATGAAGTGTATTCAGCTTTAGCATTTCAAATACCGATACAATCGGGATATATTAACATAGCATCAGGTGCTCTTGCAGAACACCTGCCAGCAAAAGAAAAAAAATCTGAATATTCTGTGCTTTTGTGGCAAATCATGTTGTGCAGTCATCCGTTGGGTGAACAGAAAACACATTCCGTCTTCCTGTCTTTCCGGCAAAAACCAGTAATCAAGCTTCAAAATTTAAACGATTGGTTTGTTCTTCGTGTATCTCCTTGCTCTTCTTTGCGCCTCTGTGGTTTAAAAAGTTTTCTGCAAAGAACAAGTCCTCCTACTTTTGCGCTTAATATTTAACCAAACCAAATGGACGGAACCATCAGAGCAGATATAAAACCCGGCATGGAGGTTTTGATTGTGCTGAAAAAAGATCAGCGAAGCGGAATACTTACAAGAGGTATTGTAAAAGATCTGCTCACCAGTGCCCCGAAACATCACCGTGGAATTAAAGTAAGGTTGGATGACGGTCAGATTGGCCGGGTACAGCAGATATTGACGTACGTGGAGTAAGCTGCCATGGAAAACATTGGCCCGGTAATTTTTATGTTTGTTCGTTTTTTTGTATTCTTATCCCTCAACAATTCATAGCCAAAATTCGTTTTTATGACGGGCAACAACGTATCGTTACACAGGGTACTCAAAACTTCACCGGAAAAAATTTACCGTGCATTTACTGAAGCCGATGCTATTGCATACTGGTTACCGCCACATGGTTTTTTGTGTACTGTACACGAAATGAATGTAACAGAAGGTGGAATGTTCAGAATGTCATTCCGTAATTTTTCAACCGGCAACGGTCACTCATTTGGCGGAATCTATCTGGAAGTAAAACCCAATGAATTATTAAAATACTCCGACAGGTTTGATGATCCTGCCCTGCCCGGTGAAATGACCACAACTATTGAACTGAAAAAAGTTTCAGCAGGCACCGAAATAACCATTTTTCAGCAGGATATTCCTTCTGTAATCCCAGTCGATCTGTGCTACCTCGGCTGGCAGGAGTCGCTTGAAAAACTCGCAAAGCTGGTTGAACCGGAAATTCCGGATGCGTAGATTCAACAATTTGCCCGGGTTCAGTTGTCAGCACAAAAAAACAGGTATGCATGCCCGTTTGTGTAGGTTTTTGATTATTCTTGTGCAAACAATAACTACATCTACATGAAAGCACTGCTTTTGGCGGCGATGCTGCTGCCCGGTTTCCTCTTCAGTCAGGTTCCCTTTTTTAAAGTTTATACCGATTCGGTACAATTGGTAAACGATGGCAGGGCAATTACTGCCGATTTTATGCAGCTTGCCCAACAGGCTGATACATCGCTGCACATAAAGCCCTTAACCATCCTCAACACCACGCCTTACCTTATTTACTGGGACGATTCGCTTCAAACAGCCAATCTCCCCATCTGGCAGCAGGTAATACCTGAGCAAAAACAGTTTTTTATTTCACTTAACGGCGGCAATGAAGCCGATGGGCTGCGAATGTTCGGGTTGTTTTTTAACGGCTTTTACCTTCCACATGAACTTTCGCATGCAATTGAATGGAATTATGTTGTGCATACACATCAACACAAGTCGCAAGGTTTATACATGAGCGAATATTTTGCCAATACGCTTGCGATTATTTACTGGCGTGAAAAAGGCCGTACAGCAGAACTTGAAGCCTGTTACCATTTTGCCAAAAAGATGGTTTCACAGTTGCCCAATCCGGTTCCTGCCGGTGAGGATAAGATTGTTTATTTCAACAGTAATTACGGCAAACTGAGCAGCAACCCTTATGCCTACGGTTATTACCAGTTCAGCCAGTTTGTAGAAATTTATGAAAAGAAAGACCTTCCCTCTTTTGATATTTTCCTGAAACAATTTGTGCAGTAACAGCCTTTGATTTTTTATAATAAGCCAACTTTGTTTCTTTATTGCAGAGTGCATTTAGAAAGTATATTCAATCCCCGCCATCCAGTAAAAAGTGTTGCTGATGGATTCGTTGGTGGTAATGCCGTTTATTGTTATAGATGAAGGGCTAACCGGAATGGAATATACCGGTGTTGCAGATAATTTAAAGTTTTTGTATGAATACGAAACCGGTAAACTCAGTTCATAATTAAGCAGTTTAAATTTTGCAGACGCTGCCGATGAAACAGTTGTTGTTTGTGACGACGATGATCCGCTACCATTGCCAGAACCCCTTCCTGAGCCTCCGGAACCATACGTATGATAACTGTAGTACTCTGTATAGTAATGCTGTGTTCCAAAGTTAATATACGCTGATGGTGTTATCATCACAGCATCCTTGAATGTATAAAAACGATGGCTTATTTCTGTGCCCAGAAATAAATCGGGATTGCTGGCAAATGTTACAGAAGCATCGGTATAAACCATAAAGATTTTTTTAAAATTATATCCCACATAAGCAGTAGCATAGCCGTTTATCTGCGACTGTATATTATTGCTTTTACTGCTGAAAAAATACTTTGTTGCGCTTACAGATGCAGTAAAATTCTTTTTTTCATAAACATATCCTGCCGATACAGTAAACAGGTCAATCCTGTTTTCACCTGCAGAAGTTAGATACGAAAAAGAACCTGCTGCGTAGAATCCTGTTTTGTGATAATACGCTATTGCAGGGCTCACGTAGGGAACCGGCAAACTGTCTTTTCTTCCGGCAAAAACAATATTACTGCTGTAGCCAATGCCGGCAGTAGCATAAGAAACCGGAACGTTGCTTTCCAATGATGAAACACCTGTTGTATCCTGTGCAAATACAGTATTACAAAACAGCAGCACTACCGCAAACAACAGTTTCATAAAGTTCGTTTTATTGCAGAAACGGTGGGTAAAAGATCGGGGTGCATTTACCGCACCGTTATCACATTCTTTACAGAACAGTTAATCAATTCATTTTACCGTGTTTATTTGCATTTCCACTGCCTGTACTTCGGCTCTGACGCATGGTTTTTTTCTGTTGTTTCTGCATCTGTTTTTCACTTACCATTTTACGTTTATTAAACTTGTTCTGGTTCAGATACCTGTTGCCTTCCATATCAAGGCACTCGCCGTTACGCAACTGAAGCTGTTTCCTGTTCTGTAAGGTACAGCTTCCATCAGGGTTACAGATTGTTCCGTTTTTCAGTTTTAACTGTGATTGCAGACGGGTACGCTCTCCGGCCTGTACCTGGTACATTGTGCCATCCTGGTAAAGAAGGTGGTCTTCCTGGTGTATTCTGTCTCTTTTCTGGGTTTTATCTCTTTTCTGAATCTGATCCTGTGCAGAAGCACCAACGCCTACCAGCAAAAATGAAAGGGTGATCAATAAAAGCTTTTTCATAACATTGTTTTTTTAGTGACAGCATATCTTTTGATATACCATAAATCTGACTTTACTTTTTTGACACCGGTAATCATTCTTTTCTTATGGGGAGCAGAGAAATTTTTTATAAGGTTCCTGTTTTTCAAACACAAAACCCGTTGTTCGCAATACCGGTTTTCCTGAATGGTGCTGTTACAACATCGCTGGTCATTTAAGTTTTGTATATTGAAGAAATAAATTTTTCGGATGATAGAGAACTTCCCTTTTTATCTTAGCCTTATTGTGGCCATTGTATTAATTATTATGCTGGCCAATAAACTAAAAATCGCTTACCCGGTTCTGTTAGTTGTGGCCGGGTTGCTTATAAGCTTTATTCCCGGAGTGCCGGTGTTACATATTGATCCCGAACTGATCTTTATTATTTTTCTGCCTCCGCTGCTGTACGAGGCAGCCTGGAATATTTCTTGGAAAGAGTTGTGGCGCTGGCGGCGTATTATCGGAAGCTTTGCCTTTGTAGTGGTGTTTTTAACAGCTATGTCGGTGGCTTTTGTGGCCAATCATTTTATTCCGGGTTTTTCACTTGCTCTCGGATTTTTACTTGGCGGAATTGTATCGCCACCCGATGCTGTAAGCGCAGGTGCTATTTTAAAATTTGTACCTGTACCCAAAAGAATGTCTTCAATTCTCGAAGGGGAAAGCTTACTTAACGATGCTTCATCACTCATCATCTTCAGGTTTGCCTTAATTGCTGTAGCAACGGGCCAGTTCATTTGGTACCAGGCTGCACTCAGTTTTGTATGGATGGTGGCAGGTGGTATTGTTGTTGGTTTGCTTATTGCCTGGGTTTTTATGAAAGCACATAAATACCTGCCAACCGATACCAATATGGATATTATTTTAACCATTGTGGCGCCCTATATCATGTATATGGCAGCAGAAGAAGTACACAGTTCCGGTGTGCTTGCAGTAGTAAGCGGCGGTTTGTACCTTGCCAACAGGCAGCATTATTTTTTGAGCAGTACATCAAGACTTCGGGGCTTTAATGTTTGGGAAAGTCTTGTGTTTGTGCTTAACGGTCTTGTGTTTCTGCTCATTGGACTCGACCTTCCTGAAATTGAGCAGGGATTAAAGCAGGAGGGAATTTCCTTTACCTCGGCTATTGGCTATGGCCTGCTGGTAGCTGCAGTGTTGGTTGCAGTTCGTTTTCTCTCTGCTTTCGGGGCTGTATTGGTTACACTCATTATGCGCAATTTTATAAATGTGGCTGAACGGAATCCGGGAACAAAAGGCCCTTTACTGATGGGATGGACTGGCATGCGTGGTGTGGTTTCGCTGGCAGCAGCACTGTCGATTCCTTTGCAGATGAGTAACGGTGTTTCATTTCCTCACCGCCATCTTATATTGTTTATTACGTTCATTGTAATCCTAACCACATTGCTGCTGCAGGGTTTGACGCTTCCTGTGTTTATACGCAAGCTGAAGCTGGGAGAAAAGGGGCACTATCTTACAGAAGAGGAAACGGATAGACTTATACGTAAAGAAATGGCAGAACATGCTTTGAAACACCTGAACAAAAATTACAGTGGCCTTATGGAAGAGCACCCCATTCTTCAACAGCTTGCCGGTAAATGGGAGGGCAAAATTTCTGAAGAGAGAGAACTGGTTCTTTCCGAAAAAAGCAAGGCTGTTTATCTTGACCTGCTTAATCTGCAACGTAAATGGCTGCTTCAGAAAAATCAAAAAGAACTTTTACTTGATGAAGATATCATCCGAAGGCATTTGCGTATCATTGATATTGAAGAAGAAAAACTGAGGTATATGTAAAAGAACTTATACTGTTTCGTATTTTACAATCAAGCAGGTTTAAAACACTGGTTTATTTGTCTTTACGGCAATACATCGTTAAAATAAAAAAGAGGCACAACGTTATTTGTGCCCCTTTTTGCTATTTTTTACTTCTTACCTCAACAACTCCTTCGGCATTTCTTTTTCCAGTAAGTTTTTATAGATAAACAGGTTGTTTTCATTTTGTGAGTGCGACTGCTGATTGCCGGGCCATCCGTGGCGGCCACCGGGATAAAGCATAAACTCAAAATGCTTTTTCCTTTCTTCCAGTTTCTTAATGAGCTGAATACTGTTCTGCATGTGCACATTGTCATCCATTGTACCATGATAAATACGCAGCAAACCTTTGTACTGGTCAACATACGCTAACACGGATGATGTTTTATACCCTTCAGGATTTTCAGCAGGTGTATCCATAAAGCGTTCAGTATAATGACTATCGTACAAACTCCAGTCAACAACACTGCCACCAGCAAGGCCGTAAGTAAAATAATCGGCACCATAAGTTAATGCATAACAGGTCATATAACCACCATAACTGAACCCACTGATGCACACTTTGCTTTTATCAACACCGGCATTATCAATCAGCCATTTCACAATCGTAATCCAGTCTTTCATTTCCCAGTAACCAAGATTACGGTACATGTAGTTCACACCTTCTTTACCAAAGTGCCCGCTTGCACGGTGATCAATAGAAACCTGGATCAATCCTTCTTTGGCAAACCATTGCTGCTGCATGCTAAGCTGCCAGCCATCGTAAACAGTTCCGGCATTTGGACCGCCATAGATATTAATCATCAGCGGATATTTTTTAGTCTTATCAAAATTCAGAGGCCAAACAATCCGCACAGGCAAATCGTATTTTCCATCTTCACTCTTTACACGAAGCAATTCTGTTTTTGCAAAAACAGTATGATCAAACTCTTCGCCTTTTGCTGAACCAAGTTCTTTAATCAGTTGTCCTTTATTATTTACCAATGCAAGTACATCAGGAGTTGAAACATTGGAATAAGTAGTGATGAAATAAGCAGCATTGGGCGAAAGATTTATGCTGCGGTGTGTGTATTCTCCAAAGGTTAAGCGTTGCAATCCTTTACCATCAAATTTTACTTTGTATAAATCAAAACGTGCACTGTTGTCCTTGCGGCAGGTGAAATATACAGTCTGATTTTTTTCATCAATATAATTTACAGCAGTAACAGTAAACGCCCCGCTGGTGATGGCGCTGATGCGTTTGCCCGTCATATCGTGCAGGTACAAATGATTCCATCCTGTTGCATCGCTTTCAAGAATAAAATTCTTTCCGTTTTTGAGGAAAGTAATACGACTGCCCTGGTCGTCGAGATCAATCCATGTTTTTTGTTTTTCATCATAGATTTCTTTTTTACTTCCATCAGCCAAATTCATTTCATACACTTTCAAATTATCTTGTGTGCGTGGCATCCACTGAATCCATAATGCACTGCCATCTGGTTTCCAGTAAGGCAATCCAAAATACTGATCGTCTTTTTCATTAAACGCAGCCCATACAGTTGATCCGCCATCAGCACCAACAACACCAATCTTTACTTCAGGGTTTTTATCGCCTGCTTTAGGGTAACGTGTCTGCTCAATAAATCCGTGCTGACCTTCTTCGCTGTAAATAGGAAACATGGGCACCATGCTTTCATCCATGTGCATGTAAGCAATACGCTTGCTGTCGGGGCTCCACCAGAAAGAACGGTAACGTGTAGGCCTGCCGAGAATTTCTTCATAATACACCCAGCTTGCATAACCATTCAGGATTACGTCTGTTCCATCGAATGTTAACTGCGTTTCTTTGTTATCACTGAGATGAATGGAGAACAGGTTGTTGTTACGTGTAAAGGCAACATAATTTCCATCGGGCGACAAAGTGGGGTTCTTCTCAACGTCCTTGTTATTGGTTAAACGTGTTTCGCCTGCATCTGTTTTGTGATAGAGATCGTTATCTTTTACATACACTTCGTTGATGAGTTTGGCTTCAAGCGTTTTTACTTCAGTATATTCTTTTTCTGTTCTTGTTTTGCAATCAACCAAAAAAGTTTTGCCATCGTGTTTCAGTACAAAACTGTTATCGCCCATCCACTTTACAAATTGCGGTAAGGGTTTGGTTATTTTTTGAGGAGCACCTTTCAGCATCTGCTCAACTGTTAGCTCTTTTTGCTGGGCAACAGCAGAAAGCACCAACGCAACGAATAAAACAAGTAATCCTGATCTTCTCATGAGTTTGATTTTAATGGGGGTGAAGATAATTTTTTTACACAAAGCCTGTTTCCGATTTGTATGAGCGGAAATAAAAAAGCTGCTGTTAAATTCAACAGCAGCTTATATATCAACCTCAATTTTTTATTCAGGTTGTGCATCATCCGTTTTCTCCGGTCTCATCATCGGGAACAGCAGTACGTCCTGTATGCTTGGCTGGTTGGTCATCAGCATTACCAGGCGGTCAATACCAATTCCAATACCACTCGTTGGCGGCATACCATATTCCAGTGCACGTAAGAAATCATAATCAATAAACATCGCTTCATCATCACCTCTTTCCTTCAGCTTCACCTGGTCTTCAAAACGTTCACGCTGATCAAGCGGATCGTTGAGCTCACTGTATGCATTGGCAATTTCCTTTCCGTTAATCATCAGTTCAAAACGCTCCACCAACCCGGGTTTGCTGCGGTGCTTTTTGGTAAGCGGACTCATTTCAACCGGGTAATCAATAATGAACGTTGGCTGTATATATTTTGCTTCGCTTGTTTCGCTGAAGAGTTCATCAATGAGTTTGCCTTTACCCATTGTGTTATCAGCATGAATGTTGAGTTGTTTGCACACAGCACGCAATCCTTCTTCATCCAATCCGCTCACATCAATACCTGTATTTTCTTTAATGGCATCTAAAATAGAGACACGTTTAAATGGAGTTTTAAAACTGATCACTTTATCGCCCACCTGCACATCAGTACCACCATGCAATGCAATAGCTACCCGCTCCAGCAGGTTTTCTGTTACATTCATCATCCAGAAATAATCCTTGTACGCCGTGTACCATTCAAGAATAGTGAACTCAGGGTTATGTGTTCTGTCCATTCCTTCGTTACGGAAGTTGCGTGCAAACTCATACACCCAGTCAAATCCACCAACAATCAAACGCTTTAAATAAAGTTCGTTGGCAATACGCATATACATGGGCACATCCAATGCGTTGTGATGCGTTGAAAACGGACGGGCAGTTGCACCACCGGGAATGGTTTGCAGCACCGGTGTATCTACTTCAAGCGCACCATGCTCGTTTAAATATTCACGGATAGTGTTCACTAAAATTGTGCGTTTTACAAACACATCCTTCACCTGCGGATTAATGATGAGATCGGCATACCGCTGACGGTATTTAAACTCAGGATCAGTAACCGCATCAAAAGTTTGTCCTTCTGCTTCTTTAACAACAGGTAATGGCTTTAATGATTTGGTAAGGATGGTGAGCTCTTTTACATGCAGACTTGTTTCGCCGGTTTTTGTAATAAACACAAACCCTTTCACACCAATAATATCACCAATATCCAACAGCTTTTTAAACACCACATCATACAATGTCTTGTCTTCGCCGGGGCAAATATCATCCCTGCGCACATATACCTGTAGGCGGCCATGACTGTCCTGCAACACAGCAAAGCAGGCTTTACCCATATCTCTGATGCTCATAACACGACCGGCAATGCAAACATCCTGGTATTGATCTTTTGTTTGCTCGCTGAATCCCTTTTTTATTGCGCTCGAAAAGTGTGTTACCGGGTAAAGTGGTGCAGGATAAGCATCAATACCCAGTTTCTTTAATTCAGATAGTTTTTCCCTGCGGATAATTTCCTGTTCAGACAAATGTGTACTCATAATATTTGTTTCCGGATGGCTGTACCGACCGGGAATTCCCGATCCTAAATTTTAACAAACCGCAAAAATACCGTAAGTGATCCACACAAACAAAGGTGCGTATCTTCGGCACGATGTATGCAACCTTTAGCGCAGAAATACCGTTTTATAGTAAAAACAAAACAAGAATATAATGAAACGTTTCTTATTACTCGTATCCTTCAGCACTTTTCTGGCCTCATGTGAAGTATTAAGTCAGTTACCAACAACCACAACAACAGGCAATGGTGTAACTGAAGCCGAAGCCGGGCAGGGAATTAAAGAGGCTCTTGGCCAGGGCTTAACAAATGCAGTACTGAACCTTAATAAAACCGATGGATTTTTTGGCAGTTCATTTTACAAAATTCTGTTGCCGCCCGAAGTACAGAAGGTTGAAAACACCATGCGTTCAATAGGACTTGGTAAGGTTGCAGATAAAGCAATTTTGCAGATCAACCGTGGTGCAGAAGATGCAGTTGGCTATGCCAAACCTATTTTTATTGATGCTATTAAACAAATGACGTTTACTGACGCAATCAACATTATACGTGGATCCAAAGATGCTGCCACCAATTATTTTAAAGAAAAAACAAGCGCCGCTTTAACACAGGCCTTTACACCCGTGGTTAAAACCAGCCTCGATAAAGTGGAAGCCACCAAGTATTACGGCGATCTTGTAAACAGTTACAACAAGTTCCCCACTACAAGGAATAAAATAAACCCCGATCTTACATCGTACGTGGTAGGTAAAACAGTTGATGCGCTGTTCGACCAGATTGCAAAAGAAGAACTGGCCATCAGGGAAAATCCCATTAAACGCACAACCGAAATACTCAAAAAAGTGTTTGGTGCTGTTTGGAATTAAATTGAATCATATTGATATAAACCCCCCGGCAAAATTGCCGGGGGTTTTGTTTTATGTAATAAAAATTAATTTTAGCGGTAAAAAAAACAATGGATAATACAAGAGTTTATAAAATGTCGTTTGCAAGTGTGTATCCGCATTATATAAAAAAAGCAGAAAAAAAAGGACGCACTAAAGAAGAGCTGGATACCATCATTTTTTGGCTAACCGGATATGATCAAACGGCATTGCAGAAAATCATTGACAACAAAACTGATTTTGAAACTTTTTTTGCCGAAGCACCACAACTCAATCCCAATGCATCAAAAATTACCGGAGTCATTTGCGGTTATCGTGTCGAAGAAATAAAGGAAGAACTGATGCAGAAAATCCGTTACCTCGATAAGCTGGTGGATGAACTGGCGAAAGGCAGGGCAATGGAAAAAATTTTGCGGAAATAAACGAATAAAGGGTTGACAACCTTTAAAAGGTTGTCAACCCTTTTCACAATCTGCTTTAATGTAGGGAGATGGTCATCCCATAAAACATTTATCATGGAAAAAACTCCCAGAAATCTTTATAAATGATGGTTGTGACTTGATTTCCACTTGCAGTATTAGAATATCCGCTACCCAAATAGGCTTTCCCATTTATACAAAAGGCAACAAGATTGTCTCTTGCACCACCAGGAAAATCTCCTTTTTCAAACCATTTATCTTCGAGCGGGTGATATTCCCATATTTCGGCTTTATAATTGGTATCATTAACCTTTCCCAGCCCTAAATATCCATAGTTGTTAAGTGAAAATCCAATACCATAATATCTGCCTGTTCCCGGGAAATCACCCTTTTTATTCCATTTATCTAAAACCGGGTCATATTCCCAAACTTCTTTATTGTACTGGCTTCCGTTTCCACCACCTGTTACATAGCCTTTACCACTCGCAATAAAACTAATTGCGCCCTCATCCGCAGAGCGAGAAAAACTTTGTTTCTGTGTCCAGCTATCAGTTAATGGATCGTACTGCCACCAGTCGCTAAAACCCGAACCTAATCCAAAATAACCTTTGTCGCCAATGCTGAATCCGCAACCTATCCTGGCATTTCCCGGAAAGTCTGTTTTTTTCTGCCAACTGTTTTGCAGCGGATCGTATTCCCATACTTCTTTTGAATAGCCATTACCACCACCATTAAGTCCGCCTACCACATAGGCTTTATTATTGATAACAAAACAGGCCGAGCCTGCCCTACCGTATGCCGATGGCATATCTGCTTTCTGCGTCCATTTATCCGTTGCCAGATCATATTCCCACATATCTTTGAAAAAGAGAGATGAGTTTCTCCCGAGGCCAAAATATCCCTTGCCGTTAATGGAAAAACTAACAGAGGCAAAACTACCACCTGCCATATCAGCCCTTTTTGTCCATTTCCAATTGCCAATTGTAAAATCACTTGAAGTGGCCCATGTATATGGTCCTATTGCAAGAGAAACTTTTCCTGTAGATGCCCCTGTCGGTACAGTCGCTTTTACTATGGAAGTTGAATACAGAGGATGTTCAATTTGGCTCGTAGCAACCCCATTGAATTTTATGGAAAAAGGCACCATATAATTTCCATACAGGTCTTGCCATAAATCGGTACCGATAAATGTAATGATTGAGCCTTCTCCGCCCAAGGATGGGGCAATGGAAGTAATTACTGGTGGGTAGATGACGCAAAAGCGCTGAGGAGTTTCAGCAGTGCTGTTATTAGCTGCAACAAATACGTTATAGCTCTTTGCCAAAGTTGGAACCTTTACCACTAATTTCGATTCAGATGCAGAAACAATTTGTGCCTGAAGGCTAACAGAAGCATCATAAGAGCTGCTGGACGCAGAGAAAAAAACTTTATTGTCGGCAATTGTTTTTCCAAAATTCTTTCCATTGATCGTTATCAATGCTCCCACTGTATCAGCCAATGGAGAAAAAGAAGTTATTGACGGAATATATAAAACAGTAAACGCTGTTCCGCTTTGCATGGACTGCCCCCAGGTCTTCAACGTTATTTTGCCCGTAGATGCTCCTTCGGGTACTTTTACCAAAAGAGAATCCGATGAAGCAGATAATACTATAGCAGTTACCCCATTAAACTTAACCTCGTTTTCATTTGGATTCGTGTTTAAGTCATAACCTTTAATTACAACAGTTGCTCCAACAGTATCCTGTGCGGGAGAAAATCCTGAAAAATAAGGATGATGTTCAGGAGTTGATTTATCAACTTTCTTACATGACCAGGCACTGACTATCAGTAACCCCACAATAAAAATGTTCCAATAAATAGTTTTCATATGTTATATATCAGTTTTTCAAAAGAAATATAAGTGATCTTCTGCCAACAATTGAATATGCACTTCGATTTCTACACTACCGAAAAGCTTTTTTTTGTACAAGAGAACCCTTTAAGTCTGTCATCGTTTCGTTACTTTAGCGCTTCATGCTTTTTATTTTTTCAAATATATCTTTCCTTTTTCCATGAAAAATCTCATTTGATAAATAATCAAGCATCAAATCTAATTCAGAATCATCTTTGCTTATAATATTGATGAGAACGGTTGATTTTGATGTAGATAATTTAACACCGATTTGTTTTCCCATCATCTTATGTGGTGGAAGGTAAGGCATAATTTGGAACAAACCGGTTTTCAAAAAAACGTATTCCATTTAACTGGCGCCAGTGTTCCGCCTGTATTTTGCGATCACTGGTTGCCGTTTAAATCATCCTGATTGCATCGGGCATTCAAAAAACAAAAGCCCAATTGAGTTTATACACCTTGGTTCGTAGCGACACAAAAAATGTTGCAGGGTTGACAACCTTTGGAAGGTTGTCAACCCTTAAAAACAAAAACCACGGCTGTTTAGCCGTGGTTCGCTTTTTTTACAGATTGCACAATTAATCAACGGCTTTTAATCCTTGAAAAGTTTTACAGGAGTGGCCTCTGCAAGCTTCCTGTATTCTTTCCATTTACCATCGAAAAACTCGTTTATTTTTTTCAGAGATTCTTTTACCGCATTTTCAGCATCAGTCAGCAACCGCTCAGTCTGCGCAGTTGGCGCAGCAATTTTTCCATTTATTTCTGAGCTTGCAGTTTGTACAATAGTCGTGGTGGTAATATCAGCAAAACGGGTAATGCCCTGTCTGTCGCTGGCATTGCGGCCGAAAATGCTTTCTCTTATTTTTTTGATTTCGTTTTTCATGTTTGTACTTGCCTTGCGTAAACTGTCGGCTTCTTTTCCTTCCACGCCACGTAACGATGATTCAATTTTTGCAATCGTTTCTTCAGCGTCAGTAATTCGGTCAACAGCTTCTGTTAGTTTGTCGCTGCTAACCTGCAGGCGATTTATCATGTTCTTTTTCGCATCATACACCTCTTTCTTTGTTTCAATGCGAGGGTCGGCCTTAACAGTAACCATTGTTGAATCGCTTTCTTTACCCATTGAAATCACAACCTTGTAAGTTCCCGGAAATACCTGCATGCCTCCAAAAGGTTCAGGTGCCCCGGGTTTAGGCTTGGGCGATCCGGGTCGGCGATTGCCTTTTGTTTCAAAACCCCACCATGTACGGTTAAATCCTGTATCAGCTTTCAGTTTATAGCTCCTGATCTGTTTGTTCTGCTCATCAAAAACTTTAAACCACACACTGTCGCTTTTTTGTTTGGCAGCAGCAGTATCTTTCCCGTCAACAGGTTTTACAAAATAAGAAATCATGGCTCCTCTTTTCCTGTTTTCGCCTTCATACAAACCCCATGTACTCCATTCATAACCTGGAGCATTTTTGTAAGATGCTTCATAAGCAACCGGAGCATCAAACACAGTGACTTTTTTAGTTGGTAAAGCGCCGTTGGCAGCAGCAAATGCTCTTAGCGGACGGATATCGTCCAGCACCCACAATGCACGGCCAAATGTTGCAATCACCAGGTCGGCTTCACGTTCCTGTATGGTTAAATCATAGGTTGAAACAGAGGGATACCCGTTTGTCCATTGCGCAAATGTTTTTGCATTATCATAACTCACCCACAAACCATGCTCTGTTCCAACAAAAACCAGGTTGGGTTGTACAGGATCCTGTAACATACACAAAGCATACCCCTTCAATCCTTTATTTGCTGCAATATTTTCCCATGTTTTCCCAAAGTCTTTTGTGCGGAAAACCGTAATACCAAAATCACCACGACGGTAATCGTTGCTTACCACAAATGCCTCCGCTTCGTTGTAACGGCTGGCTTGTATTTGTGTAATCCACGCACCCACATTCATTCCCGGAATTTTACCACGGAAGTTGGTCCATGTTTTACCGCCATCTTTTGTAAGCTGTACATTACCATCATCAGTACCCACCCAGATCACCTCTTTGTTTTTAGCCGATGGGGCAATGGCCATAATAGTATTGTAGTTTTCTGCGCCGGTAATATCAAGCGTTAAACCACCTGTTTCTTCTTTCTGCTGTTCGGCATTGTTGGTGGTTAAATCGGGGGAGATAATTTGCCAGCTTGTTCCTTTGTCGGTACTCTTATTCAGAAACTGACTGCCGAAGTACACTGTTTTTGAATCGTTGGGATCAAGTGCTATGCCGCTGTTCCAGTTAAAACGCATTTTGGTTTTAGGATCGGGTGCCGGTGGACGGATAAATTCCTGCTGCCCGGTTGTTACATTGTAACGGCCAACAGAACCGCCCTGGCTCATGGCATAAACCCACTTGCTGTCTTCCGGGTCAGGAACTACATCAAAACCATCTCCGCCCCACAAACTTTCCCAGTAAGGATTGCGGATGCCTCCATCAATCCAGGCATACGCAGGGCCACGCCAGCTTCCGTTATCCTGCATGCCGCCCATAACGTTGTAAGGAATTTCATTATCGGTGTTGATGTGATAGAATTGTCCGAAAGGCAACTGCTCATCAAATCGCCATGTTTTGCCACGGTCTTTGCTGATGCCGATACCACCATCATTTCCTTCAATAATAATGTTGGGATTGGTGGGGTGAATCCACCAGGCATGATGATCGGGGTGAATGCCATTATACGGAATCAATGTTGCAAATGATTTGCCGCCATCTTCACTTATTGTTACGGTTGAATGAATATCGTAAATACGGTTTTCGTTTTTCGGGTCAACATAAATTTCCTGGTAATAAAACGGCCGGTCGGTTATTTGTGCCGGATCGCTGTTAACCAGTGTCCATGTAAAACCCCCATCATCACTTTTATAAAACCCGTTTTTTGTTGCTTCAATTTTTGCATACACCCTTGTTGGCTGGCCTGCTGCAAACGCAATACCTATGCGCCCGAGGTTTCCATCAGGAATACCATCATCCTTGCCCAGTTTTTTCCATGTTTTACCACCATCAACCGTAATATATAAACCACTGCCGGGGCCGCCGCTGTTAAAGTTCCAGGGTTTACGCTGGTGCTGCCACATGTTGGCAATAAGTTTATTGGGGTTGGCCGGGTCCATTACAAGTTCAGCACAACCACTTGTATCGTTGGTATATAAAATGCGCTGCCATGTTTCGCCCCCGTTCGTTGTTTTGTAAACACCCCGTTCGCTATGAATGCCATACGGGTTGCCAATTGCCGCAGCATAAACCACATCGGGATTGTTGGGATCGATAAGAATTCGGTGAATGTTTTTGGTTTTTTCAAGCCCCATCCGTTTCCATGTTTTGCCGCCATCAAGGGTTTTGAAAATACCATCTCCAAGGTTAAGTGAGTTACGGGGATTTCCTTCACCTGTTCCAACCCAGATCACATCGGGGTTACTTTGCTGAACTTTAATTGAGCCGATGTTGAGTATTGGCTGATCGTCGAAAAGAGGTTTCCAGGTGGCCCCGCCATTATCTGTTTTCCATACACCTGCACTTGCTCCACCCACAAAAATTACTTCCGGGTTAGTGTAAAGTGCATCAATGGCAGTAACACGTCCGCTCATACCTGCAGGGCCAATGTTACGGGCTTTCATGTTTTTAAAAAGATCGTTTTTTACCTGTGCTGTTGCAGAAAAAAACAACAGGGCCGAAACGGCCAGTGCAATTAGTCTCATTATGATTTGCTGATTTAGGAATGCTCAAGTTCTGAAAACAACACACTGCACCCAAATGTTTTTGATGGATGGTTGAAGAATATTTTAAAAACCGGGTAACAAATTCTTGCAACGACTGATATACCTGAAAAAAAAGGGGAAGCCGAAAACCAGATTCAGAGAGTAGGCACAAAAAAGCGAAATATGAAAAAGATAGTTTATTTAGTAATCTCTGTTGTTTGTATCATCAACAGTCAGGCGCAGGTGAAAAACAACAGTCAGAAAAAGAAACTGAAACAAATATCAGTAACAGGGGGAGTAGATATTGCACAGAAAAACAATTTTTCGTCTTATGCTCCCAAAAACTTCAATGGTTTTAATGTTGGTATAGCATACAATCACTATTTCAGTTGGTATGGTGTGGGTATTGATGCGGGCTTTTATCAAAATGCTGCACCGGTATATCAGGGCGATACTGCATTGTCTTCTTATTTAAATACAAACTGGGGTATTGTAAATCCTACGCATTACATCGTTTCAACAAGTTCATCAAAATTAACAAGAGGCTTTATTGGTATCGGGCCTTCATTCAAATATCAAACGGCTGACAATAAACTTATTACTGAATTACAATTAAGAGGCGGTGTTACATATACAAAGGGATCGTCTTTAACATACAGCACGCTTGCCTCTTCTGCCGGGCTTAATCCTTTCTTAAACAGAAGCGGCAATACAGTAACAGGTTTACCGGCACCGGAAAACTGGGGTGTTTTTTATCATGATGGATATACGAACGATTTATTGGCTACGGCAAAGGCTCAGCTACAGGTTAATTATTATTTTTCTGATAATTGGGGTGTTAATGCTGGCGTTTATTACAATTACTACTTTGGTTCAAAGGCCTTGTATAATTATCTTGACTGGAAAGCGCCGGGTGCGCCAGCCTATTGGAACATCAAACCATCTTACGGGTTAAGTTCTCTTACTTCTTTTGGCGCTTTTGCCGGAGTCAGTTACAGGCTAAGTAAAAAAGAACAGAAAGTAAAAGCTCCTGCAGCAGAATATTCTCTTTCTGTATTGGTAAAAGATGAACTTACAGGTTTGCCTTTAAACGATGCTGATGTTACCATTACCGATTTACAGGGTAACAAATCCACAGCTAAAACAGATGCAAAAGGCAATGCTGTGTTTACAAAAATTAAAAGCGGGGTTTACAATGTAAGTGGTTTGCTCCATGATATTGCTACCAGCACACAAACATCCGATGTTAATGATAGCAATAAAAATGCAGGTGTAACACTTATACATAACGATCCTCGTTTTACAGTGAAAGGAAAGGCCATCAACATTGGTAAAAATAAACCCGAAGCAGGTGTAAGCGTTACATTGAAAGATAAAAGCCGCAGTACAGTAAAAATGGCTACCACTCAAAGCGACGGTTCGTTCAGTTTTCAGTTAGATGGCAACACCGATTATGAACTGGCAGGTAAAAAAGCTAATTACATTTCAAATATTGAACAGGTTTCTACCAAAGGGTTAACCCGCAGCCAGACGTTGTATGTAGAACTGGAGCTTGGTGTGGAACAGGTTGAAGTAGGAAAAGCCATTGTACTGCAAAAGATTTATTACGATCTGGATAAAGCAGATATACGTGAAGACGCATCAACCGATCTACAGAAGCTTATTCAGTTTTTAATCGATAATCCCACATTCAGAGTTGAAATTGCATCGCATACCGATTCTCGTGGCAGCGATGCGTACAATATGGAGCTTTCACAAAAAAGAGCACAGGCGGTTGTGAATTATTTAGCAGCTCATGGTATAGAAAAAAGTCGTTTAACAGCAAAGGGTTATGGCGAAACCAAATTAGTAAACCGTTGTTCCAACGGGGTTAGCTGCACCGAAGAAGAGCATCAGCAAAACAGGCGTACAGAGTTCACCCTTATAAGCCAGTAATAAGATTTGGTTTTCATTTGAAGTGGCAGAAAAACTCTGCCACTTTTTTTATATATGAACAAACGAAGTGGTTTGATTTAAATGTTGAAACCTCTTATCTTAACAAAAAATATTTTTATATAATGAGGAGATTTCTTTTTCTGCTGTTTGTACTTTTTTTTGCCGGCTTAATCAACGCACAAAACAGGAACAGTGAAATTTTTACAGAGCAGGTTTCATTTAATCAGCTTCCGACATCAGGATTTAAACTGGTATCTGTAACAAATTTTAACCGCATATCAGGTATTCCTCAAAACAACCGCTATTCCTCAGAGCTTGTTTTTTCAGCAAGAAAAATCAATTTAAAAAATCCCACACCTTTTTTATCCTTTTCATGTGGCTGGAATGAACCTGCTGATGACACCAATAACACCTCTATCCGTTTTCGCTTTTCTGTTAATGGAAAAGACTGGGATAAATGGATAACCATAAAAAAAGACGGGCATTACGAGAAGGGTAGATATTCTTTTGTATCGGAGTTGATGGAACTGAAAAAAGAATACCGTTATTATCAGATCGGCATCAGAACAAACCTCAATAAACAAGGAAAAACAATTCAATTGTTGTTTCTAAACTTTTTCAGTCCGGGAGAAAAGCCCGCCACAATAGCCGCAAAAAAAGAAGCCAATTCATTGCCGGGTTACCGTCCCGATGGCGTTCATGCCTGTAGCTGTGCCCGGCCGGATTACACAACAAGAACCGGATGGAATTGCCCTCAGACAGCCTGGTCAACATCCACAACAAGTGTTACACATTTAATTGTTCATCATTCAGCAGGCTCCAATACGTCCAGCGACTGGGGAGCCACCGTTCTAAGTATCTGGAATTATCATACTGGCACCAATGGATGGAGTGATATTGGATACAACTGGCTCATTGCTCCTGATGGTACAATTTTCGAAGGCCGTTATAAAAGCAGCATTGAAAATACAACCGGGGCGCACTTTTGTGGTACAAATGGCGGCACTATGGGTGTATGTATGCTGGGCACATATATGACACAAACCATAACGCCTGCGGCACGAAACTCACTGGTACGTTTACTTTCATGGAAAAGCTGCGAAAGATCAATTGATCCCCTGGCAATATTGTATCATGCTTCAAGCAATTTAACAATCAATACGATCTCAGGACACAGAGTCGGTTGCACAACTGAATGCCCCGGCGACATGCTTTTTGCTGATCTCCCCGAAATAAGGACTGATGTAAAAAACTATTGTGATAATGGTTGTGTTTTAACAGCAATTGCAGAAACTGATTTGCCGGAAGATTTTTCTGTAACACCCAACCCTACGCCGGGAAGCTTTTATCTAAAAGTAAAATTAAACACATCCAAAAATATCAGCTACCGGATTTATGATGTAAATGGCAAACAACTTTACTCATCCCCCAGTGAAAAATGGACAGGATCCATCACCAGAGAAATTACCCAATTAAACGCCATGCCACCGGGTGTGTATTTTATTAAATTATGGGTTGAAGGCAGGCAAATACATACACAAAAGATTATCCGCCTCTAAAAAAAATTTGCTAAAAAACTTGTCATCTAAAAATATTAGCATTAAGTTTGCTAAACATATTAGTGTTAACAAACAAAACAAACCCGTTATGGAAGAGGCTTTAATTTTGGAGAAACCAAAAAAGGAAAAAATGAGCAAGGAAATCAGCAAAGAGAATGTTGAAAAACTGAAGGCATTAAAGCTTACCATTGACAAGATTGACAAAGACTTTGGTAAAGGCAGTGTGATGATGATGAATGAAAAGGGCGTACACGAACTGGAAGTGGTATCAACCGGATCAATTGGTCTTGATACAGCTCTTGGCGTTGGTGGTGTGCCTAAAGGAAGAATTGTGGAGATATACGGACCAGAAAGCAGTGGTAAAACAACCATTGCCACACATATTATAGCTGAAGCTCAGAAAAAAGGTGGTATCTGTGCCATTATTGATGCTGAACATGCGTTTGACAGTACTTATGCTCAAAAGCTGGGAGTAGATGTAGATAATCTTTTGATTTCACAGCCCGACTACGGTGAACAGGCATTGGAAATTGCCGACCGCCTGATCCTTTCCGGTGCATTGGATGTAGTAGTGATTGACTCTGTTGCAGCATTGGTTCCCAAAGGTGAACTGGAAGGTGAAATGGGTGACAGCAAAATGGGCTTGCAGGCAAGATTAATGAGCCAGGCTTTGAGAAAGCTCACTGCAACTATTTCAAAAACCAACACCATCTGTATTTTCATTAACCAGCTTCGTGAAAAAATCGGGGTAATGTTTGGCAATCCTGAAACCACAACCGGTGGTAATGCCTTGAAGTTTTATGCATCAGTTCGTTTGGATATACGCCGCATGAGCCAGATCAAAGATGGCGATGAAGCAATTGGCAACCGTGTAAAAGTAAAAGTGGTAAAAAACAAAGTGGCACCTCCTTTCAAAGCCGCTGAATTTGATATCATTTTTGGCGAAGGCATCAGCAAAACAGGTGAAATTATTGATATGGGTGTTGAATTGGCTATTGTTCAGAAAAGCGGTAGCTGGTACAGTTACAATGGCGATAAATTAGGCCAGGGAAGGGATGCAGTAAAACAACTGCTGATAGACAATCCTGAAATGGCGAATGAAATTGAAGGTAAAATCCGTGAAAAGATAAAAGAAATTCAAAGCGGAGCTGCGGCTTCGTAAACTTCGGGTTTGTTTGTAAGTATCACGGCCTTTCTCGTTTCCACGGGGAGGGCCTTTTTGTTTTGTTAAATATTATAGGTTGTTTGTGGGGCGCAACTGTAAGGTCTAATTTTAATAAGTAATGGCAGGCTTTTATTAAAGCCTTTTTCTGCAGCAAATATTGTTCTCGCTTAAACACAGGACTAAACTTGCTCATAACCCAAAACCAAACAAAATGAAACATTTTTTTATTGTTATTACAATTGTCAGCTTCTCTTTTATTTTAACCGGCTGCCCCTATCAGTCGGAAGTGGCAATCGACAGTTCTGCATCAGTAAAATATCCGGCAACGCTGTTAGGAAACTGGGAACCCAAAAGCTCATCAGATGATTTTTATAAAATCAAACGAAAAGATGAGTATCTCTTCACCATTATCAAAACAAAGAAAGACCCGAAACCAGAAGATACTCCTGAAGAATATGAAGCTTTTTTATCAGAAATTGATGGTGTCAGGTTTATGAATTTGCATGAAAAAAAAGCAGATGACAGTAACACTAAATACTATCTCTACAAAATGGAAATCAATAACAGCGGAACGAAAATTACTTTGAGCCCATTAACCGAAAATATTGATGAAAAATTTCAGAACTCAGGCGAACTGAAAGCTTTTATTAAAGAAAACATGAAACATTCATTTTTCTACGACAAAGAAGACGAGGTATTTATTAAAGCCGATTAATGCTGGTGATCGTGATCGCAGGCACCATCAATTGCACATGCACCCGCTTCTGCAATATAGCGGTGGTTAAAAATATGTGCAGCTACAACAAGTACCGCTGCAGGGATAACAAACAAAAACGAAGAGTAAGGGAAAACGACAAACTGATTTATTGTAAACAGGATCATTCCCAGGCTGAAAAAGGCAATGGGCCGGATACGGGTATGCTTTTTATAACCAGTTCGTAAAGTGGCAAAACCAATCAGAAAGGCTGAACCAAGCAATAAAACTTCAATTGCCATATTATGTACCAGGTTCACTCCAAACAATGGCAATGTGCTGATAAACAATGGCACAACTGCGCAATGAATGGCACATGCTATTGATGCCCCGATTCCCAACGCTTCCCAGTTAATCCGAAAATTCATAAGAGTGCAAATATACATATTTGCAATATTGTTGCAAATATTATTTTCAATTGATTTTACCGTTGCCTTGCTTCGTACCTTTGCTATTCACTTGATTACAATGTCGAAAAAATTTGCTTTTTATCTCGCTTTCTTTGGCCTTTTACTGGTAGCTTTTTATCTGATGCTGTTCTGGGGAACCGACCTGTGGCGCAAAAAACTGCCAGTAATTAACGAGGTAAAAGAATTTGCGTTTGTAAACCAGTTGGGCGATACAATTACAAACAGGAATGTAGAAGGAAAAGTAAATGTGGTGGAATTTTTCTTCACCACCTGCAAAGGCATTTGCCCAAAAATGAATACCAATATGGTGAAGATTGCCGAAAAATTTGCTAATGAAGAAGACTTTGTAATTCTGAGTCATTCGGTAGATCCTGAAAGAGATACTGTAGGCCGTATGAAAGTGTATGCTGATTCTCTGAAAGCCGATCCCCAAAAATGGATGTTCTTGACAGGCAGCAAGGAAAAACTTTATGAAGCTGCACGCAGAAGTTACAACCTTGATGACCTGAATAATGCCGGCCTGCCCATTAACGAACAGTTTGTACATACACAGCTTTTTGCACTGGTTGATAAAGCAGGTAAAGTGCGTGGTATATATGATGGGCTGAATCAAAAAGAGCTGGACAAACTTACAGACGATATTGAACTGTTATTAAAAGAGCGTTGTAACGGTCCGAGATTTGTAAACGGAATATTTCAGAACAATCCAAACTGATCAGGATATGAGTACAGATATGATGCGTGATTTACTGAAGAAAAACCAGATGAGTGTTACCGACAGCCGGCTGCAGATACTGGAGTTGTTTTGTAATGCGCCCGGGGCGCTTGCACATGCTGATATTGAAAAAAAAGCCAGTGATAAAATTGACCGGGTAACCATTTACCGCACCTTGCAGACCTTCGAAGAAAAAGGGTTGATTCATACCATTCCTACTGCCGATAATTCAATTAAATACGCTTTATGTAAAGATCATTGTGCAGAAGGTCATCACCACGATAACCATGTACATTTTATTTGTGACAAATGCGGCAAAACTATTTGCCTGGAAGATGTGCATGTGCCTGAAGTAAAACTGCCCGGCGGATTTGTTCCGCATCAGAGTAACATGGTGGTAAACGGTATTTGCCAGGATTGTAAATAAAAATGCCCTGCCGTAGAAACAACAGGGCATGATTAAGGTTCTGATTTAGCTATCTCAATATAGTAATTAATTCAATTGATCCATTTCTGTTTTTACAAAATCCATTAACAATTTAATATGCGTGGGCGAAAAATCGAATTTCAGCCCCGCTGCAGCATATAATTGTGGCAGTGTCTTTGTTCCGCCAAGACTGAGAGCGTTAATATAATTACTTAAAGCAGCCTGCTGATCCTGTTTAAACTGCATCCATAAGCCAACAGCACCGAGTTGTGCAATGCCATACTCAATATAATAAAACGGAACTTCAAATAAATGTAACTGGCGTTGCCATTCGTATGGGCGGAATTGTTCCAGTCCGCTGTAATCAATTAACCCGGTGCTGTATTCAGCAGCCAGTTCCATCCACTTGTTTCCTCTTTCTTCAACGGTATGTTGCGGATGTTCGTAAATCCAGTGCTGAAAGGCATCAATACGTGCAATCCAGGGAAGAATCGTAAGCACCCGTTCCAGTTGTTTGAATTTTGCACGGCGTAACTCATCAGCATCTTTAAAGAAAATATCCCAGTGCTCCATGCTGAACAGTTCCATCGACATACTTGCCACTTCTGCAATTTCAGCACCGTATTCTTTAAAGCCTGTTAATTCAAGATGGTGTGTAAGGAAAGAATGAATGGCATGACCACCTTCATGTACCATTGTTGTTACATCATCCATTGTTCCTGCAGCATTCATAAAAATAAACGGTGCACCTGTTTCTGCTAATGGCATGTTGTAACCGCCGGGAGCTTTTCCTTTCCTGCTGTCGAGATCAAAACGTTTCAGTTCTTCCATCTTCTTCAGGCAATCAGCAAAAAAAGGATTCAGCTTTTCAAAACATACAATGGTTTTTTCTGTAAGCTCAGTACCTGTACTGAAGGGTTGCAGCGGTTGTACTCCTGCTGGTTCTGCATCAAGATCCCATGGACGTAACACATCCACAGCAATTGACTTGCGCTGTTCTTCATAAATAATTTTCACCAGCGGAACCACATGCTGCTTTACTGCTTCATGAAAGTTGAAACAATCCTGTGCGGTATAATCAAAACGGCCAAGTTCTTTAAACTTGTAATCACGGTAATTGGCAAAACCGGCATTCACTGCCACCTGGTGACGTTTTTCCACTAATTGATTAAACAAACCATTCAATGCATCCCTGTCCTGGTAGCGGCGGTTCTGCACTTTCATATACACTTCTTCCCGCAGCTTACGGTCAGGGTTTTCAAGAAACTTACCGGCCTGTTGCAACGTGTATTCTTTACCATTTACCTCAATTGTCATCTTTCCTGCAATCTGCCCAAATTGCTGCTGCATTACATTCAGTTCAGCGAAAATGGCAATGTTTTCTTCACGAAAAAGTTCAATGCTTTTTTTGATGGAGCGCAGGTACGTAAAATATTTATCTGTATCAAGTTCTTTGGTAAACGCACAATCAACAAGCTTGCGGTTCAGCTTATCTGCAAAAGGCTGCATTTTTGGTGCAATCTCCATGTAAAAATAGTTGAATGCTTCTTCCAGTTCTTTATTGTCTGTATCGCAGGTGGTGCGAACCTGCCGCCAGCAGGCATCTTCACTCACAATGGCTTCAAGTTCGCTGCTGTTGTGCAGCCACTGCTCAAGATCGGCTTTGCTGTTGATAGGACGGTCGAGTAATTGCTGAAAATAAGGTTCCAGCAGTTCCCATGTGGTAATGGTAAAATCTTTTGGCAGAAAATTCCGTTCAATGGGTTGAATGTTGGCTGAAAGTGTCATAGTTATGAGTTCAAAAATTTATGCCGGGAAGTGAGCAAGACAATCAGAAGTTTTCAAAAACTTCACGCCTTCCTTCCTTACCGGCAAATAAAAAATCAGTTACGCTATTAGTCTTCTTTCTTTTTCTTCGCTGCTTTTTTCTTTGGAGTTTCTTCAGCGGCTTCTTCTGCTTTAGGTTCAGCTTTCTTTTTTGCTGCTTTCTTTGCAGGTTTTTCTTCCGCTACAGGTTCTTCAGCAACCGCAGGAGCTTCTTCTGCAACTTCCTCTGTTAATTTTATTTCGATGCCTTTGCCTTTAATGATGCCGTACCATTTCACCATTTTCTTCATATCGCTGCTGTAAACCCTTTCAAAATCCATATCGGGAAATACTTTTTCGAAATAAGCTTTCACGGCTTTTGCATCTTTTTCTTCGGGCAGTTTACCACCATCGACTTCCATTGCCTTAAATACATCGGTAAGATTCACGTTATCACGTACTGTATATACTTCAATACTTTCCAGGTGTGAAAACTGGTGCTGACGTGAAGAGGCAAACTTGGTTGAATTGTCTTCCAGTGAACGTACAATAGCACCATCACTTTTACTGCTGATCAGTTCATACAAACCGGGCATTCCGGTTACTGCTATTAATTTTCCGTATTCCATATATGTTTATTCAAGGGCTGCAAGTTAAGTGATTTCCGTAAACCCGGAATAATTGGTTGCTGCGCTGGCGCTTGCAAAAAGTTTCACGCAGAGAAGAAGTGTTGCTCACAGATGGCGCAGATGAACACAGATTTGCTTCGAGCCTCTTTGAGGCTTTTTGTCTTCGTGGCAAAAACAATCAGCACATTTTATTCCTGTTTATGAAGTAGCTTCGGTTTAAATATGTTACTTATGAAACGATTGACGGTGCTGCTGCTGTTTGTTATTCAGTCGGCTATTGTTTTTGCACAACAGGGATTAGGTGTTTACAAAACAATGAAGATTGACGTAGGTAAGATTATTGTAAACACAACCACAGGTAAAATTAGTTTCAACTCTTACCCCGGCGGTATTTTACAAACAACCATTGAAGTAAACAATTATACAGGCGAGCAGGTAAGTAATGCTGTGATTACAAAACCGGTGGTAAATATTAAACTCATCAGGGATGATGAAAGCAAGTTGCAACTCATGCTGGGCAGCACAATCATAACCGTACAAAAAAATCCGGTACAGGTAGTTTACACCAATAACAACCGTGGTTTTGCATTAACGGATTATGCTGATAAAAACAGTTTTCATGTACTACAGTTTGGTATTGAAGCAAGCGAACAGCTTTTCGGCACCGGTTCACGTTCTATTCCATTAAACAAACATGGTTACAAAGTTGAACTCAATAACAATCCCTGGTATGGTTACAATGTAAATGCAGATAATCTTAACTATTCTGTTCCTTATATCCAGTCAGCAAATGGTTATGCCTTGTTTTTTGATAATCCTTCAAGAGGTTATTTAGATATGGGTAAAACAGATGCAAAGATTCTTGAAGTTGGGTTGAAGGCAGGAAAGATTCAGTTCTATACATTCTTTGGAAAAAATGCTGCTGATTTAATTGAACAGTTTACTTCATTGGTTGGAAGAATGAGTTTACCTCCACGCTGGGCCTTGGGAAATTTCATGAGCCGCTTTGGTTACCGCACACAGGACGAAGTAATGAGCATAGCACAAAAAATGAAAGAACAACAGTTCCCCTTTGATGCAGTGATCATTGATTTGTTCTGGTTTGGCGATGCACAACATGGCAGTTGGAACATGGGCAATCTCGACTGGAATAAAAAACGTTTTCCGCAGCCGGAGAAAATGATTGCCGATCTCAAAAAACAAAACATCAAAACAATTTTAATTGCAGAGCCATTTGTGTTAAGCGAATCGTTCAACTACAAATACACACAGCAGAACAAACTCAATACTGTTGCAAAAAATGGAGATACAATTGGTATCAAGGAATTTTATTTCGGTCACACCGGACTGCTGGATATTTTTCAAAACAAAACAAGAGACTGGTTCTGGAGTAAATACAATGCACAGGTAAAAAAAGGTGTTGCCGGTTGGTGGGGCGATTTGGGTGAACCCGAAAAACACCCCGACTATGTATATCACAACTTAAAAGACCTTGGGCAAAAACGTTTGTTCAATGCCGATGAAGTACACAACATGTACGGTCATGCATGGAGCCAGATGCTGTTTGAAAAATACGCAGCCACTTATCCCAATGAAAGATTGTTTCATTTAAACCGCAGTGGTTTTGCAGGCACATGGCGTTATGGTTCTTATCCCTGGAGTGGTGATGTTGACAGAAGCTGGGATGGTTTTCATGCACAGCTAAACATTATGCAGAGTATGAGTTTAAGCGGTGTGCCAACCATGCACAGCGATGCAGGTGGTTTTGCAATGGGCAAGCGTGATCCTGAATTGTATTTACGTTGGTTACAGATGGCTGTGTTTACACCCATCTTCCGTCCGCATGGAAGTGTAAATGCACCCGAAGCCACTACAGCAAGTATTGAAAGCGAACCCGTGTTTTATGATGAGCCTGAGAAAACCATTTTAAGAAAGTTTGTACAGCTCCGTTACCAGCTTATGCCATACACGTACACTGCCGTATATGAAGCAGCAACAAAAGGCACACCACTGGTACGACCAATGTTTTTCTATGATCGTACAGATAGTAACCTGTACAAGGCAAACGATCAGTATATGTTTGGTGATGCATTGCTTATTGCACCTGTATTGGAAAAAGGAGCAACCAAACGCAGACTGTATTTGCCAAAAGGTGAGTGGTACAACTTCTGGAATGCAACTGAAAAAAGAACAGGTGGTGAATGGATTGAAGTGGATGTAAATGCTGAAACTATTCCTGTGTTTGTAAAAGCAGGAAGTATCATTCCCATGAAGCCCGTGTTTGATAACACAGCTAATTATCCCAAGGATAAAATTGTACTGCATTATTATGCAGATGAAGGCGAACAGCAATCGCAGATGTATGAAGATGATGGAAGCACAGCCAATGCCATTCAGAAAAAACAATTTGAACTACTGAAATTCATTGGCACAACAAAAGGAAATAAAACGAGCGTTGTAATAACTACCAGCGGACAATACAAGGGTAAATCACAACAACGTACTATTGATTTATATGTGCATGGTATTAATCCAAACAAAGGCGTGATGATTGATGGCCGCCTGCGTGATACTTACCAACGCACAGCCGATGGTATATTGATTGATGGTATTGTGTGGAAGAACAATGAACTGAAGGTGGAGATGAAGTAACCATCCGCCTCAATGATAACCAGAAGATTTTTCTTTTGCTGGCGCAGGTGTTCTGCAAAATCACATGATGCTATACAATATATCCCAATTGTATCGGGTTTTAAAATGCTGCTCCCGGAAAAATGCAACGGTGATTCTTCTTCTTATATCTCTGTGTCCCTGTGGTTCAAAAAAACTTCACAACTGTCTTCTATGTAAATTTTACACTGGATCAACCATCTAAATGGGAAAAATGATCTCAAATCAAACAGCTTTGAGGTTTTAATAGCATAACATGTTTACAGGTATAAAACACAGATCATTAAGCCCGGCAATTTACAAACTTATCAGTTGCCGAAACCCGGTACTTTTGTGAAAGCAACAGGTGTACTGCAATTTATTCCAATCCTTAAAAAACAAAAGGGCTGCTTTCATGCAGCCCTTCTTATTAACTCAGGTTCTTCGTTTTTTTATCACCTTTGTTTGATAAACTTTCCCTTCGTTGTTCCATTGCACAATATAAATACTACCGGGCAACTGTTCGGTATTGAACAGAACCCCGTTGCTGGTGTAGCTGGTTTTTAAAAAATAAACCCTTCCTGTAATATCCATAAATTGTAATCCGTTCGGTTTTGAACCACTCATGTTTGCTATCTCAACAAATAACTTATCGGAAAAAGGGTTGGGTGATACCTGTAAAGTTTGTGAAACGGTGCTTTTTAATACAATAACAGAAGAATAAAAGAAACTGCCATCATTATCAATCTGTTTCAACCTGTAATAGGAGGTTGCCGGATGAGCATATTGGTCAATATAGCTATAGTTTTGCTGGCTGGCACTCGTTCCTTTGCCGGGCACTATTCCAATTTTTTCAAACACTATTCCGTTTGAGCTGCGTTCGATTTCAAACCGGCTGTTATTTGTTTCGGTGGTACAAACCCAGGTAAGAATGTTTTTTCCGCCATCTGTTTTTCCATTAAAATCTACAAGGTTTACAGGTAATGTTATCAAGCTATAAAAAAGCCTGAAATTATCAGCAGCAATTTTTCTTCTGTTTAACTTCCGTTGGCAAAAACATTCAGTCTTAAATCCAGTAGAGTGCCTGTTCCAGTAAGGTTCGCAGAAAATTCTGTAAAAGCATAGGTTAAATTAGCGCCATCTCCACGGCCGATAAAGAACAGGGCATAGAAAAATACCTACTCAAACGCAAACTGTCCACTGGCAAATTCATTTAATTACCGGTTTACCTCGATACAGGTAATCTGTTCAAACAATGGTTTCTGCACCTTTTACTGACACTGTGTATAGCTCTACAACAATAGTGTAGTGGCCATCACTTCTTCTGCCGGGCTCTTTGAAGAAAACGTTCAGTCTATTTTTTTCAGTAATCCCATTCCAATTAAACAAAAAACCGACTTTCCTTCAGCTAACGTCTATTATCGAATTCACTACTTTTGCAAAAACGAAATATTATGCAAAGCCCGTTTGATATGACTAAGCCCGTTGCAATTGGTTGCGATCATGCAGGGTTTGATTTTAAAGAAGATCTCATTTCTTTTCTTGAAGGCAAAGGAATTGCATTCAAAGATTTCGGAACTTATTCAACCGAGTCGGTTGATTATGCCGATTTTGCTCATCCGGTTGCTTTAGCAGTTGAAGGTGGTGAGGCTGCTTTTGGTATTTTACTCTGCGGCAGTGCAAATGGTGTGGCAATTACAGCCAACAAGCACCAGGGCATACGTGCAGCAATTTGCTGGGGCGAAGAACTGGCACAACTTGCAAGAGGCCATAACAATGCCAATGTTATTTGCATACCTGCACGTTTTGTCCGTGAAGGCGATGCTGAGAAAATGGTTGAAACATTTATGACAACTGAATTTGAAGGTGGCCGCCACGAACGAAGAGTACAGAAAATGCGTTGTGCATAATACAACTCAATGGTTTTACCATTTATATAACTATCCCGCCCTGTGCGGGATTTTCTTTTAAATTCGGCATCTAACAATTTTTTACATGAGAGTTTATTTAATTATTGCATGCAGTTTATTCATGCTTACTGCAACTGCACAGAAGAAAAACAAAACAGCAGAAAAATTTGCACAAACCATTTCAGCAGCCGATCTTAAAAGTTATTTATTCGTACTTGCTTCACCCGAAATGCAAGGGAGAGAAACCGGACAGGAAGGTCAGCGTAAAGCAGCAGCGTATCTTAAAGAACAATTTCAGCGCATTGGAATTACTGCTGGCAACAATGGTAATTATGAGCAGGTATATCCCATTTACAAAGACACACTCATCAATGCAGATGTAACAATCAATAACAAGGCATACGAGCTTGGTAAAGATTTTTCAGCAATGGTGAATAATGTGGTTACAACAAAATTATATTTCAGCGAAGTGGTGTACATGAGTAAGATTGATACCACTACCGATATAAGAGGCAAAGCAGTATTGCTGTTGGCAACATCTGCTATGCAAAACCCACGCAGCAGCGATTTAATGAAACTCCTCAGCCGCCAGCCCGCAGCAGTATTGTTTATTCAGCCCGGTATTGATAAACAGCCGTTGCAGCGCAGCGGAAGACCTTATCTTAATTTATTCAAAGCACGTCAGTCGCCGGTAGTTGTACGCATCTCCGAAGCAATGGGCGAAGCATTACTGAAAACTGAATTTGCAAAAGCAAAAGATCAGTCGCTTGGAACAAAAACAGTTTCAACCGAGCTCATGCTATCGTTTAACAAAGATGTAATTCAAGGTTCTTCTTCCAACGTATTGGGTGTAATTGAAGGAACCGATAAGAAAGATGAATGGGTGATTATATCGGCACACTACGATCATCTTGGCATACAAAACGGAATGTTGTTTCCCGGTGCAGATGATGACGGAAGCGGTACAGTTGGCGTGCTTGAAATTGCTGAAGCATTTGCAAAAGCAAAAGCAGCAGGTAAAGGGCCACGCCGCAGTATTTTGTTTATTCTTGTTAGTGGCGAAGAAAAAGGTTTGTGGGGAAGTGAATATTATTCCAACCATCCTGTGTACCCGTTGGATAAAACATCGATTGATTTAAACATTGATATGATTGGGCGTAAAGATGATAATCTCAAATCGCTCGACAGTAACAATCATGTGTACTTAATTGGCGATGATAAACTCAGCAGTGATCTGCCAAACCTTGTTGACAGTATCAATCACACATACATAAATCTTATTACCGACAGAAAGTATAACGATCCTAAAGACCCGCAACGTTTATACTACCGCAGCGATCATTACAATTTTGCTGCAAAGGGAGTTCCGATTCTCTTTTTCTTTGATGGTATTCATAAAGATTATCACAAACCCAGTGATACTCCCGATAAAATAAATTACGACTTGCAGGCAAAGCGTACACAACTTGTATTTTTTCTTGCATGGGAAGCAGCTAACAGAAATGAAATGCTGAAACGGGATATTCCATTAAATGTGCCGGGGAGATAATAAGTTGTAAAAAGCGCTGGGTTAAATAATGTTGTCGGCACTTTTTATCTTGAGATTGGCAAGTGATTTCTTGATTGTGGGAAGGCGGAATAAAAATTGTAAATTTACTGAATGGGACAAAAGGGGAAATTGACGATAAAAAAACTAATAAAAGAAGCACAATTATTCTGTGTTGAACAATCAAAAATTCAGCATAGAGAATTGTATGGCGTAACAGATGGCAAAGCGGTAGGGACGCTTATAGAGCATAAATTCCAAACACACCTCAACAAAAAATACGAACTAATTGTCGGCTCATCAGCCAAAGGCATAGACTTGCCTTCTGACGATATTCAGACGGACATAAAAGTAACGTCCATAAAGCAACCCCAATCATCTTGCCCATTTAAAGATGCCAAACAAAAGATTTTCGGTTTGGGTTACAATCTTCTTGTATTTGTTTATGAAAAAACCGATGATCCAGCTACACAAACAGCAACTTTGAATTTTGTTAGCTGCTCTTTTGTTAAAAAAGAACGAACTGCTGATTATACAACTTCTTTCCGTTTACGGGAAATGGTGAAGGATGGGGCTAATGAAGCAGACATTGTTGCTTATCTGCAGGATAAAAATATCCCCGCAGATGAAATAACGCTTAATCAAATAGCTGAACAAATTTTACGAACGCCACCCGAGCAAGGCTATCTGACTATTTCCAATGCGTTGCAATGGCGATTGCAATATCAACGTATTGTTACTTTGGCAGATGATGTTACAGGAATTGAAAAGATTATAAGCTATAATAAGCCACAGTGATGAAAGTATTTGAGGCAAATATTACGCATCAGGTTTCAGATTATCTGATCAACAATCTGAAAAATGTTAAGTCTGTTGAAAAGGCGAATCAAAAAATGTATGATGCATTTGGCTTTATACATTTTTTTAATAGCGAGGAAGAATTACAAGTTTTGAAAGACACAATTTCTTTTTCTCAAAATGTTGTTTCAGAACCTGACCGGGCGGAATATGGCGATTTTCAGACAAGCATTAATCTGGCTGATAGAGTCACATCTCATCTAATAGCAAAAAACAGTTCACCTGAAATTGTCATTGAGCCAACTTGTGGGAAAGGCAATTTTATTATTGCTTCTTTAAAACGATTAAAACACATTAAGCAGGTATTCGGTATCGAAATATACAGGCCTTACGTTTGGGAAAGTAAATTCAATATCATTGATTTTTATCTTAATAATCCAATTGATACTAAGCCGGAAATTTCAATTATTCACAGTAGTGTTTTTGATTTTGATTTTAAAGTTATTGCCCCGAAAAATAGCACAAAAGAAATTTTAATTATTGGAAATCCACCCTGGGTTACAAATTCTAAATTAGGAAGTTTAAATTCGTTTAACCTGCCTAAGAAAACAAATTTCAAAAACCACAGCGGATTAGATGCAATGACCGGAAAGTCCAATTTCGACATTGCGGAATATATTACGTTGATGATGATAGAAACATTCCAGCATCAAGCAGGTAGCATTGCCCTTTTAGTAAAAAATGCAGTGATTAGAAATATTGTATTTGACCAAATCAACAACAAACATCGGATTTCCGAAATAGAAAAATATTCGATTGATAGTAAAAAAGAGTTTAATGTTTCTGTAGAGGCATCCTTGTTTTACTGCAAGCTAAATAAAGAACCAGGATTTGAATGTGCTGAATTTTCAATTTATACTGCGGGTGAGTTAAGAGCTATTAAAAGAGCAAACAGAAGAATGGAAGAAAATGATAACAACCGTTTCGGCTGGACATTAGAAAAATTTGTTTCAAACATTGATGCCTATGTTCACTCAAAAAGTATAGACGGCATTTGCCCCTTTGAATGGCGACAAGGCATAAAACACGACTGTTCTTCTATTATGGAACTTGATAAAGAGAACGGGCATTTTATAAACAGGCTGAATGAAAAAATCAAATTAGAAATTGATTTGGTTTACGGTATCTTAAAAAGTTCAGATCTAAAAAAAACAATCGTCAACGAAACAAGAAAATATACCATTGTAACACAGCGGAAAGTAGGGCAGGAAACCAATTATATTAAATACGATTTTCCTAAAACTTATGAGTATTTAAACAGACATCAGGATATTTTTAAGTTACGGAAGTCAAGTATTTACAACAACAAACCGCTTTTTTCAATTTTTGGTGTAGGAGATTATTCATTTAAGCCATACAAAGTTGCTATTTCGGGTCTTTATAAAACATTTCATTTTACACTTGTTTTGCCCCAGAACAAAAAGCCTATCATGCTTGATGATACCTGCTATATGCTCGGTTTTGACAAACTGGAGTTCGCAGTTTATTCACTTATACTTTTGAATTGTGAAACAACCCAACAATTTTTACAGTCTATAACTTTTACAGACGCAAAACGAACTTTTACAAAAGACGTATTAATGCGTATCGACTTGTTGGAATTAGCCCGCACTTTTGACAAATCTGAATTGCAAAGACATTTGAATAATATTAACGAAAAGTATAACTACAAGTTGATGTTAAACTTTTGGGATGACTTTATAAAGCAAATGACACCAATACAAAGCGGGCAATTTAACTTGTTTGCATAGTAGCCAATGGCTTTTAGCAGAGAAAGTTTTGTTGTTTGATGGTTATAATTTTAAAGCGGCCGATTTCTATGGAAATTTTCGTACGAAAAATAAACTCAGTTTGTTTTTTCACCAACAAACCAATGCTCTTTGTTTTTAAACAGCACATTAAAAGTGGTGAGTGAGCCGTAACATCTGGTAATGTATTGCTGTATGTTCACCTTCTCTTCATCACTAAGGTTTTTGCTGCTGTTGATGTTTTGTTCCAGTACTCTGAGCCGGTCACGGAGCATCACAATTTTGTGAAAAAAATCTTCAACAGGAATTTCTTTTGGCTTCAGTGTTTTATCGGCAGGCTGCAGAATCATTGTTCCACCGGCCCATTTTTCACCAAGGGGAACAATTTCGTGTGGCCCTGCCCAAAGCCGCAGAATTTTCAGCAATGATTTTTCAAGTTCACTGTTAGTGTCTATTTCTTCCGATACGTTTTCTGGAATTATTTCATCAAGATTTGTGTCTGTCTTGTCTATTTCCTTAACACCAATATTGATAAAGGAGATAAGATAAGTTGCATAACGGATGCCTACAATAACGCCGGGTCCGTGTTGTGTGTGCTGCAAACGTGTGCCAATGCCTAATGTTGTTTGTTCCATATTCAGAAAATTATACCGGAAAAATACAACTGAAACAGCATATGGTTATACTGTTGGATAATAGAAAAAACCGGAATTGATTGTGTAATCAGGTTGCTATTGTTTTTCTTTTTTGCTGAGATAATCCTTTGCGGCCGACTGTATGTATTGATACAGCTCAATATCCATTACCTGTGTAAGCATATCGTATTCAGGACGGTAAAGCACCATAAACTCATCAAGCATTGCTCCTTCTTTTAAAGTTGTGAGGCGCTGTACAATTGTTTTATTGAAACGGTAATCAATGTACCTGTCCTGTTCTTCTTTAATTAAGCGTTGCTGAAAATGCAGCATGCTTTTGTTTCGCCTGAAGCGGAATACATTGATCAGTGCGTCCAGGTCAATACTTGCACCAGCGCCTGCTTCTGGATTAGCCCCGGAGAAACGAAGCCCGCCACGATCGGCATTAAAAATTTTATCGTACTGCAGGCGGTTTTCAATCGAATCCTGCTTTCGTGTTTTACCATAAACAATAATTTCCTTCAGTTCTTTATACCGGCCGGGTACATGCAACAGCAGGGAAATATCAAACGCTGAAAAATCTTTGATTTCGCTTACAGGAAATTTTTGTGTTGGCTTATTCCGGAAGAAGAAGAAAACAGAATCAGTTGCACCTACATAAATAGTATAGTTGCCGGCACTGTCGGTGAAGCTCATGGTGCCGCAGGTACACACTACCTGTACACCCATTACGAGGTTGCGTTTTGTACTATCGTAAACAGTACCGCTTAACTGTATTTGTGCAGCTCCGGTTTTTGCCAGTAGCAAAACAATGGTATAAAAGAGTATTTTTTTCAAAACTGCTGCAATGTTAAACCGTTCGGTTGATAAAACAGAGTGAGTGCTTATTATTTAAGAAGGTTTTACGAAAGCAGGGTTTCAATTACTTCAGGGTAGTGCTTGTGTTCAAGCCCGTGAATACGTTCTGCAAGCGAATCGGGCGAATCGGTTGGTAAAACTTCACAGGTTGCCTGGAAAATGAGCTTTCCATGGTCGTATAACTCATCTACATAATGAATGGAAATGCCGCTTTCACGCTCTTTGTTATCAATCACCGCTTCGTGTACATAATGCCCGTACATACCTTTGCCGCCGTATTTCGGGAGAAGGGCAGGGTGGATATTTACGATACGCTGTGGAAATGCTTTGATGAGAAGTAAGGGAATTTTCCAAAGAAATCCGGCCAGCACTATAAAATCAATTCCCTGGTCTTTCAATTCTTCTACATAAGCATTGCCTCGGAAAAACTGCTCTTTTTCAATAAGCAAAGTGGGAATGCTATTTGTCTCGGCAATAGTTAACACCCCTGCTCCGGGTTTATTGCAGACAATGAGGCTGATTTTCACAGATGGGCTGTTTTTGAAATGCCCGATAATTTTTTTTGCGTTGCTGCCTGCTCCTGAAGCAAAAATGGCAACCTTTTTCTGGTTGTTCAAAGCGTGCTTTTTATTTTTTTGATTTAATAAGCCCCATTCTTGTGCCTATTTTCCTGAGATAGCCTGTAAAAAAACGGTATTGACCTAACGGAATGCTTATCACCAAAACCATCAGTGGCCATAAAATGGTGATGATGATAATATATACCGGGAGAAAAAACCACCCATCGTCAATATCAAGCAGATGCATGATTTTACGGCCAAAGTACCCTGTAATGCTTCCGCCAATGGCAAAAGTGCATAAAATAAGCAGCAATTGCCAGGGGCCCACTTTCCATTTTTTCTGAAGGTTATTGAACATAGCTGCAAAAATCGGGGTAATGCGTGGTTTTGCAAAGTTGTCATAGGCTTTAAAACAAGCTAACATTTATTATTTGTGAATTTTGCGGTGCCTTTAGCAACCCATTCATATTCAAGTCACAAATAAGTAAAAAAAATATTCTGCCTGTGGATATTTTGTCAGTATCCTCCCCTATTTTTGCAGCCAACATAAAGGGATATTCTTCCAAATCACAATACGGTTCCAGAACGTTATGAATCAACCAAAATTAATACTCCGAAGGTCGCTGACTGCTTGTTTGATCGTAGTTTCATTGCTTATTGGTGATAAATTATTTGCACAGGATGGAAAGGCTTTGTTCCAGGCCAATTGTGCAGCATGTCACTCAGTAACTAAAAAACTTACTGGTCCTGCGTTGGCAGGTGTTGAATCCCGTGGCCCCTGGAGCGACCGGAAAAAGATCTATGCCTGGGTGCATAACCCCGTAGCTTTTGCCAAAACTGATACTTATGCGGCAGACCTGATGAAGCAGTTCAATGGTATTGTGATGACATCGTTCCCGCAGTTCAGTGAAAAAGAAATTGATGCAATAGTTGATTATATTAATGTAGAGGCAAACAAAAAGCCCGAAACTCCATCTGCTGCTGGTGCAACATCAAACGAACCTGCTGCCGATAACTCTCTTCTTTTCGGAATTCTTGCAATTGTGCTGGCTGTGGTTGGTTTGATTTTATTGCGTGTTAATGGCAGTTTAAAACGACTGACTGATGAAAGAGAAGGCCGCCCTGTTTTTGCGCCAATTCCTGCTTACAGAAACAAAACCATCCTTGCTTCTGGTATTATCCTTTTGTTTTTGCTTGGAGGTTATTTCCTTGTACAGGGAGCAGTTGGTTTGGGCCGCACAAAGAATTATCAGCCTGAACAACCTATTTACTATTCTCATAAAGTTCATGCCGGCATTAACCAGGTAAACTGTTTGTATTGCCATGGTGGAGCTATGGAAGGCAAACATGCAAATATTCCAAGTGTGAATGTGTGTATGAACTGCCACATGGGTATCAGCGAATACAAAGGTGCTCCTATCATTAAAGAAGATGGAAGCAAACTTGATGCAAACGCAGAAATTCAGAAATTATATTCTTACTCAGGTTGGGATCCTGCAACAAACAGCTACAAAAATGAAGGTAAACCGGTTGAATGGATCAAAATACATTCATTGCCCGATCATGTTTACTTTAATCACTCACAGCACGTAAAGGCCGGTGGTGTACAATGCCAAACCTGTCATGGCGAAATCCAGAACATGAATGAAGTAAAACAATTTGCTGATCTGAGCATGGGCTGGTGTATCAACTGCCACCGTACAACTGCGGTTAAGTTCAAAGACAATGGTTTCTACAGTATTTATGAAAAATTCCATAACGATATTAAAAGTGGAAAGATGGATAGTGTAACTGTTGAAAATATTGGTGGAACTGAATGTCAAAAATGTCACTATTAATAATTTGAAAATCTGGAAATGTGCTGATGTATGAATGAAAACATTTTCAAATTCTCAAATCTTCAAATTTTCAAATTAGCTATTTAACAAGCATATGAGTCAGAAAAAATATTGGCAAAATTTCGGCGAGCTGAACAACACAAAAGCTTACGTAGAAAGTGCGGAGAACGAGTTCAAAGAAGAACTGCCTTTTGAATTGAACGATAACGGAGCAACCACTCCCCGTCGTGACTTTTTGAAATACCTGGGTTTCAGTACAGCTGCTGCAACATTGGTTGCAAGCTGCGATATCCCGGTTAAAAAGTCAATTCCATTCCTGAACAAACCGGCTGATATTGTTCCCGGCGTGGCGAATTATTATGCAACCACATTTGTGCTTGATGGTGATGTGGTTCCTGTTGTAGCGAAAGTGAGAGATGGCCGTCCTATAAAAATTGAAGGAAACACACTTGGTTTTACTAAGGGTGCAACTTCTCAGCGAGTTCAGGCTTCGGTTCTGAGTTTGTATGATACTGCCCGAGTGCGTTATCCATTAGAAAAGACAACCGAAGGTTTTCAGGAAGCCCCCACTTATGAAGCAGTAGATAAGAAAATCATTACTGCATTGTCAGGTGTTGGCACGAAACAGATTGTTCTTTTAAGTTCAACATTAAACTCACCAACTGTTCAATTAGTTATTGATGAGTTTAAAGCAAAATATCCCTCATTCAAACATGTAACTTATGATGCTGTTTCTTACAGCGGTATGCTGCAGGCAAATGAGGCAACTTACGGCAAGCGTACAATTCCTTCTTACCAGTTCGATCAGGCAAAAGTGATTGTTAGTTTTGGTGCTGATTTCCTTGGTACATGGATCAGTCCTGCTGAATTTGCAAAACAATATGCAGCCGGAAGAAAGATTGACGACAGGAACCTGACCATGAGCCGTCACTTCCAGTTTGAAAGTATGTTCAGCATGACCGGTGCAAATGCCGACGAACGCTATACTCACAAACCAAGCGAACTGGGTGCTGTATTATTAAACTTATATGCAAAACTTGGCGGTGCTGTATCTGCGCCTGCTATTGCAGATAAACGTTTAGCTGCCGGTATTGAAGCTGCTGCTAAAGAATTGCTCGCTGCAGGCGGCAACGCTGTTGTTGTTTGCGGAAGCAATGATGCAAATGCGCAGGTTGTTGTGAATGCAATTAATGATAAGATTGGTGCAAATGGAAAAACCATCAATTTCGGTGCAGCTACCAACTACCGCAAAGGTGTTGATGCTGAATTTGAACAACTGGTGGCCGATATGAGTGCAGGACAGGTTGGTGCTTTACTCGTTTACGGCGCTAATCCTGTTTATACTTACAGAGACAGTAAGAAATTTGCTGATGCAATTTCAAAAGTTGGTCTCACTGTTTCTTTCAGCGAAAATGAAGATGAAACTTCTTCATTATGTCAATACATTCTTCCTGCTCATCATTACCTCGAAAGCTGGGGCGATGCTGAAGCAAAAGAAGGATATGTTTCTTTCATTCAGCCAACAATTCACCCCTTGTTTAAAACAAGAGCATTTGCTACTTCTTTATTAAAATGGAGCGGAAGCACAGTTGCTGATTACGAAACTTATTTCAAAAATTACTGGATCGGCAAACTTGGCTCACAAATAGCTTTTGATAAAGCTTTGCAGGATGGTATAATTGAACCTGCAACCCCAACAGTAGCAGGCGCTGCGTTTAACGGTGCTGCATTAGCTGCTGCTATTGCCAAACTGAGCGAAGCGAAGAAAGGTGGCAAAAATGAATTAGTGATTTACCAGAAAGTAAGTATTGGTGACGGTAAAATGGCGAACAATCCCTGGTTGCAGGAAATGCCCGACCCGATTACAAGAGCCTGCTGGGATAACTACGCAATTATTTCTGTTAAGACAGCGGAGGAATTAGGCTATAAAGCTGATGATGAGTATGAAGTAAATCCTCCAAAGCCTGTATTAAGCATTAAAGCGGGTGGTAAAGAAGTTAAACTTCCTTTATTGATTATTCCTGGTATGAATGCCGAAACAGTTGCTATTGCTGTTGGTTATGGCCGTGCCGAAAAGATTGGTTTGGCAGCTAAAGGCTCTGGTAAGAACATTTATCCGTTTGTTGGATACAACGGGCAGACTTATGATTATACTGTTGCAGATATTACAATAGAAAAAACAAACGAAACATATCCTGTTGCTCAAATGCAAACGCATGGCAACTATGGTAACCGTGTGGAAGTAATTCGTGAAGCAAGTCTTGCAACACTGAAAAAAGATCCCAAACATTTTTATAACGACCGCCTCGAGGAGTTGAAAAACTATGGCGGTCCTGAAGGGTTGGAAAAGGAAGGAACATTATATCCAGTTTATGACAAGCCCGGTATTAAATGGGGTATGAGTATTGACATGAACAGTTGTACTGGTTGTGGTGCTTGTGTTGTTGCTTGTAGTGCCGAAAACAATGTATCGGTTGTAGGTAAAAACCAGGTGGCTAAATTCCACGATATGCACTGGCTGCGTATTGACCGTTATTTTAGCGGAGATGTTGAAAATCCGGATGTGGTATTCCAGCCAATGCTTTGCCAGCACTGCGATAACGCTCCTTGCGAAAACGTTTGTCCGGTGGCTGCAACTAACCACAGCAGTGAAGGTTTAAACCAGATGACTTATAACCGTTGTATTGGTACAAGGTATTGCGCCAACAACTGTCCTTATAAAGTACGTCGCTTTAACTGGCACGATTGGAACGGAGCCGACAGCTTTAAAGACAACCAGATGCCGATTGTTGAAAGCGGCCGCCTGAACGAAGTAACGATCCAGATGAATGATGATTTAACACGTATGGTGCTGAATCCTGATGTTACCGTCCGCAGCCGTGGTGTAATTGAAAAATGTTCGTTCTGTGTACAACGTTTACAGGAAGCGAAACTTACAGCTAAAAAAGACAGCAGACCAATGGTTGATGCTGATATTCATACGGCTTGTCAGCAGGCTTGTCCTACAAATGCAATTGTATTTGGTAATGTAAATGATAAAGAAAGTGCAATCAGCAAAGTGCGCAAGCAGGAAGAAGTAAACCGCACTTACTATGTACTGGAACAAATTCACGTATTGCCGAATGTGAGCTACATGGCGAAGGTGAGAAATACAGATCGTGTTGTTGGTAATGTGGAAGAAGGCGCTGAAGAAAAACACGAAGAGAAAAAAGAAGCTACTGAAGCGGCAGCTCATTAATTGCCGGGCAGAGTTAACCCGAGTTGAAGTGTGCGACGCAACAGAAGCTGAAAAATGATTCTGAAGCTTAGTACAAAAAAATAAAAACCAGGCTAATAGCTAATGGCTAATGGCTTAAAGCGAAAAAGAATATGTCATTACTGAAGTACGAATCACAGGTTAGGGAACCATTGGTAGATGGAAGTAAAACCTACCACGATGTAACCGA